>ENA-OQCS01000010-OQCS01000010.1-human-gut-metagenome-genome-assembly--contig:-NODE-10-length-71646-cov-2.793859_pt1 | contig 71646 bp, 95 predicted proteins | sample MGYA00242757_ERZ504575 | MGnify/ENA primary metagenome ERZ504575 (study PRJEB26092, sample SAMD00036297) | human gut metagenome | host: Homo sapiens | study: EMG produced TPA metagenomics assembly of... | reverse complement strand
CAATGTCAGGCCCCTTGCGGGGTTGGCTGAAAGAAAATCATCCTCGCCTGACGGCTGCGGTATTTTCTTTCGCCAAACCTTGCGGGTACTGCCACGGGACAGTCAGGCAGGTGAGAAATAAAAATACCGGCTCCCGGAGCCGGACGTGTTTAACAGATAAAATACAATGAATCATGAAAATCCTGAATGAAGAACATTTCGAGAATGTTAAGCGTTATGCCGAATCCATCGGTGACACCTCACTCCGGAAATGCCTGGAACGGTTGAAGAGCTGGGAGGAAAATCCTGACTGTCCCAGCGAAATTTCACTCTACTATGACCATGCCCCATACTCGTTCGGCTTCACCCAACACTATCCCGACGGAAGGACAGGCATCGTGGGCGGTCTGCTCTATCACGGAATACCGGACCGTTCTTTCGCCGTGACACTACAGCCGTTCCATGGATGGCAGATACACACCTGATGAGAGGCAAACGACAGTATTAACTTTATAAAATTCAATTCAATATGGAAACGACATTGACAGTAATGGAAAGACAACAGCAGTTTGACTTCCAGAAAAACGGAATTGAAGTGATGAACTTCGAGACACTTCAACGCACCTATAAAGAAAATGACATCTACAACAATCCGGTGCAGGGCATCTACCATTATCAGGTCATCCGGCGCATGATGGACATCTGCGAGAAATACAATCTCGATTATGAGGTGGAAGAAATCTTCGCTGCCCAGAACAGAAACAAGACACAGCCGGGAGTGAGCATCCTCCCGCAGGTAGAACAGACACATGGCGAAAAAGCGTGGAAGCCATATCCTGCGCCGTATTTTCGCTACTATCCGGATCAGAGATTGGGAGACAGACGAGCTGACAACCACACTGGTCGTCGCCTACCACCAGGACGGCATACAGGCAGCCATAGGCCCCTGCGTGAAGATATGCCATAACCAGTGCATCCTCTCACCGCAGCGGAGCATCTGCAATTACGGGAAAAAGAAGGTGACAACCGATGAGCTCTTCGAAACCGTGGACGGCTGGCTGGCCAATTTCGAGGTGAACATGAACGAGGACATTGCAAGGATTCAGCGGTTGAAACGCCGGATTATCCCGATGGAGGAAATCTACCTGTACATCGGCTTGCTGACAGCCTTGCGCGTTTCCCATGACAGTTCGGACAGAAACCTGTCATCCACTGTAGAAACCTACCCGTTGAACCAGAGCCAGATTCCATCTTCACGGAAGAGGTGCTGAAACTGGCCATGAGCAAGGGACAGATTACCGCATGGGATTTGTACAACGTGGCCACTGAAATATATAAGCCTGGAAAGACAGACTTCCCGGCCCTTATTCCACAGAACGGAGCCATGGCGGAACTCCTGCTTTCCCGTCTCTCTGAAGAGGTGGAAGTACAGGATGCCGTTCCGATAAACTGACATGCAAGCTTCTCAAGCCAAAGAAATAAGGGAGAACCTGACAGTGATAACAACTGAAAGATTCTCCCTTTTTCATTTACTCTTCAAAAAGCAGCATGAATTCCACCTTCCTTCTCCGTTCGATGCTCGGAACCACTTTTCCTTTATAGCACCTGAAAGAGACATATTCCTTGTAAATATTGCGGTCTCCCGACTCCAGCTTCTTTAACAGACGCTTTTCGGTCTTTTTCCATATCCTTTTAATCTGTAGGGTCCCACATTATATGAAAGGACTGCTGCCAATAAAGAATCACGCCCCAGATAACTGAACATGCGGCACAGCTTACGGAGGTCTTCCCTCAGAATGGAGTCTCCCTGCGCTTTGGAGATGCTGTTGGTAAACCTCTCCCCAGGAAGAACCTTGTGACCCCACCCGACATAAGGCCAATGCTTTTTCTCTCCATGCCAGCCCTCGAATCGCTTGACACACTCGACCGCAAGACTGAACCTGTCCGGACTTGCCTTTACCGGATTCTCCGCCCTTGAAGGCATACCCGGAAAAAAGACCGTGGCGGAAAGTACCGCAAACCATATTGCTTTTAACTTCATCATAGGCAGGACCGGCTTAGTGTCCGACAATTGTGACCGGCAATTCCTTACTATCCGCAGTCACGACGGAATCCTCGTCCTCCGTCTCGTTGTTGAAGTCAAAAGTCAATTGGTAAAGCTGTGCCGGTTCGCTGTTGTCCTCAAAATAGATGTCAATTGTCTGCTGATCTTCGCATTCAGAAGTGTAGTATAACCTGAACACCTCCCTGTCAAGGGGATAGCGGTCATTGGGCAGCAGCACCATCCCGTCATCCATGCGGAGCGTACCCTTGCCGTCCGGCTGGAAATAGCGGATGGTGTAGCGGGCATCGGAAAAATGTCCTTCACGTTTGAGTTCACAGCGTATTTCCACCGTCTCGCCTTTTATTATACGTGTGGGAACAGGCATGTTCTCCACCTTGAACGGATAAGACTGCTGTACTTCCATTTCATCAGAACAGGCGGACAACAGCAAAACCGCCAGACCCAGGAACAGGACTGCCACCATTCCGGCCAATCCTCTTTTTTATTCATTGCATTCATATTCTATCAAATTTTAATACGTTATACTTTATTCGACACTTACAGGAACTTATGTTGCAGGTATTCATTCAGGTCCTTGTAGCCTTTATACAAAGAGGAACAATCCACCAGTTATCCGCATAGCGTTTGCGGAGTGCCTCCAGCGTGCGCCGTCCGGCTTCATCCCGATCCAGATAACAGTTGACCCTCTCGTACCTGTCAAGAATAGGGAACGAGCGTTCCAGCAATGACACCGAGTTCAACACAAGATAGTCGTCTCCATATCCCAGACCGAGTTCCAGCCACGAAAGGCAGTCGATAAACCCCTCGAAGAGGTTGCATGTGTCCGAACCGTTATCCATCAGTGAAATGTCCTTAGGTGACAGGCTGGCCTTGAAAAACCGGTTGCGCAACTCGTATCCGTCGCTGACATTCCTGAATCCGATGGCGAAATACCGTTTCCCGTGCAAGGTATATCTGACTTCCCGACAGTTCGGTACAGCCACATCGCTGCTAATGCCGCGTTCCGCCAGATATCGGAGCAGGACTCTGTTGTATAGAGGCCCGAAGCGTACATCCGTGAAACTCTCCTTCTTGAGGAGATCCTCCCTGTTATTCCCATCAGTGCGGGAAACGGTCTTGTGCTCGGGGGCGAGGCCGCCCCATGTCTCTGTGATGAACCTGGCCTGCGCCTTGAAATCCCCGCTGCCGATAAACTCCCCGGCAAGATTGAATATGTCACCTCCCTGCCCGGTGCCGAAGTCATGCCAGATTTCCTTTCGTACATTCACCTGGAACGAGGCGGTGCGTTCCTCCCGGTACGGGGCCAGATACCAGTATTCGTCACCCCGTCTTCTTGCCGGTTCATATCCCATCCTTGCCAGAAAAGCGGCGATAGGGATAGCTTTTATCTCTTCTATAGTCATAGATGTACAGTTTTAATGGATAATGAATTTGATTCCCAATCCGAATTGGGTTGTAAACAGATCCAGGAACTTCCCCACAAGGCACGTTCCCGGATATTGGCAAGCAGGACAATGCGGTCTGTCAGGTAAGTCTCAAGTTCCAGGGTTATCGCACCGCCATAGACAAACGCATCCTTGGCGAGCAGCGTTGAACCGTCAAACAGCATCCTGTCTCCCCAATTCACGGTTTCATAGCCGGCCAGTGCGGAACCGCCGATGGAGAGAAAGACCGTCCTGGTCGGGTCCGACAGGAATTTCAGGTAATAGCCGCCTTCTGCCGTAAACTGTGCGCAGGGCACATTCACGTTCCGGTACCCGTAATTCTTCATCAGATACTCGGCACCTATGACCCAACGGTCGGCTCTTTTGGTATATCCTGAAACGGCAAATCCGGCATAATGATTCAAGGGGGATTTCGAGCCGTTCGCAAATCCTCCGCGCAGTTCCACGCCCTTCATCCCGGGCAGATACCGCTGGGCATGTGCCCGCCCCGGGAACAGGGCAAGCGACACGGCTGTAACGAATAGGAACAGATACTTCTTCATGGCTACTTCACTTTAAGTTCGTTTATAACTCTGGCTCTCACGATATCTTCACTTTCCACGGTGAAGGTCTGGTGCCTTCCACCGCTTTTCTCATGCATTTCCACCACCAGCACCTTGTCCGAGGGAATGGTGAATTTGTCCAGGACGAAGACGGTGCGCCCGTCCTTTTTCCCTGCGACAGTTGTTACATAGTCGTAAGCACGCAAAGGAAATATCACCTGTTCCTGGATGGCGGTACGTTTCATCACCTTCTTGTCCACAATCTTGAATGTCACGAAATCCACTTCATAAGGTACGTTGGACCGGTTCCTGATTTGTGTATGAAAGTACAGCAGCCCGTTATGGGTGTAAAGACCGCGCAGCAGGTACTGGATGCCGAACGCCTTGCTCCCGATATGCTTGATGTGCCTTTTGTTGTCCTTGTGGACAGACTTCGAGATGAGATATACCAGTTTCGGAGACTCGCTGCCGAGTTCCTTCAGGTAAATGTCAAGGGCGTTGTTGGGACGGTTCACTTCGCTTCCGTCATGGATGAAATCCTTCATCTCGATGTTCAGCAACAACGGTTCTTCCGCATACTTTACATTGAATGTATAGAAACTTCCGCTTTCGGTTATCACGGACATGTTGGTCTCCTCACGGAAATTCTTTACGGTAGCCTTTACACGGATGACATTTTCCGCACCGTCCGCCTTGCCTGCAATGAGGTTCGGCGATCCGAGGTCCACATAACGCACCGAAGACGGGAAGATGATATGCGTGGTCTTGTCGTAAGTCACTTCCAGACCGTACGGCGGTATCATCCGGTCGAAAGTGAGTTTTCGGGTCAGCCCGTGATAGAGGTCCCCGTCTTCCTCTTTTTGGGGATACACTTCCTTGACCGGTGTGATTCCTTTGTTTACTACCGCTGCGCTGTCGGTTTCAGTCTGGGCAAAGGCGCCCATGGTGCCCCATGCAAGGGCAAGCATTACAAATAACTTTTTCATGTTGATTGAATTTTAATGGGTTGTCATTGATTGTCATTCTGATAAAGCATCAGGGTATAGCCGGATTTGAGATGCACCTTCTCTTCACGCATCTTCCGGGAGATGTACTGCGAGACACCCTGTATGGCACCCTTCCCGAGTTCGGAAAGCAGCTGGTCGCCTGCAGACTGGTTGGTGATGGAGATGCTCGTGCCGAGATTCTGCCCCAAATTGGCGGCAACCTCCTTGACGGCGTTTGCTTCCATGGATCCCGGAATGAAGATGCCTTCCTGTCCGTCATTGTCATACACGGCAAGTTTCACGGGATGATGGTACCGCCATATTCCACCTGAAGGATATTGACGTGAAGCCTTTCTCCCTGTATGCGCCCTTCTCCGATGAGCAAGGAGTTTTTGGGAAGGACATGCTTTCCTACACGCATCGGTTCTTGCAGTCTCATCCTCACGCCCTGACCGCTGATTACAGTCTGGTTCCCGTGGATGCAGGCCCGTATGGTATTCCTCACGTCTTTTTCATCCCTGTGACCAATCGGGGTATGGAATTTTTCCGCCAATCTCCTTCCCGTTAATGGCACGGAATCCCGGATCGGTTGCGGCAACGATGAAACCACGGGAGTGGAGACCAGCCCGACGGGAACGGCCTTCATGTTTCCATCCCGTCCGGCTTCTTCATCCTCCGGGCGGCTGTCCATCCTTTTGCCGCCATTACCGGCATGTACTTGGCTGCGAGCTCGTAGGACTTTTCCAAAAGTGCCACCTGTTCCTCATAACCCGGCTGTGCATTCTGTGCGGCAACCGTCTGCTTCAGTTGTTCCACCTCGCTTCAACGCCTCCTTTTCCGGGTCTTCCTGCGGTGACTCGTAAAAGTTGCCGAGAGTCCTGTTGATGTTATTGTAGGCGGAGACGGATGAAGAGCGGGCTTCATTCCTACTGTCACTTGCACGTGGACTGCCATCCTTGGTATCCGCATCCGATGACAATGCCACGACAGCTCCGGAGTTTTCATCCGCAACACCTGAGAAGTCTCCCAGTGTACGCATTTTTTCCGCCTGTTTGCGCTTTATGTCAGCCTGCTCATAGGCGGCAATCTTGTCTTCCTCTATGCCGGCTCCTCTCGGGTCAGGCAGTTCGGTATTGAAGCCCGCATTTTTCTCCTCCTTTTGTTTGTCCTCTTCGGACGTGCGAAATGAGCCACATCGCACCGAGGAAGAGAAGGAACATCCCGCAAAAACCAGGTATTTCCTGATTTCCAGCCTCTGTTTTAATTTATTAATATCATTACTCATTTTCTTTCTGATTGAATCGGTTAAAAAACTCTTCCATCTCCTGCACCCTTTTATCCGGGAGTGTATCGGCAGGAACGATATCCGGAATGTCCAACGGGGCTATCTCAATGATGTCCCGCTGTACATCTTCCCGCCCGATGTCATAGATGGCGCGGAAAATCAGATAGAAATTTCCGAGAGCAAACAGGACAGCCAGCACGATGACTGTCAACATTCTCTTTTCCGGAGAAAGCCCGGCACATAAACCCCGAAGCTTTTCTGCAACGGTTTCCTTGATTCTTACAAACATTTGTTTCATACATTCAAAATTTTAACGGTCATACACTTTGATATCCTGTTCTCCACCACACGGAAGGCTTCAAGGATGAAACCGTGCGGATTATTGTCGCTGCGGGTGGAGTTCAGCAGCCTGCACGTGTGACAAGGCTGCGTTCGGTCACACTCTTCTCCCTAATAATGGAGAGTTTCGCATAGGTCACGACCTCATACGGATAGGTATTGAAATCGCACCTGACACTGTCAATCCCAATCCGCTGGCTCATGTTTCCCGAAATGATCCGGTTGTAATATCCCTGCTCTGCCAAATCCACATAATGGGCATAGGCAGAACGGTCACTGAGGAACATGGCCCGTTGGATATTACCCTCAATCGCACTCTTGTCAGGGGATAACGTAAAGAACAGTTCATGGAACCTCCTGACATGCTCCCTTGCCTCCACCGGACGGTTCTGCTCCAAGTCCTGTGAAAGGGCCAGCATCAACGACTTTCCTTCATCCAGGACATAGATCTTCTCCCGTTGCGCTTCCGCAAAACTGTAAGCCTTCCACACGGAAAAAACCACAAGTAGCGTGCATACACACAGATAGACAATCCCGAACAGACGCAGCTGTCGGAAGCTGGTCTCGATATTCTTCAATGATTTGAATTCCATTCTGTAAATGTTTTATACTGTTATTATTTGATAAGCCTTCCGGCAATGTTTCCCACCGCTGCTCCTGCCGTACCAGCCACCAGGGAACCGGCCTGGGATGCCCTTTGGTTCACATTCTTGAGGTAGTTGCCTGCACCGCCTCCGGCCTGCACAATCCAGTTTGATACGGTCGGTATGGTGAAATACCCGATGATGCCGATAATGAGGAAAGTGATGTAAACCGCGTTTGAACTGTCGGGGATGAAATCCGGATCGGAAAGCCGCTCGATATCCCTCTGTAGCATCAGCACCTGGATTCTCGCCAGCACACTGCTGAACAGGTCGCTGACAGGAAGCCAAAGGTAGATGCTGATATAGCGGACGAACCACTGGCTGAGAGAAGCTTGGAAACCGTCCCAGCAGGAGATGGCGAAAGAAACCGGACCGAGTATCGAAAGGACTATCAGGAAGAATGTCCTCAGCGTGTCGATGACCAGCGCCGCCGCATTGAACAGAAGTTCCAGCAGTTCCCGGAAGAAATTCTGTACGGCCCTTTTCATGTTGTACATCGCGCGGTCCACATACATCCCGCAGGCTTCTATAGCGTCAAACGCACCCAGCTCGTCCAGCCTGTTGTCAAAAGTCTCCTTGTCGACAGATAGGCTGTCTCGGGATTCCGTTTCATCGCCTCAATCTCCAGCTTGTCCTTCTGTGCCCGGTACTCGTTCATGTCAAAGGTCTGCGACTCCAATATGGTATGGGTCCCTTTCACGACGGGCGAGAGGATGCTGTTCAGCGTACCCAGAACGAGTGTCGGAAAGAACATGATACAAAGCCCCAAAGCGAACGGAGCAAAAGCGGAAAGACATCCACAGACTCGGCACGTGCCAGAGCCTGCCATACACGATACGCCACATAGAAAAGCGCTCCCAGACCGGCAAGGCCTCTTGCCACACCGGTCATCTTTGAGCAGAGCGGCATCATTTCCACATACAGATTCTGTAAAATCTGATGCAGGTTGTCAAAATCTATAGCCAACAATAACATAATGAAAGCGGATTAGGAATTACCAATAACGTTCGTTCGGTGAGCCGTAGAGTGCCATCACGCGGTCTAGGTCGTTCTGTTTCTTGGCGCGCAGGTAGGACACCCCGATGTTCTTGTTGGTGTAATACTGTACCAGACTGCGGTTTTGCAACATGTCGTTGTAGCAGCGGTCGATGATATCCATCCTTTCCTTGTCGTTCATGGAAAGCCCGTTCTCGTTGACCACCGTCTTCAAATCGTTCAGCAAATGGGCACTTTCTTCCAGCAGTTTGGTGTATCCCAAAGCAATCGCGCTCAGTTCTTCCGGCGTAAAATACGGGTCGCTGAGCATACGCTCGAAGCTGGTGACATAGATGTCCGTGATATCGCCCACCATCAGGATGGTCTGCTGTACCTTGCGGGCATCACGGACAAGGTTCTTGACCTTGCGAAGCCCGTCGTAATACTCCTTGCCCTGCCGGTAGATTTTCACGGTTTCCTGAAAACTATTCGCCATATTGGTGGCAGTGGAGGATGTGTGAACGATGTTCTTGCAGCATTGATGATTCCCTGCGCCAGATTGCCCGGGTCGCTCACTACCCATTGGGCTTTCGCTGTGAGGCTGACAAGGAAGCAGCCCATGCACAGCATAAGAATTTTCTTTTTCATGATGTTTCTATTTTTAATTGTGAATAATTCTGTTAAAAGTCAGATTCCCATTTTCCGCCCTTTGGACGGCGGGTTCCGGAGGATGGTCCGTTGCGCCTGTCTCGGTCGGTTCTCTATTCCGGAATTCTCCCTCTTGCGTCTGATGGAGGCGAAGAGTTCGTCTGCATACGGCCTGCGTCCGGTCATTCTGACGAAACGGGCATCCAGCTCCCGGTAGGCTTTCTCTGCCTGACACGAGCGTTCCGTCGCGGAAACGTTCTTGTCTATGCCGTACTTGGCGAGAAAATCAGGACTGATTTGCAGGATGTCGTGAACCACATCCGGTGAGGCCGCAATCCGTCCCAAAATCTCCAGTTCTCCATCCAGTCTTTCCAAATAGAAATCCGGCAGACGGACATCCTTGATGCTTTCCGCAGCCTTTTCCGCATTCCTGCATAGACGGCTTTCCAATATCACCCCCTCATCATATGCCGATTCCGGCCCGGAACGGTTCAGCCTGTCAAGCCTGTCATAATCATCCGCAAGCCCGTACCTGAGTGCCACATACCGTGAAGGTGGCATAAGATGCACGGCCAGGTTGCAGAGTTCCCACATGTCGCTCTCTTTCCGATGGAAGTCCAGAATCCGGACAGATGACCGCACTTCTTGCGGTGACGGACGTTCCTGCTTGCTTTCCGGATTTTCCTTCGAGTAAACATCCTGCATGAATGTGTACATGGCAAGCATTCGGTGGACAGGGACGGCTTCTTCAGGTCTGATATCCATAAGCCGGGAACCGTTCTTCTCCATGAAATAAGTATCTTTCAATGCCTCCATCAGTTCCGACCTGGCCGTTTCCGCCGTTTTTTCCGGTGTTGGGAACAGGTACGAGGCTGACAACAGGCAGGAGACTTGGGTAATCACATCCTCCGACTTCCTGTACCGCCTGACCAGTTCCGTCAGCTTCCGGTACTCTTTTTTCCGGACAAGTACCCTTGTCTGTTTCATCACTTCCGTCAACTCCTTGAGGCGCGGCTCGTCCAGATAGCGGCGCTGCTGTTCTTTTATCCATTCTTTCATTTCCATGATTCGTGATTGTTTTTCGGTTTTCATGTGATTCCAATCCCTTTCACCTGGCTCCGCTTGCTATCAGCCAACTGCCTGATGGCAAGCTCTATATTGCCTCCGAGTTTCTCCGTAAGCCGCATCAGCTCAAGTTTTTCGGTCTCTTCAGTGGTGTAGCAGTAGGCTAAGCACTCAGCGCCTTGTCATATTTCTATGGTAGGTTTCCGAGTACTCGCCTCCGAACCGGACTTACAAGTCTCCCTGTATCCGGCTCTCCACTAATTAATTCAGTCTGATTCTTCGGTCGGGGTCTATTTTTGCATGACACTTTGAGCAGACAGCCAAAGTTTTTCGTCTTCGAGCTATCATTTTCTTTTCCCAGTCGGATTTACCTTTCAGGTCTTTAAGTTTGCGAACGTGATGCATTTCGAGTTTATCGGTAGCACCGCATAATTCGCAGACTTGGAGCTTCAGCCTTTCCATAAGGCTGTTACGTCCACCTGTTATGGAAACTGTCCGTGGAATAGTGTCACAGTAAATATTCCCTGCAACCTTTTTGCGTTTGAAACCATCATGATAAAATGATTGGTAAAGTGTCTTACCCTTGCTATTTTCATATGCCACTTGGAAAACCTTGTTCTTTTTATATTTCAGAAGTATTTTCTTTACAGATGATTTGTATTTGTTCGCAAATACCTTATACATGCTGTATGACATAATGTGATAGAAAGAATTGATGACATAGCTGTTATTGGCTATTGAGTAGTAATTATAGAACCCTCGGATTTCGGCATTGAACTGACTGACTATTTCCAAGTCATCCAAGTTCAGCATGTACGTTCTGACGATGGATTTCCAAACCTCTTTGCCATTGACGACCGCGATTCTTGCGGCTTTATAATCAAAGAGTTTCTTCCGCATCGTTTCAAAATTCAGGTACAATACAGGCTTGTGTCCGAATGCACGAACCGTTTTACCGTACTTATCCTTACGTAAATCGTTACACCTACGTATAAATACGTCATATCCGAGAAATTTCGCTGGTTTCTGCGCATTGGTTATCAGTGTCTTTTCGTCTGACAGTTCCAGTTTAAGAGCTTCATTCAAATAATTCTTAATATCCTCTTTTACTGTTTTGCAGTCTTCAAGATTACCGGTAATTCCAATCAGAAAGTCATCTGCGTATCTCACGTATTTTAACCGTTTGATACTGCTGTCCATTTCATTACGTGCCGGATAGTTGTTCCGTTCTTCTCGTAGCCGCTTAATTTCGGCGGTCATCTGTTTCCTTACCTTTACATCTTTCTCATTCTTTAGTTTCTTTGCCAGTCGGTATCTTCGCTGTTCGTAGAGCTTGTATCGAGCGTCGCCTTTTCTTGTTACCCCTTTATTGAACCGATTGATGTATTCCTTGATGTACTTGTCGAACTTGTCAAGGTAGATATTAGCCAGTATTGGCTGATAATCCCGCCTTGCGGAGTTCCACTGTACGTTCTATGAAATACCCAGTCTTCCACATATCCGGCATTTAGGAACTTTCGAATAAGCCGCAAAAATCTTTCGTCAGCGATACGTTCCCGAAGAATATTAATCAATACGTCATGATTGATATTGTCGAAGAATCCTTTAATATCGCCTTCAATAAACCATTTCACGGCAGTGAATGTCTTTTGTATATCTATAAGAGCAGTATGACAACTTCGTTTGGGACGAAACCCATGTGAAGTATGTTCAAAACTACCTTCATAGATTGCTTCAAGTATCATTCTGACTACCTCCTGTACCAGCTTATCATCAAAAGAGGGTATGCCAAGCGAACGTTTTTTCCCGTTTTTCTTAGGTATGTACGTCCTTTTGGACGGATTAGGCTGATAAGTCTCATTTTTAAGACTGCCAATCAGTTGTTCAACTCGGTCAATGCTCATTCCGTCAATGGTTTTACCATCGGCTCCTGCCGTCATGTTGCCTGTCTTGCTGTAAATATTCTGATAGGCTACATAAAACATTTCCTCGTTAAACAGCACTCTATACAGCCGCTCAAACTTATAGTTCAAGTTACCGCTGTGTTTACTCAGACTGTTCAACACATTTTCTGGATTTCTCATGTCTCTCACATCTTCCTTTAAATTGTTAAACTTAATTAGCTGCTCCCCTTCGCCATGTACAGGGCGTTACCCTGCTCAGACTACTATGGAAGCTCCGTTGCCATGCCGGATATTCAGGGGCTGTCCCCATAGCCCTACAACTGGCTTTCCGGTTTAGGCAATCCCCGTTTAGAAATTTGACGACTATTTGGCTTGATAGATTGTCGGATACGACTTTCGTCCTTTACTACTTATGGTAGTTGCCTTGCGGTAAGTTTATGCTACTCCTGCTACAAATCATCAGTGTAGTACCGCAACATGACGGCATAATTCCGAAGAATTATTCAACTGTCTTCCGTCATTGCCCAAGGATACGACTGCTCAGACTATCGTTCAACCAATACAGGCTTTATCCTCATATCTATCATTTTAACTTGCCATTCGGTCGCAGCCTGACAGTTAGCTGACTTATGGCTTTACCAACGTGCTGTGTTCCCTTATGGGGTTTCCCCCTCCGGTAAGCGGTTGTTAATGGGCATTTTAAACACTTGCCCAGTCGCTTGCCAAAGCGACATTCGTCAAATTCCCTTTACGGGCGCACGTAATATTCTTCCAAACTCACTTCTGTGGCATATACGGCGGATTGTGTACCGCCTAAGCTATCCAAACTTCCTTATATTTCCGGTTGGGATGGTTGGCAAGGTTGATGGAAAGCACCTGTGAACGTTCCTTGTCGGTCAGTCCCAAAAGGTTCTGTATGCTATCGAATTTATTAAGGTACTTCCGTTGGTCGAGCAGTATTTTACAATCAGAATTGTTTATAATACTCTCTTTTACAATGGGTGAGGAAATAATATCTTCGACCTCTTGGGTAACAACAATCGCTTCGCCGAAATACTTCTAACCGTTTTGTAAAGGTATTTTATGTAATCCGCCATATTCGCCGATGCAATCGCTTTCCACGCTTCTTCTATCAATATTTAATTTCCTGATACCTTTAGTTTACGCATTTTGGAAATAAATACTTCCATGATGATAATCGTAGTAATCGGGAACAGGATTTTGTGGTCTTTGATATTATCCAACTCAAAGACAATGAAGCGTTTATGTAGTAAATCAAGCTCTTTGTCGGAGTTCAACAGGTAATCGTATTCGCCGCCTTTATAGTAAGGCTCTAATACATTCAGGAATCCCCACACGTCAAAATCCTTCTCACGGGTTCGCTTCTCTTTCAGGATATCCTGATACTCGTCACGGATAAACTCATAGAAGGTATCGAAGGAGGGTTTTATGCTGCTGTCCCTGCGGATTTTCTCCAGAAAGAGATTGACCGCATTGGATAGCGCCACCTCCTCGGCACGTGTCGGCGGCTCGTCGTCACGCTTCCACAGGGTAAGGATAAGCGTCTTGATGGATTCTTTCTTCTCGATATCGAAAATCCCGTCTTCCACGTAAAAAGGATTGAAAGCTATCGGATCTTTTTCTTCATAAGTAAAATAAATCCCGTCCTCGCCGTGTGTCCTGGCATGGATAAGGTGCACAGTCCTGATAGGAGTTTCCGGTATCCACCAACAGCACATGCGCACCCTGCTCGTAATACTGGCGTACCATGTGGTTGGTGAAAAAAGATTTCCCGCTGCCCGAAGGTCCGAGGATGAATTTGTTCCGGTTCGTGATTGTGCCGTTCTTCATCGGCAGGTCGGAAATATCCAGATGGACGGGTTTTCCGGTCAGGCGGTCCACCATACGGATGCCGAACGGGGAGAGCGAGTCCTTGTAGGAGGTTTCCCCGATGAACAGGCACAGGGCCTGCTCGATAAAGGTGTGGAAACTCTCCTCGGACGGGAAATCTCCGGCATTGCCGGGTATTGCCGCCCAGAAGAGGGTCGGTACATCCACCGTGTTGTGGCGCGGTTTGCTTCCATCAACGCCAGCTGGCTGCCCACATCGTTCTTGATGCGCTTCAACTTTTCCCGGTCATCGCTCCATGCCATGACATTGCAGTGCGCACGGATGGAAACCAGCCTTTGCTGTGTGCCTCGTTCAGGTACTCCTCAATCCATTCGCGGTTGATCTGGTTGGAACGGCTGTAACGGGAAAGCGAGTGCATGTTCCGTGCGGTCTGCTCGAATTTCCTGAGAATTTCAGCCGAATCATCAATGAAGAGATACTGGTTCACCACATGGTTGCAGGTAAGCAGGATGCCTATCGGTGCGGCAAAGGACAGCGACAGTCGCTCCGGTCTGTCGAGAGCCTTTCATACCGGCAGTCGGTTGACACGTTCGACGGCAGGTCTTCCGGATCGGAAAGCGTATGAAGGCACAGGTAGTTGTCGCCCACCTTCATTTCCCCGGCACCGAGTGACAGATCCTGCAAGCAGGTAGCATCTTCCTGCGACATGGAAAAATACTTCTCGATGATGCCGGCGGAATTTTTGCTCCCGATGATTTCCTCATCCGTCAGGCGGATGATACGTAGCAGGCCGCTGTCGTTTACGATGCGTTCGAATTGTCCGCAGCACTCCATGAACCGGGTGACGGTTTCCTTGTCCTGCATTTCCTTGGGGATAATGAATCCCCTTGTAAGTGCATTGAAACTGCTGGTTGTCCGGCTGTGTTCCTTCGTGGTTTTCGTAAGGAACAGGTAACAGGTATGCTGCAAATACGGCCGCTCGTTGAAATGGCGTTCGAAACTGCGGCTCAGAAAGCTCAGGTCTTCCTTGCAGATATCCGGCTTATATCCCTCTTCGATGAAGAAGTCCTGCTTGTGTACGATGCTGTAGTTCGGCAAGATCTTTACCGCTTTTGCCAGGTGGAGTGCATGGACTCGTACTCGGCACGTGTCAGCGTGAACAGTTCCGGCAGTTCCACCCGGTATGCCACGGTGATGTCCGCATCCTTGCTGATGATGCAGCCGTTCTCCACGGCCAACAGCGGAAACTTGCTTTCCAGCGTGGCTGTTTTCATTACGTTTTTCATGCTTTTCTGTTTTTAATGGTTGGAGAAACAACCGGAGGAACTTTCTCCGGCTGATGATGTAGCGGGGATGGCTGCGCAGCGCATGGAGTTTCATAAGGCCCCATTCACCGTATTTCGAATTCATCCTGAAAGTGCCCCAGACCAGCACCGATGCGGAAACGACCCCGAAACCGATGCAGACCCACTGGTTGATACCTGCCATGTACATGACGACGAAGATTACGAACAACGCGAGCAATCCTCCCGCAAAGATGAACAGGTACTGGCTCTTGAGTCCCTTGAACTCCGGGCTGCGCCCAATCCCCTTGTTGACATTGAATTCCGCCATATTACAGGAGAATGAGCGTAAGATGGTGGCGGCGACAATCAGGAAGATACACGCACCGAACCAGCTGGCGGCAGTCTTTGAGGTATCCGGGTCGCCTGACGAGAACTTGGAATAGACCTTCACGCCTCCGATAAGGCCGATAACGGCACCGATGGCGTAAATCAGCTTGGTGCCGGGATCGAAATACGAAGTGACCATATTGGTAGCTTCCGTAATTCCACCGATACCGTTGCCCTGGGCAAATGCCCCCATTGAAACCAGCAGCGTCATGGCTGCCAAAAAGAATCTTTTTTTCATGTGTCGAAACTTTTAATTAGTGAGACAAAAAATGATTTCGACTGCGAATATATAATGCTTAATTTATTGATTTACAAACTGTACGATATGTGACACCGTATGACATTACGTTACATCGGCAGGGAATTTTCAATCATTCAAAAAGGGTTTTCCTGGCAATATGAAACAGTAAAAACAGGATAAGGAGAAAGCGGCATTTCATTTCTTCCGGCAAAGGTAGCCCCGTGTCCTGAGAAGCCCGGCAAGGCGGCCCTGCGGGCTGGTTGCGTGAAATAATCATCCTCGCTGCGCTTGCGGTATTTTTTCACGGCAAGCCTTGCGGGATTCCGGACCGGGGCGGAAAAGCCTTCAGGAAATAAAATACCGTTCGGTTTGAATGGATATATGTAAAACAAAAAACAGAAGATAACATGGAAACAAGAAACAATCAGACAGTGGCTTTCACGGGACACCGTAAGGAACGTATTCTGCAAGGGTTCGGAAACGATCCCCGGATACTTGCACAAATCAGGGAAGCTGTGGCTGGAATGGTAACAGAACTGTACGGGCAGGGATACAAGGAATACTACACCGGGATGGCCAGCGGATTTGATATGACTGCTGCGGAGGCGGTCTTGCAGGTCAGGGAGAGATACGAAGGTATCAAGCTCATAGCGGCAGTACCTTTTCGGAAACAGCCCTTGTGGTTTGAAGCGGAAGACCGGCTGTTGTATGCCCGTCTGTTGGAAAGGATGGACCGGGTGGTCATGGTTTCCGAGAATTACCACAAGGGCTGTTACCTGCGCAGGGATGAATACATGGTACGTAAGGCGGATGTTATCGTTGCCTATTGGGACCTCGTACCGAAAGGGGGAACATTCTACACGGTAAGCAAGGCGTTGGAATGCGGCAAGCCGGTCATCAACATCCACGAAAGGCTGAGATAGTGGGAACCGGGTTGTGACATTTACATAACTTATGCAAATCCACATGAACCGGGAACAAGCCGGAATGGACAAACAGGATATATTAAGAAACTATAACTTGAATGTCCGGACAAAACCGGTATTTTTGTCTTTATGAATCAATCCGGTAGCCCGGCTTTATGTATCGCGAGGCAGTATCCGATATCCGGAAGCGGCTCCTGATGATGTGTACAGCCCGTATCTTGAATAATAATATTGAAAAAAACTATGAACCATGAATGAAAACTGGCCTGAAATTGTGGAGGATTTGTCACCTTGTCTTAGACCGGGAGCGATAAAAGGAGATTATCTGCGGGATGTAGGGTATTGCCTGAGATATCTCGGATGGAAAAAGACCAACGGGACAATGGTGTTCCGGGACATGTGGCATTCAGGTGGGGATGACTCCGGACATCCCGATATACTGCTCTGTAAAAAAGAGAAGGACGGCACTTGTCTGCCGGTTCTTCCTGTTGTAGTAGAGTTGCCTGACAGTGAACCGTCCGGACGGCTGGCGTTGTCAATGCGGCAGTTAAAGCTTGATATCGGATTATATATAGGAAAAAATATCCGGTTGTATTATCAGACTCCCGGTTGTAAGGATGAACCGGTCTGCGCATTTGTGGCGGACTTTCAGAAAGATGACATGAACGGAAGTGCGATTTGCGACCTGCTTCTTTATGAGAACTTCAGTCCGGAAAAGATGAACGGTTTTGTAATGGATGCCATACATGGGTAATAAGAAAAACTTTATACCGGCACTTGTGCATTAATGCTCCCGCTTCATTCCCCATACCAAAAGCCATTTTTATTCAATGGAAGATAATAAAAAATGCTTTTGATATAAACAGAATTTTAAATTATATCAGAACCCGTTTCCTGCTGCATCTTACGCTCCTTCTTTTTCTCTTTTTGCAGCTTTTTCTTAGCCTCCATTTCCGCCATGATCTGTTTCAGAGGCTTGACCGTTTCCGGTTCCTCACGTTTGAACCGCTTGAAATAGATACTTTCGATAAACTGTGGAAGCGGAGCTTTCCAGACCTCTTGCCTGTGGTTGTCTATCTTGCCGAGCTTGTCGGGATTCAGACCCAATTCACGGGCCATCTGCACCTGCCTGTCTGAAAGGCGGTGACGCTTCTGCGCCACCAGCCATTTTTCTAATATCGCTTTTGTCATTGCCATCGTTCATTTTTTTGCAAAGATAGAGTTTTTGCATTGATTTCTCTTAAATATCTATTTGTCAGCATTATCTTATAGTCCATAATATATAAGTGCCAATATTGGCAGAAATTTAATATGACGATGGAAACAAAAAGAGACAGTTTGGATATATAAATCTCCAAAAACAGGAAAAGGCACACCGATATCACATCGACATGCCTTCTGAAACTATGACAGCAAAAAGAAACAATTAAACGAATTCATCTATATCGAATGCTTCTGTCTTATTTTTTGTATTATCCATTTCTGAAATTTGTGAGTCATCACAAAGCATACTATCAATAAGATTTCCTATCTTCTTTTTAATAGCGGCTTCTTTCCGCATAATTCTGATGATTTCTTCTTCAGATAGATAGATGCGTGGGGCACGAATTGCAGGATTTCTTTTTATGCCGAAAGATTCTGCTTCTGACTTCGGCATTGCTTGTTGTTTTTTGTTTTTCACATTCGATCCCATATTTACATGTATTTATTCCAATCAATTCTAATCTGTTCCAAAGACTGTTTTGGCGTCTTCTTTTCCATTTGGCATATTTTCCTTGAGCAGTTTTTCCAATTGGCTTTGAGTACTCAATTCGGTTGCAAAGAACCTGAACAGGTCTGTATCCTGAAGTTGGTACAAGGTTTCGGCTGCATTTCGGATTTTCTTTCTGTCATCCGTCCCCGAAATAAGTACATCAGCGACATTGTTCAGTTCTTCAAAAGTCAGTGCCTTGAAAAATCCGGGTCAGGAACACACCCGTCATTTGACATAAGTTCCGTTTTTCCGATTCTGTCAGTCCCTTTTGTGAAGAGAAACCATCTATCACATCATCCGGATCTATATCCTCATCTTCCTCTATAGGCTCTTTCTTCATAGGTTCAGAACGTGTGGGAGTTTTTCTCGCCACGTCCGGGTCTTCAAGATAGACTATTTTTGTCTTTCCGATAACTTCATTGTACTCGTCCAGTGGATTCGGCTGCGTTTCGGTTTTCTCTTCATGCCCGACTTTAAGGATATCCTTCTCCGCTTGTGCGATCCACGCTTCAGCCTTGTCCAGTCTTGCCCTATACCGGGCTTTCCTTGCTTTTTCCGCCATCCGCTTTTTGCGTGATTTCCATAACCGGATACGTGCAATACGCATATGACGAAGCTGACTATCCCAAAAATTATAAACTTTCGGACTGAAAATGAACATCCATACCTTATATAATATGTAGGTTGCCGACAGGACTTTTACTGAAAAATAAATTAATGTTGTTTCCATGACTATTGAATTTTAGGGGGTGAAAAACGGTCTTTATACATTCGGGTGATTTCCTCGATGTTGAGTTCTATATGCTCGGCGATGATGTTACTGATATAGCTCGCAATACTTACTTCGGGAGCTATCACATGGAGATAATTCTTTATCTCGTCGTACAGCTTGCGGTTCAGGTATACCTGGATGCGTCCGGGCATGGGGGTATTCACCAGATACTTCTGACGAAAGTTACTGTCACATTCGGGCATATTGCAAGGTTTGGGATTTTTCCGGGCAGTTTCTTTTTCCGTATCCTGCCTTTCATTGTTTTCCTCTTCCGGAACCTCAACCACTATGATATCCTCGTTCTCGATGGCATCAGGAATGTCACCGACCATATACCCCCTGATTTTTTCTTCATTCACTTTTACAATTTTCTTTGCCATATCTCAATTACAGGTTAAATTTTACAATCAGTTCGTTTGCCAGTTCCTGCAATCCGCTGCCTTTAAGCTGTCCTGCCGGCGGGGGAAGGAGTGAACATCGGAAATAGGTGCGGGTCCGGGATGAGAGTTCCTTGTCATAGCGACAGAGATCGGGAATCATTGAATCCAGAATTTTCAACCCCTGTTTCTTCATCAGTGCCATATAATTGTCAAGCACTTCGGTATTGCTTCTTTTCTTGACCTTGGTCCAGAACAGGAACACGTCTTTCAAGGGAATGTTTTTCCGGTTTTCCGCACACTTCATAACACTTTTGGCAAAGACAAAACTGCTGTCCATAACGAAATTGTCAGCGGCAATGGGGGTCAATACATAATCCACATTGAAAATGGTCTGCAAAACGCCGGATATGTCCATAGACCCCGGCAAATCTATGAAAACGATATCAAAATCTGCTTTTGCCGCCAACTCTCCGGCCACCTGGCGTGCATTCTCCGGCTTTGCCTGCCTGATAGGATAAATCCTGCATCCCCTGAGCCTCTGTTCCTCCAGCAACACCATGTACTTTTTGTTTATCTCCACCATCTCCATGTCCCGTTCCCTCAGATTGAACAGGCTGCGCTGGGTGGCGTCACAATCAACGATAGCCACATTCTTGCCCATCGAATAATTCAGGAGACTGGCAAGTGTTACCAACATTGTACTTTTGCCGACCCCACCTTTCTGGTTGCTGACCGCAACGAATAACGGATTCTTCTTCATAACTGAACTTTTTAATGGTTTATTACACTATTGTTTTACTTGTCTGTTGTTTGCTTTGTGACAAGGTTTGTTAGTGATATGGTTACTTTGTGCTCACCAACCGGCAAACCGACCAACCGATAGTTATCTGCCCTAACAAAGCAAGTAAACAATTACTGCCCACCTGTTGCAACAAGTGTTTTCGCTAACCGACAATACAACGGACAGTCACTTGATTATTGGTTTGTTTTACCGTTTACGCTGCAAATAAAAGGGTATTTTTTCATACCTGCACTATGTTTTAAGGGAGGTGACGACCTGTGTCATCATTTGTCATCACGTTACATATAACCCGCTATTTTACAACAGGATAAACCGCCATAACTTTGCACCGACAACGGAACGGATACCGCTGCGGAGGTTTCCCGAAGCCGAAGAATGAGGCTGAAGGTCAAAACTTAATTTGACGAAGGAAAATTCATGTTCAAGCGAACATAGCAAGTTGTGTTTTGAGGCACCCGAAATAAATTCGGGCACTCAAACAACTTGCGCTCGCCTGACGGCTCGGGAGGATTCACTCCAAAGTCGTGAATCCGGGACGGAAAATCAGAAACAGGAAACATCAATGCGTATGGAAGAAAACAGAAAGAAAAAATCGACAAAAGGTGTGGGGCGGAAGCCAAAATCCGACCCTGCCGTGCACCGTTATGTAGTACGGTTGAACTCGGAAGAAAACGGGCGTTTCAACATCCAGTTCCAGAAATCCGGATTGAAAGAACATTCAAAATTTATCAAGGCGATGCTTTTCGGACACGAAATCAAGGTGGTTAAAATCGATAAGGCAACGATGGACTACTACATCCGCCTGACCAATTTCTACCACCAGTTCCAGGGTATCGGCAACAATTACAACCAGACGGTCAAGGCGGTCAAGACCAATTCGGGGAAAAACGGGCATATGCCCTGCTCCGAAATCTAGAAAAGGCGACCATAGACCTGGTAGTGCTGAGCAAGCGGATTATTATGCTTACCCACGAGTTGAAGAAGCCTACCTTATCAAAAGGAAAAGGGAGGAAGGATGATATGGTGGCGAAAATCAACAGAGGCGTTTCCCTTTACGGGGCAATCGTCTATAACCAGCAGAAAGTGGATGATGCCACGGCACGTATCATTTACGAGAACCGCATGATTACCGATGTCACGGGCAATCCTAGAACGAGGTCATGCGGCAGACGATATGGGCGTTCGAGAATTACCTGCTTGCCAACAAGAACACGGAGAAGCCCGTACTGCACATCTCGTTAAACCCCTCATTGGATGACCGGCTGACAGACAGCCAATTGCCGACCTCGCCAAAGAGTATATGCAGAAGATGGGCTACGGCGACCAGCCTACATCGTATATGTACACGAGGACATCAGCCGCAGGCACATCCATATCGTATCCACTTGCGTGAACGAGAAAGGGGAAAAGATTGACGATGCCTACGAGTGGAACCGCTCGATGAAAGCCTGCCGGGAACTGGAACGGAAGTTCGGCCTGAAACAGGTGGAAGACAAGCGGAAGGAACTGCTGGAACCGTATCTCAAAAAAGCGGACTACCAAAGCGGTGACGTGAAGAAACAGGTATCCAATATCGTCAAGAGCGTATTCGGTACCTACCGTTACCAGTCTTTCGGAGAATACAGCGCGTTGCTTTCCTGTTTCAATATCGAGGCGAAGCAAGTGAAAGGCGAATTTGGTGAAGTACCCTATAACGGTATCGTCTATATCATGACAGATGATACGGGAAAACCGGTATGCACACCCATCAAGTCTTCCCTTATCGGTAAACGCTACGGTTACGAAGGGTTGGAAAAACGTATCGGTTACACGCCCGCGAGTATAAAGCAAAAAAATGGCAACCGAAGATACGGAACGAGATTACCCTTGCCATGCACGGCTGCCGTGGCAACAGAGAGGAATTTGTCCGTCTGCTTGCCGACAAAGGCATAGACGCGCTGTTCCGTGAAAACGATGAAGGACGCATCTATGGAGCGACCTTCATCGACCACAAGAACCGCGAGGTCTATAACGGCTCCCGACTTGGCAAGGAGTTCTCGGCGAATGCCTTTGAACGGCTCTTCAATAATCCTGACAACATCCCCAATGTGGATGCTCACATGCCGGACATCGGTCTGCAAAGCGGATTCTCCTCCGATATGGAAAGCGCCATCGAACAGGCTTTCGGTATATTCGCCATGGAACAGAACGGTCCCGACCCACAGGAAGAGGCTCTTGCCCGAAGACTGCAACGTAAAAAGAAGAAGAAACGCCGCTCACGCGGAATTTCCTAATTACCGATTTTTCTAATATTAAAATTAGTTCATTATGCAACAGGAAGATGATTTGAGAGGACTGGCCAAAGTCATGGAATTCATGCGAGCTATCTCCATTGTGTTTATTGTCATTCACGTGTACTGGTTCTGCTACCGGTCATTTGTGGATATGGGTATAAATATAGGTGTGGTCGACAGGATACTGCTCAATTTCCAACGGACGGCAGGACTGTTCAGCAACCTGCTTATAACGAAAGTATTTGCCGTCATATTCCTTGCCCTCTCATGCCTGGGTACCCAAGGAGTGAAAAATCAGGAGATGACATGGGGCAGGATATACGCCGCTTTCCTTTCGGGATTGGTGCTGTTTTTCATGAACTGGTGGATGCTTGACCTGCCATTCAGCCGACGGCCAACGCTGTCATATATACGGTAACACTTACCGCAGGATATATCCTTCTCTTGATGTCGGGTATGTGGATCAGTCGTATGCTGAAACATAACCTTATGGAAGATGTCTTCAATACTGCCAACGAGAGTTTCATACAGGAAACAAGGCTTATGGAGAACGAGTATTCCGTCAACTTGCCCACGAAGTTTGTCTATCAGGGCAAGGAATGGGACGGATGGATCAACGTTGTAAACGTTTTTCGTGCGTCCATCGTACTGGGAACGCCCGGTTCGGGGAAAAGCTATGCAGTGGTAAACAATTACATAAAACAGCAGATTGAGAAATCCTTTGCCATGTATATTTATGATTACAAATTTCCGGATTTGTCCGAAATTGCATACAACCATTTGCTTAAGCACAAGGAGCATTACAAGGTAAGACCGGAGTTCTATGTCATTAATTTTGACGATCCGAGGCGCAGCCACCGCTGTAATCCTATCAATCCCAAGTTCATGGCGGATATTTCCGATGCTTATGAAAGTGCCTACACGATAATGCTCAATTTGAACAAGACCTGGATACAGAAGCAGGGTGATTTTTCGTGGAATCACCGATTATCCTGCTCGCGGCAATCATCTGGTATCTGCGAATTTACAAGGACGGCAAGTATTGTACCTTCCCTCACGCGATAGAATTCCTTAACAAGCCGTATGCTGATATTTTCACGATTCTCACCTCTTACCCGTCCCTCGAAAACTATCTTTCCCCCTTTATGGATGCCTGGCAGGGCGGAGCACAAGATCAGTTGCAGGGCCAGATAGCGAGTGCTAAAATCCCGCTTTCGAGGATGATTTCACCGCAGCTTTATTGGGTCATGACAGGCGATGACTTCACGTTGGATTTGAATAATCCTGAACATCCGAAAATCCTATGTGTGGGAAATAATCCGGACAGGCAGAATATCTACTCGGCGGCTCTCGGTCTGTATAATTCCCGTATAGTGAAACTGGTAAACAAGAAAGGACAGTTGAAATCCTCCATCATCATAGATGAGCTACCCACGATATATTTTCGGGGTATTGACAATCTGATAGCCACCGCCCGAAGCAACAAAGTGGCAGTCTGTCTCGGCTTCCAGGATTTCTCCCAGCTGACCCGTGACTACGGTGAAAAAGAGGCGAAGGTAATCCAAAATACGGTCGGCAATATATTCAGCGGCCAAGTGGTAGGTGAAACCGCAAAGAGCCTTTCCGAGCGGTTCGGTAAATCCTGCAACAAAGGCAATCCATCTCCATCAACCGGCAGGATACATCCACCTCCATCAACACGCAGTTGGATTCTCTGATACCGGCATCCAAAATAGCCAATCTCTCGCAGGGAACATTCGTGGGCAGCGTGGCGGACAATTTCGGAGAAGAGATAGAACAGAAGATTTTCCATGCGCGGATTATTGTCGACAGTGAAAAAGTGGCGGCGGAAACAAAAGCCTACAAGAAGATACCCGTCATCAACGAGTTCAAGGACGAGGACGGCAACGACATCATGCAGCAACAGATAGACCGCAACTATTCACGCATCAAGGCTGACGTACTGCAGATCATTGAGGAAGAGATGGCAAGGATAGCCAATGATCCGGATCTGAAACACCTGATTCCGCAGAAGGAAGATGATAAAAAGACGAATAGAACAAGTCCGCTTTTATTTCAGCCTGCAAAGGTAGTCCCGTGCCGCCTGGATTGAGCAAGGCCAAGCCTTACGGGTTCCGCAAAAATCTTCCGCGCTCCGCTTGCGGTATTTTTCCGGAAAGCCTTGCACAATCCGGCACGGGACAGTGATGCAGGCAAGAAATAAAATATCGCTCACGAGCCGGTGAATGTTTAACTGAATAAAAGAAATATGGCTATGGGCAGAACAAGAGTGGTCAATATCCGCAAGGAAACCTGTGACGTGTACATTGGCAGGGCTGGATATGGCAAGGACGGTTATTTCGGGAATCCGTTCAGACTGGAAGCAACGATGGCAAAAGGCAGTACGCTTGGCCGATACAGGAAATACTTTTATCATCGCCTGAGTACGGATAAAGAGTTCCGCAAGCGGATCGGGAATTTGCAGGGCAAGACATTGGGATGTTTCTGCAAACCGGATCCTTGTCATGGGGATATCATTAAAGAATACCTGGACTGGATGGCTGAAAATGCGAATGAAGCAATCGTCATCGGGCAAATCCATTGGAAAGGATGTGTCTATCCCGTCAGGGAAATAGATGCCGGCAACCATATATTCAGGGTGTCAGTGGAGAGCCTGCGGAATGAACTGGCAAACGATATGCGTAACGGTATATATGAGGCAATGGAAGCCAGCGAAGAGATTGACGGTTACTGTACGGATGAAGAGTTGTGTACGCTGTCAGATACCGATTTGTATAAAATGTATTGTTGAACGAATTATAATGACAAATGAATTATGAGGAAAAGAAGCAATTTCACACCGATGAATAGATTTCATGAGATTATCGACCATTACGGTCTGAAACTGATGGAAGTAGGTGTCAATCACCTGAGAATATTCTCCGAAGGACGGAAACTTTTTGATTATTATCCGCTCCGGATGAAACTCTTCGACTACCGGCAATGGCAACAGTTGACTTACCCGTCTCTCCTTAACGGTACGGACAAATGGGAAACGGAACTTGACGGCATCATCCAAAGACTGCTGGTATCACCGCAATAAACTTGAAAGTATGAAGGAAAACAATAATACACCGCTCGTTTGGAACAACATTCCCGAATGGGCGATTTTTGCATTGGAGTACGGCATTGAAGAAGAATTGTTCCTTACCGATGAAGACAAGGATCTGATAACCCGATTCATCGGTGAAAATTTTCCGAACGGATATACCATGTCGGTGGATTGGGAAGCATACAGAGAGTTTGATGCTTACCCGGCCTTTGGGAAACCATGTAAAACGTATGAAGTGACTTTTATAACAGCATAAACCGATTTGAAATGAAAAAGATAATATTGAGTGAATACAATGCCATCCCGGAAAATTACCGTGGAATCTGGACTGTAGAACGTTGGGACTTGCCAGATTGGGCGGAAATACGAGAAAAACATATCGGCAAGCGCACCATGATGGTCAATGACAATGGCACGTGCCTGTTGGTTGAAGGAATAGGCTTTGAAATCGTGGATGACAGTACATGGAAAAAGCCCGATGAAGTCAGACAGGAAATAGGAGGTCTTTATCTGAAGTTCTACAGTGAGCAAGGATGTGAACCTCATTATGCGGACTGTGTCATCAGATGGTGTGACACACTGGAAACAGTAGAAGTAAGGATCGCTTTGGCTATGGAATCCGACACGGAAAAGGATGACGAGATATTCTTCTACTGCAATAGTCTGGAAGACTTGAAATCATTGACGGACAAAGATGGGGAGGATTTTACTGTTGCCGGATGCCTCGATTTCGGAATATACGAAGAATTGCTACAAACAACTTAAAATTACCGGATATGAAAATCAAATGTCAGGAACACTACGACAAGGTGGCGGAATACGCCAAAAGTATTGGTGACACAACCTTTCAGAATTGCATTGAACGCCTCAAACAATGGGAGAAGAACTCTGGCGGCAGGTATGAAATTGAACTGTATTACGATTTCGCTCCGTATTCATTCGGATTTGCGGAAAGGACACCGGATGGAAGAAACGGCATTGTGGTGGATTGCTCTATCACGGCAGACGGATGAGTCTTTTGCCGTAATGATGGAACCATTTCACGGCTGGAGCATACATACATAAAATTTTTATACCACAAGTTAATCTGCAATTGCGTGAAAAACGGTGCAGGTAAAGTCAAAACTCCCTTTCTGATAAAACCACCCCTGTTACAGCTATTTGTAGCAGGGGTGGATTTATATTTTGGGTGCATTATGCACATTGTCCTTACTATTTTTACACACTATTATGCTACATATTATGGTGGATTCATAATAGATTCCTTCTGTATCTTTAAGGAAATCTATTATATTAATGATTGATATGCCATCTGTATTCACATGAGAAGGGGTCAAACCTCCCACAATGACTATTTTAGGGAATCCATCTTTGATATGACGAAGGGAATTGGTTTCCTGGTCAATTTTTTCTTGAGTGGGCATATCAAGTGCTGATTGTATGTACACACGTTTATCCCCACTATTGCAAATGAAATCAACTTCCAGTAGTTTTCGCATTTTCTTTCCATCATCATTTGTTATTCTCACTTCCACTTGCCCTACATCAATCGAATACCCTCTGATACGCAGTTCGTTATATATGATATTTTCCATAAGATGACCCCCATCAATTTGACGGTAATTCAGACGGGCATTACGTAGTCCGACATCTTCAAAATAATATTTTGAAGGCGTGTTGATGTAATGCTTTCCTTTGATGTCATATCGAATGGCTTTTTCCAACATAAAGGCATCTTGTAACATTCCAAGATAACTCTGTATGGTTGTATCTGAAATACTATGACCTTTTACGGACTTGAATGTATTTTCAAGGTTTGTCGGATTGGTCAAGCAGCCTATGTTGGAAGCAATAATATCTATAAGTTCACTCAAATTCATCATCGTTCCTAATATTGTAACGCTCTTTTATATCGCTATATAAGTTCCTTGAAACAAGGATTTTAGATAATTTTCTTTTTCTGTTTTCTTTGAAAAAGATACGACTTGTGGCATTCCTCCATAAATCATATAATCCTGTAGGCAGAAGTTCATTTGTGTACTGTCCTGCCTTGAGAAATTCCGAAAAACTCAGTGGATGGACTCTGATTTCATACCCTCGACCACGAAATTCTGTTTTTACATCACTGGACAACATTCGGCTATTGCTTCCTGTTACATATACGTCTGTATTTTTAATTTTCAGATAGCTGTTGAGTACATCTTCAAACTCAGGAACAAGTTGTATTTCATCCAATAGTATGTAATACATATCGTTATCTGTGATATGTCCATCGATGTGATCCAATAATCTGTCCGGCTCTCTGAGGTGTTTATTACGTCGGTCTTCCAAATCAACTTGAATAATGTGCTCTTCATTCACACCGTTTTCAAGTAATGATTGTTTGAATAATTCAAATAGAAGATAAGATTTTCCACAACGGCGTACACCGGTAATAATCTTAATCATTCCGTTGTGCATCACACTTCTTAGCTCTTGCAAATATTTATCCCTTGGTATAATCATGTTGCAAAAGTAGTGAAAATTATCAGTATTACGGTTATTTTATTGGAGAAAAATGGGTAAAAGACCAATTTTCTCCAATAGAAGGCGGATATAAGCGAATCCATGTTCATTATTTGCTCGCATTCATTAAAAATGAACATCTATAGATGAGTGAACAAAAACATTTTTTCATGTATTATCGTTCTGCAAGAGTAATCACTTTCTGATTACTTCTGCGAAATGATTGCAATTTTCTTGGGCTAAAGGTACATTTTTCCATATTTCTCTATAAAAATCCATCATAAGCCACGCTTCACTTGTCAAGTCCCTTTAAGAAGATAACTCGGAGGGACGATACCTTCTAGTTCAGCCTGCGGTTTCGGCAATTCCCTTCGGTAATTTTTCACCCGAAAAACGTTCCGGTATCGCCGTCCGAGTTGGAGAAACGTTCCGGGACTTAGCAAGCGAAGCGACCTACGACGCATAGGACAAAACCAAGATACAATCCGGCGGCGGTATTTTGCCGACACCTGATGTCCTAATGGATTATGCTGTCAACATCAACCGCACGTAATTCTCATCCAGTCCTATGGAGTAACAGAAGGAAGCGGGGACTAAAGACAGCTCGCTCTCCACTCTGCATAATACAGTTTCTCTTTATCGGCTTCGTGTCGTTTGCGGCTTTTCTACCCTTTCCCATTTTCCCGTTCCGCCTTTTTTGTTTTTGGCTTTCCCTTCGCGTATTTCTCTCTCTTCTTTTATCGGACCCGGTACGTTTCTCACACTTTTATCCTTGATTCTTCCGTTTTTCCGCCTTGCGTTTTCTCCCTCTGCGGTGAAACGTGATGACATCCGATGAAACAGATAGTATAACGCATTGAGAAATAGTGATTTATCGAATTTATGACTATATATTTGCGGTGACAACAACAGTTATAAACCCTAAAAATTACAGTTATGGCAAAGAAAAATGTAAGGGACGAACCCCCAAAAACGCAAGTCACCGAGAACGCCCAGCTGAGCGACATCGTGTTTATCCTCGACAAGATGGAACTGCTTCTACAGGCAATATCCGACATCGACAAGAACGGCAGGTACAAGACGGTTTCGGCAGACAAAAAACACCGGAACTCTTTCCTGAAAATTGACCGATATGCCAGCATGTTCGAGAATTTCCTGAAGAACTTTTGGAGCCAGTTGAAAGACCCGACTCGTTTCGGCATCCTTTCCGTCAAGGAGAATGCGCTGGACAACCCGGAAGTCAGACAGGCAATCGAGGATCTTGCCGCAGGCAGAAAATCAGACGCGGTGGAGGAATTTCTAAAGAAATACGAGATTGTTCCCCGCTCCAAAGAAAACCAAAGTATAAACCATCAAAATCAAGAAGAAATGGCAAAAAAACTGAGACACAGCAACAGGCCGCTCCGGAAACCGCGCAGCAGCCGAAATACCGCTACAATGAATCCATGATCAACTGGGAGGAACTGAAGAAATACGGGCTGTCCCGCGAGTATCTTCAGGAACGCGGACTCCTTGACCAGATGCTCAGGGGCTACAAGACCAACCAGGTCGTGCCCATCAGCATGAATTTCGGTTCTGCCGTATTGCGTACCGACGCACGGCTGTCACTCCAGCAGTCCGTGGGAGGTCCCATCGTGCTGGGCATCCACGGTATCCGGCAGAAACCCGAACTTGACCGCCCGTACTTCGGGCATATCTTCTCCGAGGAGGACAAGAAGAATCTGCTTGAAACAGGCAATATGGGACGTGTCGTGGAACTGAAAGGACGTGGCGGTGAATACATCCCCTCTTTTGTCAGCATTGACAAGCTCACCAATGAGGTGGTCGCCATGCGTGCGGAAAATGTCTTCATCCCGAAGGAGATTAAAGGCGTAAAGCTTACCGAACAGGAGCAGAACGACCTGCGCGAAGGCAAGAAGGTGTTCATCGAGGGTATGATTTCCAACAACGGAAAGGAGTTCGACGCCCACATCCAGATCAACGCCGAGCGCAGGGGTATCGAATATATCTTCGATAACGACAAGCTCTTCAACCGCCAGTCATTGGGTGGCGTGGAACTGACCAAACAGCAGGTTGAAGACCTGAATGCCGGAAAGGCCATTTTCGTGGAGGGAATGGAGCGTAAGGACGGGGAGAGATTCTCCTCCTATGTCAAGCTGGACGAGGTGACGGGCAGGCCCGCCTATACCCGCTACAATCCCGACTCCCCGGAGGGCGCACGGGAAATTTATATCCCGAACGAGATCAATGGCGTGAAAATCACCGCCGAGGAGCAGCAACAACTACGGGAGGGCAGGACCATCTTCCTCAATGACATGGTGAACCGCAAGGGCGAGGAGTTCTCCTCGTTCATCAAGGCGGACCTGGAAACCGGACGGCTCAGTTATTCACGCACTCCGGACGGTTTCGAGCAGCGTGCGGAATTCAAGATTCCGGATAAGGTGTGGGATGTGGAGCTTACCCGCAAGCAGCGTTCCGACCTGCAGAGTGGCAAGCTGTTTTGGTGGAGGGTATCAAGGGATATGACGGCAAGACCATCTCCCAGTATGTCAAGGCGAACTTCAACCAGGGCAGGCTGGACTTCTACAACGAGAACCCCGACCGCAAGCGTGACGCCTCGCAACGAAATGTCGTGGCTGAAACACAGAGGCAGGAACAGGGCAGCCGGAAATCCAAAGGCGCAAGTATAGCATGATGCATGAATCAAATGAATGTGGAATCCTAAAAGAAAAGAAATATGGAAATGAACAAGGAAAACAACACGCCTTTCAAGGTAGAGGACGTAAACTGGGAGGAACTGGCAGGTATCGGCATATTGAAAGACGAGCTGGAAATGTCGGGAGAACTCGACACGTTGCTCAAGGGGGAGAAAACGAATGTGATACGGCTCAGCCTGGTGCTGCTTGGTGTGGACGTGGTGATGGACGCCACGCTACAGCTGGTGCGCAAGGACGGCGGACCGCTGCTCGAAATCCTCGGCATCAAACCCTTCGGACAACAGTAGCCCCTCCTTATATATAATATGTAAACTGAATGTATAACCGCCGTTTTCCGTTCCACCACACACCGGCAAGCGGGAAACGGCTTGACTTTATCCGAATCATGATAGCAATCATAGCAGAAAAACCGAGTGTCGGTCAGGACATAGCCCGTGTGGTCGGGGCTACAGAAAAAAAGGACGGCTACATAGTGGGAAACGGTTACATGGTGACATGGGCACTGGGACATCTGGTGTCACTGGCCTTACCGGATGCATACGGCTACACGAGAACCGCCGCCGAAGACCTTCCGATGATTCCCGATCCGTTCCGTCTTGTCGTGCGGCAGGTACGCACTGACAGGGGGATGGTGACGGACATCGCAGCCGGCAGGCAGCTCAAGGTCATCGGCGAAGTGCTCGCCGGATGCGAGAGCATCATCGTGGCGACCGATGCCGGACGTGAGGGGGAACTCATCTTCCGGTGGATATATTCTTATTTGGGCTGTACCAAGCCGTTCAAACGGTTGTGGATCTCCTCGCTTACCGACGAGGCCATCCGTGAGGGAATGGCAAGCCTCAAGGAAGGAACCGGATATGACAGCCTGTATGCAGCCGCGGACAGCAGGCGAAGGCGGATTGCTGGTGGGCATGAATGCCAGCCGCGCATTGGCGGCAGCCTCCGGTTCGGTGAACAACTCCATCGGACGGGTACAGACACCGACCCTTGCATGATATGCGCACGCTTCAAGGAGAACCGTAACTTCGTCTCCACACCATACTGGCAGTTGCATATAGTGCTGAAAAGGGACAACGGCACCGGCAGTTCATCCACACGAAGGAGTTCAAGGACAAGAATATGGCGGAAGCGGCATACAAGAGTATTACCCCCGGATCGGTGGTAACAATCACTAAAGTAAAGCGAGGGAAGATATTCCAGCAGGCTCCGCTCCTATACGATTTGACAGCCTCCAGAAGGACTGTAACATTCATTACGACCTTCCGGTGGACAAGACCCTTGCCATCACACAGTCCCTGTACGAGAAAAAACTGGTTTCATATCCGAGGACAGGCAGCAGGTATATTCCGCAGGATGTCATGGCGCACATTCCGGTATTGTTGGAAAAGATAACAGCCATGCCGGAGTTTCGTGAGTACAGAAGGAGCTTAGACCTTTCCGCCCTGAATACACGAAGCGTGGATGCCGCAAAAGTGACCGACCACCATGCGCTGATTATCACCGGTATCGTCCCTGAGGGATTGTCCGAAGCGGAATCCACGGTTTATACTCTGATAGCCGGCAGGATGCTGGAAGCCTTCTCTCCCCCTTGCGAGAAAGAACTGCTGCTCATGGAGTGCGTATGCGGGGGACTGGACTTCCACTCCCGTTCCACTGTTATCGCCAATCCGGGCTGGCGGGCGGTGTTCTCCCGAAAGGAGGACCGGGAAAAGGACGAGCCGGAAAGAGACGAAGGCACAGCATCTTTTACAGAGGGTGAGGAAATACCGGTCATGGGACATGGACTGTCACAGAAAAAGACATTGCCCAAACCTCTTTATACGGAAGCCACCCTGCTCACGGCTATGGAGAACTGCGGCAAGGAAATCACTGACGGACAGGCACGCGAAGCGGTGAAGGATACGGGTATCGGTACGCCTGCCACCCGTGCCGCCATCATCACGACCCTGCTCAAACGTGACTACATCGAGCGTTCCGGCAAGAGTATCCGTCCGACGGAAAAGGGGCTTTATCTCTATGAATCGGTAAAGGACATGATGGTGGCTGACGCGAAGCTGACCGGCACATGGGAAAAAGCACTGGAACAGATAGAGGGGCGTACCCTCGATCCGGAAAGCTTCATGCTCTCCATCAGGGAATACACGGGAAAAGTGACCGGCGAGATACTGCGTCTCAAATTTCCGGAGCCGTCATCATGCGTCCTTGCCTGCCCCAAGTGCAAGACCGGCAACGTGGTGGTGAAGTCCAAAGTCGCGAAATGCGACCGTGAAGGATGCGGACTGCTGGTGTTCCGCCATTTTCTGAACAAGGAACTGACGGACCAGCATCTCGAACAGCTTTTCTCTTCCGGTTCCACCCGACTGATCAAGGGTTTCAAGGGCAAGAAAGGGGTGTCTTTCGATGCGGCAATCATTTTTGACGAAAGTTTTAACCTGAAACTTTCTTTCCAAAATCCAAGGGCGGGAAAGGTAAATGATACCGTCATTCCAATTCCGGGGCAAAGGTAGCGGAACCGCCCGTTTCCACCTGCAAGGTCGGGCCTTGCAGGTTTCGGGGGAAAATCATCCTCGCCCTGCTCCGGTATTTTCCCCGAAAACCTTGCCAGTGGAGGCGGTCCGCATCCTGGCCCCTGAAATTGGAAATGACATGTTTCACCTTTTAATAGCAAATGATCATGAAAGCAAAGGAATGTATCGAAAAACCGAGAACCGGCAAATGGATAAAAAGAATGGCACTGGCCGCCGCAGCCTTCATAATGTTCAGTTATCTTTATTCAAGAGGGATTTCACCGGTATGGGCGGCAGTCGCCATCGTCTGTTTCAGGGGATTCTTCAGGTTCCTCTATAAAATCGCCTGCCTTCTGGTAGCGGCGGCGATACTTTTCTGCATCCTCAGCTGCCTGGTATTCTGATTCCACCGGCATACAATATCGGGAAATGAAACAAATGCGGCATATAAACCACTGCAACACCTTGCAGGACAGGGCTGTCCCAACGGACGGCTCTTTTGGTATCCCATACTTTATGAAGACAAGGATGACGGATCAGGGACGGAAAGGAAAGAGAGGCATATACAGCCATTGGCAGACCGGAACTACAGGGCAAGTTGGCAAACGCTTCTTTTCGGACGGCAAGGCCGGGACCCTTCGGGTTTCGCGGAAATCATCCTCGCCCGGAGGCTTGCGGTATTTTTCCCGAAAGCCTTGCCTTTCCGGAAGCGTCTGCCGTAAAGCCATGTAGTTCAACGGGCTGCCAAAGCCCGAGTATCCACAATTAAAATGATAAAGTCATGAATCAAGCAATCATCTCAAGACCGCCGACGGCACCGGTACAGATACCAATGCCGATACCGGCAAGAAGAAAGTACCATGTCCCGGAACCGACCGTCAAATTCCCTCCACGGGAAAAGGGCGGACCCGTACACATCTCCACACTGCTGGACCCGATACTGGAGATAAGCAGTCATCCTGACCGGAACAGGCTGCTGGCGGAGTTCTTCAACAGATAGAAAGAATACGGTTATTCACACTTTAATCCATATAATTATGTTTTTTACAGCAATCAACCAGATGATGACAGAAGGAGTCGACCTGACACTCGTCATCCGTAAAGCGAACGGACAAATGGCGGTATCCGTACTGCCGAAGTCAAACGGGCTGAAAGACGAAGCCCAGAACCACATTATCCCGTTGACCCTCAAGGGAGTTCCGCAGGAACTGGATACCGGATTCCTGCAAGCCGTCGCCCGGCCGGTGCAGAAAGCTACGGGACTGATCACCAACATGGCGCAGTTCGAGGCACAGACGGAAAAGGCCGCTTCCGAGAGCAAGGCGGCGAAGGATGCAAAGGCCAAGGAGACGAAAGAGGAGAAAGAGAAACGGGAGAAGTACGAGAAGCATCTCAAGAAAGCTGAGGAACTGATTGCCGCGGGAAACCATAAGGATGCAGTGACGGCTCTCGGACAGGCCCGACTTTATGCCAAGCCGCAGGACCAGAAGAAGATTGACGAGATGCTTGAGCAGCAGAAAAAGGCCATGAACCGGGGAAGCCTGTTCGAGCTGATGGAAGAACCGCCTGCGCCGCAACAGCTTCGGTCACAACCACCGGCAGCAACGGCACAACAGTTGCAGCCTGCACCGCACTGTCCACCGCAATCCCAGGCATCAGGACCGGCGGGCGGACAAATTCCTGACGGGCAGCAGCAGACAATGTGGCCGCCACAGCAGCCTGCGCAAAGGCCGGCACCGCATCAGGCTCCCCCACAGCCGCAATACGCCGGACAACGGCCGATGAGCCGCCAGCTCCCTCCACAGCCTGCATACGCGGAACAACAGATTTCATACCGGCAGGAACAGGAGCAAAATCCCGAAGACTCTATCCGTACTATCAGAGGGGACAGGGAAGTCCCTACCTACCGCCCGGAAGATTATGAGGAATATCCCGATTTTCCGCAATCCATGTTAGAACCCAATGTTTCACATTATCAAAGCATTTAATATTATGGCATTAGAAATCAAGGGAATGACACGTTCATTCACATTCAAGAAAGGCAACGGGATGGTCACACTCGATGACCCGAACACGTCGGACAGCCCCGAAATGGTCATGAACTACTACTCGAACTTCTATCCGGAACTGACCACGGCGACGGTGCACGGGCCGGTCATCAAGGAAGACAAGGCGGTGTATGAATTCAAAACTACCATCGGGACAAAAGGATAAAAGTAATGGGAAAGGACAATAAAAAACAGAAGAAATCATGTGTACCATTGGACGAACAGCAGGTGGAACGGCTTGCAAGGCTCATCATCGGACAGACCGTACGCAATATCCGTTACGGTACGGACAGGAAAGAAAGGATTACGGCACCGGGGGGTGCCGTTCCTCTTTTCTGAACGCCACGTTTCAGCCAAAACCTTTACCGAGTCTTGTCGTGGAAGATTCCGACGGGAAAAGGCATAATCTCATCACGCGGGAGAACTACGGATTTCTGCGTGACTCCTTCTTCAGATATGCCTATCTGATGGAGAAGGAGGCGGTACATACCCCGGGCCGGACATTCGGGGAAGGGATCGCAAGGCTGCACGAGGAGATGGATGACCTTGTCGGTGAGGGGCTGAACGTCAATATTGAAGAGCAAGACGGACGGTTGCTGTTCAAGCTCTGGAAAGCCCATCATTGGGGAAAACTGACACTGTATTATTTCCCGATGAAATTCGTGGAGGCTCTCGGACCGGAATTGAGGCGTATCTCCATCACGTTCATCCATGAATTGATGAAGGCAAACGGAATACAGACCGTTCTAGACGAGGACGACACGGAATATGTTCTGACCTGGATTTCAGAGGAAGTACCGGAAGAGGTCCCGGAGGAAAGGAAAAAACGGCTGAGGCTCCTGCACTCCTACGAGAACGGCAGAATAAAGAGGCTGCTCCAAAGGGTGGAACGCAAGTGCTACTACAAGAACCTGCCGAAGGCACTTGACAGGTATAAAGCCCGGAACGACTACGAACGATCGCTGGTTTCCGCCATGAAGGAGGGGTTACAATTCCTGTCACCGAAACGCGGCATCATGGAATACTGCTACGATCCTTTTTATGAGGAGGAACCGGAGTTCCACCCATGTACCTCTACCAACAGATACGTGTAATCTATGACAGTTACGATATGGTGACGGACTATCTCGTGAATTGTTACAATTCCCACAGTAGGGAGACCTACGACATCATACCGGTCACGACACTCGCCCTGTCTCCCGAAACGGGAGAGCTGTTCCGCATGGATGACTACCCGGAACGCTTTTTCAAATGGGCGGACAAATTCATCAACATAATAATTTGAACACTATGATGGAGACAAACGAACTTACAAGAACTTTGAGACCCAGCTTATCCCCAAGGCGGCACTGATAGCCTACGCCTCAGAGGATGACAAGAATTTTTTCTGGAGATACGGGACATAAACGATCGTGGAAACATGGCGGAAGGCAGGCCTATAACGCAGGAATTCATGAACGAGCTTGTAAAGGGATATTCGGAAAGGCATAGCAGCACGCCTTACGGAAAAGTACCGTCCAACCTGATCTATTGCGATTCACGCAAGGGCAGCGAGCGGTATGTATGGTACAATCCCCCGCATAAGCGGATGATGTTCTTCAGCTCCGACCTCAAAATAGAAAATGCGGAATACAACCTGCCGGGAGTGATTTACGAGGCGGGGGAACATGGGATGAGGATATATGCTTACAAGGATGACATGCCCGGCAAGGATACGCTGCTATATGTCGCGCCGTTCTTCAACGTGACCGGCTCCAGCGTATGCCTGGCTCTGCCAATATAGACTTGCCAAAGAACCTGACATACGAAAGCCTGCTGCAATACTGGGAAAAGAAATTCTGGCTGACGGAGTTTTCGCACTTGGGAGGCAACGGAAATCCGACCCGGTCGAACCTTGTGCTAGTAACGAAAGCGGCCAGGAACAAACCATTCGACCTCAAAGAGTTGAAACCGTTGAACAATATGAAACTTAAAGACATACTGACATGAAAAGAGTACATTATACCGACAGTTACCTGATGAGTCCGCAGCATCCGGTAACGGTAAACCTGATCGGAGCGGGAGGAACCGGGTCGCAGGTACTCACCTGCCTGGCACGTCTTGACACAGCTCTGAGGGGACTCGGACACCCGGGACTGTTCGTTACACTGTATGACCCCGACACCGTGACGGAAGCCAACATCGGTCGCAGCTTTTCGGACCGTCCGACCTGGGACAGAACAAGGCACAATGCCTCGTCACCCGGATAAACAACTTTTTCGGGAATGACTGGAAGGCGCAAGCGGACATCTATCCGGCAGTATTGAAGGATACCAGACGGGACAACCTGGCCAATATCACGATTACCTGTACCGATAACATCAAGTCACGGATCGACTTGTGGAATCTGTTGAGGGCTTTGCCGCAACCGACATACTGCACTTACGAGACCCCCTTGTACTGGATGGATTTCGGAAACACGCAGACCACGGGGCAAGTCGTGCTGGGTACCGTACCGAAGAAAATCAAACAGCCGGCGTCCAAACTTTATGAAACCGTCAATTCGCTAAAAGTCATCACCCGCATGGTGAAATACGCGAGAGTGAAGGAAACCGATTCCGGCCCGAGTTGTTCGCTGGCTGAAGCGTGGAAAGACAGGACCTGTTTATTAACTCCACACTGGCACAACTCGGATGCGGCATCCTATGGAAGATGTTCCGAAACGGAGTGATCGAGCATAACGGATTGTACCTGAACCTGGACACGATGAAAGTGAACCCGATAATCATATAGACAGGTCAACAGTTATAAATTCTTTCGCTTGAATGGAAAGAGTTCAGGAAACAGCCTCTCCATTTTGAGTTTTCCATTTTCTATATGGCAAGATATTCTTTGCATTGGCTCTGACACTCCGTTTCAAGTCTTCACGTAATATACAGAACGCGGTCTTTTACTTTATCATAAGTAGATGTTGGAAATTAGTTATACATTAAAATTTCGTTATTGTACTGTAGCTGCTTGTTCTGTACTCAGCTATGTGACTGAGTGCAGGGCGAGCAGATGCGGTGCAATAACGTGATTTTAAGTATAACTAATTCTTAAGAATAGTATAAACTAATTTTCAACATCTACTTATTATGTCATATTACTCAATACAATGCTTTAGATAAAAATAATTAAAGCGTCTTTTATCAATCAAGAATAGTTTAGCTGGAGATATACATAACAGCTTGAAGTTTTTTGAATTACTTCCTGTTTTTATTCCATATGTTAAACTAATAATTGATTGTTTATGACTAGTGTAAAAGTAAAATTCAGTCCTTCATCGTTATCCTTAAAGAGGGAACGGTTCATTATCAAATAATTCATCATTGTAAAGTACGGCATATCCGCACCGGTTACAAACTGTTTCCAAGTGAGTGGATTTCTGCTTCCGGTGAAATCAATGTCTCGGCAGGAAGTGGAGAAGGCCGAAAAAGCTATCTTGCCGCATTAAAAAATCAAATTGATAAAGACCTTTCCGAATAAAGAAATGCATCAACCGATTGAATCAGGAAGACAGCCCTTTCACTGTGGACCGTATAATAGAACTTACACTGCTCCTGAAGGGAATTGCACTTTCCTTTTATATGGAAAAGAACTGCTGGTAGAATTGAGGCAGATAGGTAAGGTACGCACAGCTGGTACCTATCAGTGTGCCTTGAACAGTTTTGAACGTTACTTGAATAACCGTGGAGATGTCCCGTTGGATGAAATGGATTCCAATCAGATGATAGCTTATGAAAGCTGGCTCAAAGGGAATGGCATCTGCCCGAATAGCTGTTCGTATTATATGCGTAACCTCAGGGCCATTTATAACCGGGCCGTGAATGAAGGGCTTGTTGTTCAACGAAATCCCTTCAAGCATGTCTATACCGGCATAGACAAAACGAAGAAACGGGCGGTTTCCCTCAGCGTGATTCGAAGAATACGGGATTTGGATCTTAATAAGAAGTCTCTCATTTTTGCCAGAGACATCTTTATGTTCAGTTTTTATACACGTGGAATGTCCTTTGTGGATATGGCATTCCTGAAAAAGAAAGACCTCCAGAATGGAATCCTGACCTATCGGAGAAAAAAAACCGGTCAGCAATTGTTTATCAAATGGGAAAAGCCCATGCAGGAACTTATTGATAAATACAATACCTCTGAAACTTCCTACCTGCTACCAATTATTCAGAACAATGGTGTGGACGAATGGCATCAATACCAAAATGAAGCGCACCGTATCAACAGAAATCTGAAACACATTGGCAAACAAATGGGTCTGGGTATTCCACTTACCACCTATGTTGCCCGCCATGCTTGGGCCAGCATCGCTCAAAGTAAAAATGTTTCTTTGCCTGTCATCAGTGAGGCACTGGGACATGATTCGGAGCAAACCACCCGAATTTATCTTGCCTCTTTAGACACATCTATTGTAGACAAGGCAAATAGTCTCATTTTGATGTCTATATAAATAAATACCGAAAAAGGTACATATCTTCTTAAGAGAAGTACATCTATATAATGAACTTGAAAGAGTAGCGATAGTCACTTTATCTTCTTAAGAGAAGTATATTTCGTTTGCAAAAGTACGAAAAAATCTAAAAATCAAGGCATAAAGCGAACTTTTTTACTACTTATTTTTAAGAATCTTCAACATAATGCGTAAAATGAAAAACAATCATCCCCATATATCCTCTAACATGACTTTGTTTATCAAGTTATTATCGCTTTATAACTAAAAGATGTACTTCTCTTAAGAAGAGTAGTATGTTTTAGTATAAGTGAACACTTGCCTTTTAGAATAGCGATGCAAGGGATGATTAAAGGAATAAAAGATTCCTACTTTTGGAAAGTATTTTGTAACTGCCTGATTATTAACAAATAGAATAATCGTGCAGGATTGGTGATATTTGCCTGAACTAAAGTATATCAATGGGAAATACTGAATACGCACAATGGTATGTCATGCGTGATTTAAAACGGTGTAATGCTAAAAAGCCGGCATACAAACAACTGCAAGAAGCAGGAGTAAAGGTGTTTGTCCCCTTGAAGTGGCAAATCATTTGCAAAAGGGCAAAAAGGTGCGTGAGAAAGTTCCGGTCATTCAAGATTTGCTCTTTGTTTATGATTCCCGTCAGCATTTGGACTCCATTGTGGAAAGAACCAAAACGCTTCAATACCGTTGGTTGCGGAATACGTTCCGGGAGCCTATGACTGTGTCTGATTTGGAAATGGACAGATTCATACAAGCCGTCAGCAGTTCCGATTCACCCAAATATTATTTGCCGGAAGAAATAACCCCTCAGATGTGCGGACATAAAATTCGGATTATAGGAGGCGCTCTCAATGGATATGAGGGCTGTTTGCTTAAAATACGAGGCAGCAAGATAAAACGCTTGCTTGTCGAATTAAAGGGTTATCTCGCTGTTGGTGTGGAGGTTCTTCCTGAGTATATTCAATTTGCCTGATACGATATTTATGACTGTTATTTCAAATGTAATGGACAATTCCAGTGCCTTTTGGGTTGTCAACTCCTTGTTTGTATTCGCCTTGAGCGTATTTTGTGCCGGCGTCTTGATTCCACAAATCTTGTTGATATCATTTCGTAAGCGTCTGTTTGATGTGCCTGATGAACGGAAGATCCATCAGGGAGTAGTACCCCGTTTAGGAGGGATAGCCTTCAAGCCGGTTGTCTTTTTCTCGGTGGCACTTGCTTTGGGACTCAATATGTTGTTGGGATACGGTCAGCTTCTTGGTAATATCGGCAGTGAAAGCCGCCCGTTGGCATTCGGCTTCTGTACCATTATGATGCTTTATCTGGTTGGTATGGCTGATGACTGATTGGTATCCGTTACCGTGCCAAGTTCGCCATACAGATTATTTGCGGATTACTGGTCATTGCAGGCGGGCTGTGGATCAATAACCTGCACGGTTTGCTGTTTATTCACGCTCTTCTTGAATGGATTGGATACCCCATTACCTTATTCGCCGTGGTATTTATTATCAATGCCATCAATCTGATAGATGGGATAGACGGATTGCTTCCGGATTGTGTGGAGTGGCTATGCTTTTTTATGGATTGGTGTTTTTTATAATAGGCGAATACATTTATGCCCTGCTCGCTTTTGCGACACTTGGAGTGCTCGTCCCCTTTTTCTATTATAACGTATTTGGAGATCCTGCCAAAAAGAACAAAATATTCATGGGTGATACCGGCAGCTTGACGATTGGTATGATGACTTGCATTTTAAGTCTGAAACTGCTTAACGGGTTTCCGGTAAATCCCTCTATGCAACAGCCTAATGCTTTCTTTTTAGCCTATTCACCGCTTATCATTCCCTGTTTTGATGTGGTACGGGTTTATTTGCACCGTGTGCGAAACGGAAAGAATCCCTTTTTGCCAGATAAGAACCATATCCATCACAAAATGCTTGCCATTGGTATGAAGCAGCGTACAGCCATGATTACCATTGTGCTTATATCCGTCTGTTTTACCCTGTGCAATATTTTGCTTTCACGTTATATAAATGTAACCTTACTTTTAGTACTGGACATCTTTATATGGACCTTGGGTAATCTATGGTTAACCCGTAGAATCCATATAGCTCATTCGAAACTATAGTTTATATCAATATGAATTTTTGCATTAATTGGGGCAATATTACTCCTGTTTTTAGGAGCTTGCTCAACTTCAAAAGAAGTCGTTTATTTTCAAGATTTACGTCCGGGCGAAAGTGAATTGGCACTTACTGATCCGGTAGAGATTAAGATTCAGCCGAAAGACAAATTGTCTATTTTAGTCAACAGCCAGGATTTGCGCCTAACCAACCTGTTTAACTTGCCGATTGTTTCTCAACAGATCGGCATGGAGGGCTCTTCCGGTTCTAATCGTGGTGTGTCCGGTTATACGGTAGATTCCAAAGGGAACATTGACTTTCCCGTGTTGGGAGAAATTCACATAGCCGGTATGACCCGTGAAGAGGTGGCTGCCTATATTAAGAAAGAGCTACAGTCGCATGATTTGATTAAAGACCCTGTCGTTACGGTGGAATATATGAATCTCAGCGTAGCCGTAATGGGTGAAGTGAACAATCCCGGCCGTTTTAGTATCGACAAGGATAACCTTACAATCTGGATGCCTTAAGCCAGGCGGGAGACCTCACTATCTACGGAAAGCGGGAAAAGGTATTGGTGTTGCGTCAAGAAGAAGGAAAACAACGGGTTTATGGAGTCAATCTTTGCTCTGCCGAGCATCTTTACACTTCGCCTGCTTATTATCTGCAACAGAATGATGTGGTATATGTGGAGCCTAATGCTACCAAAGCCCGTCAGTCTACCGTAAACGGGAACAATGTGCGCAGCACCTCTTTCTGGATTTCCCTGGCTTCTTTATTGACCTCCATCGCTGTACTTATCGCTAAATAAAAAAGAGAAATGGCTACTATTCAGAATAAATCAACAGTACAAAATACGCAGGATTTCATTACCATACAGGATTTATTTTACCTCTGTCTCAACAAATGGCACTGGTTTGCCATTTCATTGGCCTTATGTTTGGGGGTTGCGACCTTTTATCTGTTGAGAACCCCATCGGTATATGTCAGGACTGCCTCTATTTTGATTAAAGACGATTCCAAAGGGAAATCTTCTTCTACGGATATGGAGTCTTTTTCCGATTTGGGACTGTTTACGACCAACACCAATGTCTATAACGAGATGGGAACTTTGAAGTCTCCCGACATCATGCGTGAAGTGGTGTCTCGATTGCATTTGGAAATGAATTATCAGACAGACGGACGTTTTCATAAACAGACTGTGTATGGAAACCAACTTCCTGTCCAGGTGGTGATTCCTAATCTTTCCGAGAATGAATCCGCAACTTTCGAACTGCATCTGGCAAAGGATGGTGCAGTGGAATTATCCTCTTTTACACGGAATGGAACAGAAATAGAAAATGATGGTTTTGTGAAAGGCAATTTGAATGACAGTATTCAAAGCCCCTAGGCCCTATTGTCGTTATTCCATCGGCTGCCTATTCAGATAAAACGGTAAGCACAATTTATGTAACCCGCCAGTCTTTGTCTGCGGCATCAGCTGGCTGTTCTGCTCGCTTGAATATATCCCAGAACGATGAGAAGTCCAATATCATCACGTTGTCTTTCCAGGATGTGTCCACCCAACGGGCGGAAGATGTGCTCAATACCCTTATATCCGTTTACAATGAGAACTGGGTAAGGGACAAGAATCAGATAGCGGTTAGTACATCCATGTTCATCAATGAGCGTTTGGGTGTGATTGAGGGTGAGCTTGGCAATGTGGATGATGATATATCTTCTTTCAAAAGTGAGCATTTGCTGCCGGATGTACAGGCGGCGGCAAATATGTATATGACTCAAGCCAATGAAGCCAATGCTGCAATTCGTGAATTGAACAACCAGGCATATATGGCCCGATACATAAAGAACTATTTGACCAATGAAAACAATAAACATCAGTTACTCCCTGCCAATTCCGGCATTGAAAATGCAAGCCTTGCCACACAACTGAATGAATATAATACCAAGTTATTGGAGCGCAATAGCTTGGTGTCTCACAGTAGTGTCAAGAACCCCTTAGTCAGGGAAATGGACAAGTCGTTGGATGATATGCGAAGCGCTTTGATCACTTCCATTGACAACCAAATGGTAGCTTTGCGTGCACAAATCAGAAGTTTGGAGGCCATTGGGGGACAGGCAACCTCGCAGATTGCCTCCAACCCGAAGCAGTCCAAATACCTGCTTAGCGTGGAACGCCAACAAAAGGTGAAGGAGTCACTTTACCTATATCTGTTACAAAAACGTGAGGAGAACGAGCTTTCTCAGGCATTTACGGCTACAATACCCGTATTATAACAAAGCCTGGAGGAAGCATGATTCCTACCGCTCCCGTAAAGAAGAACATTTTCCTGGTGGCTTTTGCTTGGGTATATTGATACCGGTAGTCATTGTGTTCATGCGTGAAACATGAATACCCGTGTTCGTGGAAGAAAAGACCTAGAAGGCTTGAGCGTTCCTTTTATCGGAGAGATTCCTTTGTCTATACGTGGTAAGAAAAGAGTAAAATCACATGAGGCACATACCATTGTGGTTAAAGAAGGAAACCGTGACATCATGAATGAGGCTTTTCGTGTCTTGCGTACCAATCTGGAGTTCATGATTGGCAAAGACCAATCCTCTAATGTGATTGTAGTCACCTCGTTCAATCCGGGAAGTGGAAAATCGTTTTTGACCATGAACATAGCCATGAGTCTTGCCATCAAAAATAAAAAAGTATTGGTTATCGACGGCGACCTTCGCCACGCCTCTGCCTCAGCCTATATCCATTCGCCGGAGGTTGGTCTGAGCAATTATTTAGGAGGACAGGTCGACAAACTTTCGGATATAATTGTTACGGACAAGCAACACCCTTCATTCAGTTTTATCCCCGTCGGCACCATTCCCCCCAACCCGACCGAACTGTTGTTCGACGACCGTCTACAGGACGCAATCCATACTTTAAAGCAGCAATATGATGTTGTATTGATAGACTGCCCACCGGTTGAATTGGTGGCCGATACTCAAATCATAGAGAAACTGGCCGACCGTACCGTTTTGTGGTACGTGCAGGCTTGCTGGAGCGTAGCATGCTTCCGGAGTTGGAAAACATCTATCGAGAGAAGAAATACAAGAATATGTCTGTAATCCTCAATGGGACAGAAGGAGCCGGCGGAAGATACGGTTATCGGTATGGCTACCGATACGGTTATGGAAGCGGTTCTTATTACGGCAGTAGCTCCAAGTAATCATGTGGCCGTTCCGTAAAAAACAGACTTTGAAAGAAAGTGGATTTTTCCGTGGCTTCACCGACTGGCATTGCCATATCCTCCCCGATGTGGATGACGGCGTACAGACGATGGATGAAGCTCTGCAAATTTTAGGGGAATACGAACGACTGGGAGTAAAGGAAGTATGGCTCACTCCGCACATTATGGAGGATATGCCAAATACGACCCAACATTTGAGGCACGTTTCGTTGAATTACAAAGCGCATACCAAGGTAATATAGCATTGAATCTTGCTTCTGAGAATATGCTGGACAACCTATTTGAAGAGCGATTGAATAAGAACGACCTACTGCCTATTGGTAAAGCTGGCAAACACCTGTTGGTGGAAACAAGTTACTTCAATCCCCCGATGGACTTGCAGAATATCCTGCTCCGTATCAAAGCAAAAGGTTATTATCCTATATTAGCTCATCCGGAACGTTATCTGTATATGAACGAGAGTGATTACCAACAGTTGAAATCTATAAATGTTCAGTTTCAGCTTAATCAATTTTCGCTTCTATGTTTGTATGGTAAAGAAGTTAAGAAAAAGGCTTTAATGCTCCAAAAGTTAAGAATGTACGACTATACTGGTACAGATTTGCATCGATTGAATACATTGAACAGAGCAATTTGTTTATAAATAATTTATTGCGTAAGAAGTATGAATATAAAATATGATGATCTAACTAAATTATTTGCCATTGAGCAAGCTAAAGAAACTTCATATAGGAGTACGTTACGGCAAAGTCTTGCCTCATTCTTAAGTTTATGTGATAAAGCTGACATCTCCGTTGATACGAAGACTGAATTGAAGTACATTTGCAATTACATAAATGATATTGTTAAGTATTTTGAAAAAGGACTTCACAGTACCGCTTTTCAAAAATGAAAACTTATTTGCAAGAACAAAAAATCATAAGGTATTAAACAACAGTATGCCATATTCAACCCCTTGCTGCAGGAAGTTCATTGTATAGAATTTGAGTGAAAGGGGATTACGAAATATAGAAGAGTTTCCTCTTTATGAAGTCCATGGATAGTCTGAATCTAAAAACATATTTTGTGCTGTCAGAAGCTTCGACGCACAATTCTAACATGTCCCCAAAGGATGCATTAATTTGTTTTGGAAAATGCAAATACAATAGATGACTAGCGATGAATGAAAAATACCCCTTTAACACATTAATATCGAAATATCGCATATCGGCAATGGGAATATCAATGGTTTCCATTATGCTATACCATCAAAATTGGATTACCAACGGTATTTTCTTTGAATGGGTGCGAATGTTAGGATACATAGGTGTAGAGGTGTTTTTGTTCATATCAGGCTTTGGTATTGCGCATTCGCTTGCGAAAAACTCGTTAGGACAGTATTACAAAAATAGGGTAATCAGGCTTATACCAGCTTGTATTCTGTTCGATTTATGCAAGATTGCATTGAGTTATATTCCCACGATGCTCCTATGCAAGACTTCTTTTGGACTTGTTTTCTCTGTCACATTGGTACATATATGCCATAGTTGTTTACTACCTGCTTGCCCCTGCTATTTACAAAATAATAGACAAACGGGGGGATTGCATTTTTAGCAATAATTATTGCCACATATATAACAATTTGTTTTTGGCAATATGATGCCGATGCTCCATATTTGATAAAATATGGGCGTTGGGTTGTGAAACGGTTTTCTGTGTTCGTATTTGGAATGTTCATAGCTATTAGGCTGTTGAGATTTGGAATCTACAAAGTGGTTTTATTGGGAGTATTGGCCACATTGGCCAATGTGGGCGTGTTCCACTATACAATATTAGCCAATAGTGACCCAACGAGTCATGATTCTTCACAAAGTTGGCGATATTGCTACCGGACAGGTCAGTTATTCCCGATAACGGACGTTTCATATTGGATATGTTTAATGTGTTACTACTGATTCCGTTATTCGCTCTTATTGCCTTTCTTATGAAGAAATCTCATATATTATTCATTATTAATCGAATAGGAAAATATTTACTTGAAATATATTTGTGCCATCAATATATATTTACAGTGATTTCAGAACATTTTGCCATGCCTCCTATGGCGGCTTTAGCTGTGGGCATGTGCTTGTCGTTTGCTATGGCATACTTGATAGGTACAACAGCAAGCTCAATTAAAACGTTTGCCACAAGATATATTTGAAAAATACTGCAACCATGCCGAGTGAATCAACCAATAAGCGCATAGCCAAAAATACACTGCTGCTGTATGTCAGGATGCTATTGACAATGGCCATAGGACTGTACACGTCCCGTGTGGTTCTTGCGGAATTAGGAATATCGGATTATGGCTTATACAGTGTAGTAGGCGGCATCGTAACGATGTTTACTTTCATCAATGGATCGTTGAATGCTGGTACACAGCGTTTCTTGACATTTGAATTGGGGCGAGGCAACATTGTTCAATTAAAGAAAATATTTTCGACAGCTATTGTCATATATACTTTCTTGGCATTATTAATATTGTTTCTTGCCGAAACCGTAGGGTTATGGTTTCTGCTGAATAAGATGAATTTTGAGCCAGGACGACTAAATGCGGCAATTTGGGTTTATCAATTCTCCATCATAGCCTGCATGGTAAGCATCATCAGGTGCCGTTTATGGCGGCATTGGTAGCTCATGAGAAGTTCGACATATATGCCTATATGAGCATATATGATGCAGTGATGAAACTTGTTATTGTCTTTTTATTGACATTTGCACCATTTGACAAACTCATATTCTATGCCTCACTTATTTTACTGGTCAACATTTCATCAGCTATTATTTACAATTGGTATTGCAGAAAACATTACGATGAATGTCGATTCGTGTGGGGGTTGGACAAGAACGTTTTCAAGCGTATGTTTCATTTTCGGCTTGGGAATGTGGTCGGTAGTTTGGCTTCAATAGGTCAATTACAAGGCGTGAACATTGTTATTAATATGTTTTGTGGAACTATTGTCAATGCAGCATATGGAATAGCAACGACAGTCAACAACATTGTCATGGGATTTGTGAACAATTTCATGATGGCATCCAATCCACAAATAGTCAAAACTTATGCACAGAATCAACTTAAGGAAATGTTCTCGCTGGTTATAAACACGGCCAAGATGGCATCTTACTTGCTTTTGATTATCGGTATCCCCGTATTTATTGAAGTAGAGTTTTTGCTTGAGTTGTGGTTGGGCGAGTATCCGCCCTATGCGCCATTATTTTTACGCATCATTCTTATACAATCGTGGGTGCAAACTCTCGGTACTCCTACTATCCGTGCCCTCCATGCTACTGGCAATATCAAACTGATGAATATATTGGTAGGTTCATTATTATTGATGATATTACCCGTGACGTATTTTCTTTTGCGTTCGGGAGCTTCTCCTGAAATTGTGCTTTGTGTCAACATTATCCCTTGGGTAATTGCTATTCCAATCCGTCTGGTTCTACTCTACAGATATTGTAAATTCCCGATATTATCCTACATAAAGAAGGTTATTCTTTTGGGTGCAGCAATAGCTATCCTATGTTTTTTTATACCGTACATTACGCACACTTTTTTTATCAATGATGCCGGTTGGAGAGAGTTTTTAGCGGTTGGATTCGTAAGCTTTACAACGTCTGTTATCATTATTTTCACAATAGGCATACCCAAAAGCATTCGCTTACAAATCATCGGCAAGATGAGAGAGTATTTCAAATTTTAAAAGATATAAACAATGAAGAGGTCAAAAGTCCTTGTTCTAATGTTGATTGCTTCAGTGATACTGAATATTACTTGTTTCCTGCCATATATAGGTGGATATTACGACAGGTTCAAGGAGAAGATATTTCCGACACAATATTTTAAATCCAACACCATTGATAGTGTGGTAATCAATGCTGTTGTTGAAGCGTCTTTGAAAATGGATGGTAGCAAGTTTGAGACTCGACATCCCAGCTTAGGCTTAGTACCTGATGTTAAACTATTTTTAACAAACGGGGGGGGGGTAATAAGGAGCAACGCCAAAATAATTATGCGATGGCATATCTCTATGCTGGATTGTCATATTACGCTTTGAATTGCAATGATAAAGAAGTTATAGATTTTCTGTTGTTGAAGTCCAATGAATTCTCTTCAAATGGAAAGTTGGAATATGAACTTACCGAAGTTGACCAAGTCCCTATTGGTATTATGTATATCAACCTATATAAAATATCCCGAAATAAAGAATTTCTCGATGTTGCTCGTTCTGTTTTCGATTACTTGAACGAAAAAAGAATCAATGGAAGCAATCTTATTTCATACCGTGCGGAAAGTGCAAACCAATTCAGCGATGGTGTTGGAATGATATGCCCATTCTTGATGGAATACTTTCATGCAACGCAGGACTCAACAGCTTTGATGATGGCGAACGATAACTTGAACGAATTTAAGAAATGGGGATGTGATATCGCAACGGGCATTCCTACGCATGGCTATAATAAAGAAACCCATATAAAAGTTGGCAGTGCTAATTGGGGAAGAGGTATAGGCTGGTATTTACTTGCGGCTGCTTATATGCCACACTTGGATGACCCTCTTCTTGACAAGAGCATTGAATTGTTGAATTACTCTCAATTCCCATTGTCGAGCAAACAATTTGACTCCTCAACTGCACTAATGATTGAAATTTACAAACAGAGCCGCATTCCTAACGTACAACGGCCTCTCGATTTTATCAAACCTCATATCACTCAAGAAGGGTTGGTAATGAAATGTAGTGGTGATACGTATGATTTAAACAACTATTCTCATTTCTTTGGTCCTGCGGAATTGACCAACGGACTTTTTCTCATACTAATTTCACATTTCCAACGATGAAAATCGGAATACTTACGCATCCATTACGTTTCAATTATGGAGGGCTGCTACAGAACTATGCATTGCAGACCGTATTAAGGCGTTTGGGACATGAACCACTCACTTTGGATGTTCCCCACGTGATGAAGGTTAACAAGACGACCTTTCTAAAGGATGTGCTTAAACGCTTATATTACCGCTATATACTCCATTTGCAAGTATATATTTTCAAAGAATGGAGGTACAATAGGCTTTACCCTATAATGATGCAAAACTTGCAGCCTTTTATCGACACGCATATAAAAAAGATTGAAGTGAACGACTTCAACGCGTTGAATCCTAATGATTTTGATGCGTTTATAGTGGGTAGCGACCAAGTTTGGCGTAGGTTATATATGCCCGACATTTATCGCGAGTATTTGAGTTTTGCGGAGGGATGGAACGTAAGACGGATTAGCTATGCTGCATCTTTCGGAACAGAAGAATGGGAATATAGCCCATTAGAAACGACAGAATGTCGAAGATTACTACAAAAATTTGATGCAGTGTCAGTAAGAGAAGCATCTGGTGTCTCGTTATGTAAAAAACATTTTGGAGTAGAAGCTGTTCATGTCGTTGACCCTACTTTATTGCTTGATAGAGACGATTATTGCAATTTGTTTGAGGGGAAAGATATAAAACCCCACCAAAATGGATTGCTTGTTTATCTGCTTGACCAACGCGAGGAGAATGAGAAGATGATAAGCTACTTTGCGAATACTTTGGGATTGCCCCCTTTCAGTGTAAATTCCAAATATGAGACCCCTGGGTTTCACCCAGTTGAAGAATGTATCCAACCTTCGGTAGAAACTTGGTTGAAAGGGTTTTACGATGCTAATTTCGTACTGACTGATTCGTTTCACGCTTGTGTTTTTTCTATTATTTTCAATAAACCATTTGCTGTATTTGGAAATGCAAAGCGTGGACTGTCACGTATCGAGTCGCTTCTTTCTTCATATCGACTTACAGATAGGATAGTATATTCCACCAAAGACTGTGAAAAGTTAGATGGGGTAATAGATTGGAATAATGCAAATAAGAGTGTCGCTGAAAATAGAGAACATTCACTTAGATTCTTAAAAGACTCATTGGGAAAATAGCTTAGACGGATAATTAATTTGTCGGTTGTGTAATCATTACACCACAAATAAAAGCAAACATATATGAATATACTATACCAAACTTGTGGGAAATTAAACTCGACAAGTGGAGGGACAGAGCGCACCACTATCACTATGGCAGAAGCACTGGCTCAACTTTACGGAGTTCGATGCTTCTCTATCTATGAACGGATTGCCGACACCCCAAAGGAAAATTGCATCGTAGCCGAATTCCAATGGTCGGCGCAGCGTGATGCCGAAATTAACAAAAAGGCACTTAGAAAAATAATCGTGGAGAATGATATTGATTTCGTCATCATACAGGGAGCCTTCATTCATGTTTCACGTTTTAAGACTGCCGCAGAAGGGACAAAGTGCAAGATAATATTCGCCCATCATTTGAGCCAAGATGGGAACTTGTGTTTGGACATTTCGGCAGTTTGATTCATTATCGCCCCAAATCCGTCATAGACTTTATGCGATGGATGAAATGGATTGTCACTTATCCACGCACAGCGATGAACCGAGAAAAAGTACTTCGGCTCAATACCGTGCGGCTTATGAATGTGCTCACAGGGTAGTGCTGCTTAGTAAAGGCTTTATTAAACCGTACAGTGAATTTGCCAAACTTCAAGATACTTCGAAATTCACTATTATCCCTAATGGACTTTCTTTTAATTTATCCGCACACTATGAGGATTTGACCAAGCATAAGGTGGTACTAATAGTTTCTCGTCTTGACGAAACACAGAAAAGACTATCATTGGCATTACGCATTTGGAAGAAGGTCAAGCAAAATCCTGTGGCAGATGGTTGGGTGATGAAGATTGTAGGTCATGGTGGGGACTACGAGCTATGTGAGAATATAATCAAGAATGAGGATATTCCGGCTGTTACCCTTGAAGGGAGGCAGGATCCGATACCTTACTATAAGGAAGCTTCAATCTTCATGATGACTTCGCGGAGCGAAGCGTGGGGATTGACGCTCACCGAGGCGCAGCAGATGGGCGTGGTGCCAATAGCTTTCGACACCTACGCCTCGTTGCGGGACATAATCACCGATGGCGTGGATGGCGAGATAATAGCCGAAGGCGATGTTGATGGATATGTGCGCTGTGTGTTAAACTTGATGCAGGATGATGTCACACGGCAACGTATGGCAAGGCAAGCTATTGCATCATCGCAACGTTTTTCGCAGGAAAAGATTGCAGGGATGTGGAAGGCACTCTTTGACAATTTAGGATGATGAAAATAAATTATTTCACATGGAAAATTCGCAGAAGAATAGCAGATTAGACCCTAATGTGTGTGGAGCAAAAAGTATGCCAAAATATCGCAAATTCAAAGAAAAGACTTGAGTATGTCGATTTAATGAAAGGGATATGTATCACACTGGTGGTAGCAACCCACTGTGGAGTATGTATTCCACACTATTTGCCTTTAGGATTTGAAATAAACATGGCACTCATAAACATAAGGATGTCGCTGTATTTTTTCTTGTCAGGAATTTTTTTTAAAGAATATATGAGTTTCAGCGATTTCGTTGTTCGTAAGGTAAATAAGCTGATTGTCCCGTATGTGTTTTTTGCAATTTTCCCATACGCATTGCTGTTTGTGATTTGGCCCGAAACGATTCCACAAAACACTCAAGGCATATATTCCGTTACGCCTTGTTATAGAACCTATGAATGGCACGCTGTGTTTTTAAGAGCGTTGTTCCTAACCTATCTGTTGTATTACGCATTTCATCTAATTTCGCATTCATGGCCAGAGTGGTGAATTGATGGTTACGCTGGCAGTCGCATTACTCGCATATATGGGAACAGAAGCTGGGAACAAGCATTTGGAAAACAATACATTGAATCAATGGATATGGCTGTTGAACATACCGATGGCATTTATGCTTTGCCATATTTCTATGTGGCTGAGTTCCTTCGTAACCACAACATCCTATCGATGAAATTCCCGATATGGAAAACCATTGTTGGAGTAGTATTATTTTTGGCGATATGCTTATTAACGGCTCAGCCCGAAGTGAGCTTCAAAGAATTGCAGCTCCCTAATCTGCCTCTTATATACATTGCATCGTTGAGCGGAATAATGGTAATATGGCTTCTTGCAGTGGCTGTTAATAAGCTACTATTTGTGTCCTATTGTGGCCGATATTCACTAATTATTCTTGGAACACAAAGTTTCTTCTTTGGTGTGGTAAAACAGTATTCCAACAGCGTATGGGTTATGTTTTTAGTGACCATGGCATTGGCACCGGTTACTATATGGATATTCAAAAAATATTTCCCATACTTTACAGCCCAGAAAGACTTATTCCCAGTCGGCGACAAGGTATTGAAGAGAAAAGAATAAAATTGTATTATGCTAGACAAGAACTCGATATCAAAAGCCATTGACAACCTGCGACTTCCGATGGCTATTATGGTGGTAGCAATCCATTGTTACTTCTTTAACTCGTTAAATATCAACGCATTACCAAGCAAATGGGGGGGGTATTTGTTGAGTGGATTATAAATATTTGTTCGATAGTACTGACCGATTGTGCGGTGCCCATGTTTTTTGTTATAAGCGGCTATCTGTTTTTCTTGCGTCAGGATGACGGGTTTACGTGGGCGCAGTATAAGGCCAAGATGCTGAGAAAATGCAAGATACTGTTATTGCCATTTTTCATTTGGAACATCTTGGGAGCGTTATCCTATCCAAGTCGCTTTATTGATGCCACGTTGACTGAAAAATTATTGGGATTTTGGAGTCAGAGGATGGAATGGGGAAGCTGGGCAGGACCTTGGGACGGGCCATTGTGGTTTTGCGTGACTTGTTCGTTGTGATGCTTTTCAGCCCTTTCATTTACTGGATAATAAAGCGAATCGGAATTTGGTTCATAGTCGTAATGTTGGTTTGGCTATCTTTCATTGACAATGAGTCTTTGTGCCCAGGACTCTCAGGCACAGCCTTGTTGTGGTTCAGTCTGGGCAGTTACCTGTCGATCAAGAAGCCTACCTCGTTCGGGAAAATACCCATGAACATTGTGGTGGTTCTTGCTGCTGTTTTCTTCGTATGCAGGTTGTTGGTAATGGGGAATGTCATCGATGGAATTTGGGGGGATATCCTCAACATAACATGGATTCTTACATCAATGGCATTTTACTTTAGACTGGCTTACCTCATGGCAGAGCGTAACGTTCGAGTCAGCGAAACATTAAAGAGATTGGGAGCTTCAAGTTTTGTGATATTTGCTATGCACAGCCTGATAAACGGTCGTATATCATCTGTTTTGCTTTTCATGGTAGGGAAACAGAATGTGGGCGACTTGCTTACCATAACATTCTATTTCGCTACCATAATTCTTACTGTGGCCACATGCTATTGCTTTCATTTGATAGTCAAAAGGAATAATGTAACTGCTCTCCTCTTTGAAGGAGGGAGAAAATGAGATAATTATATATGAATACGCATTACACGACAGACCGCAGCACCCAAATGGTATTGTCGGTTTTAAAAGCTTATGGGATAAAGAAAATTGTGGTTTCGCCGGGAACGACAAACATGGCATTCGTGGCCAGTGCGCAAAGCGACCCGTGTTTCGAAATGTATTCCTCGGTAGATGAGCGGTCGGCAGCTTATATAGCCTGCGGATTGTCGCAAGAGTCGGGTGAAGCTGTGGTGATATCGTGCACAGGTGCCACAGCTTCGAGGGATTATATGCCTGGACTGACCGAAGCATACTATCGGAAACTGCCCGTACTGGCCATAACCGGCTCGCATGGAGAGTATCTAATTGGGCACCTTCATCCGCAGGTGATAGACAGAAGCGTTACTCCCAACGACATTGTTCGTTACAGTGCCAATATCAAAGAAACAAAATGTCCGGATGATGAATGGCACAACAATGTGGAAATTAACAAAGCCGTTTCAGAACTTTTCAGGCATGGTGGCGGACCAGTCCATATAAATCTTGAAACGATGCACAGTGGTAATTTTGCTTGCGAGGAATTGCCTCCGTGCAGGGTCATCAAGCGTATTACTTCGGTTGCAAGCATACCCTCGATTCCGAATGGGAAGATAGCCATAGTCATTGGTTCGCACCGTCATTTTTCTCAAAAAGAGACCGATCTTATTGATAAATTTTGCAGTGAGTACAACGCCGTGGTATTTGCTGACCATACGAGCAATTATAATGGCAAATATTCCTTCAACTCGGCATTGCTTGGGTGCCAATTCCATTACAATTCATCCATATTCGATGTAGATCTCATAATCCATATCGGCGAAGTGAGCGCTGATGTGTATTCCTATTCAAAGTTGAAGAGTCCCCGCACTTGGCGCATTAGCGAAGACGGGGAGATGCGCGACCGTTTCAGAAATCTTGAGTATGTGTTCGAAATGTCGGTAGAGCAGTTCATGGAAGGCATTGCCAAAGGCAGCAGTGTAAACACATTATATAATGAATGTAGCCTTGAATATAAAACCATGTTTTCCCGGATACCTGAAATACCGTTCTCAAACATTTGGATAGCCAATACTCTCCATGACAAAATGCCAGAAGGTAGCCTACTGTATTTCAGTATTCTCAATAGCTTGAGGGCGTGGAACTTCTTTGACATACACAGTTCTATAACTACTTCGTGCAACGTGGGTGGTTTTGGTATTGATGGTCCCTTGTCAACGGCATTAGGTGCAGCTATTGCCTGTCCTGACAAAACCACATTTATAGTAACCGGCGATTTGGCTTTCTTCTACGACCTGAATGTGTTGGGGAACCGCCATATGGACAACAACATGAGAATTCTCCTCATAAACAACGGGTGTGGGACAGAGTTTCGCAATTATGACCACCCCGCATCTTATTGGGGGGAGGAAGCTAACCTTTACATGGCTGCCGGTGGACACTTCGGAAAGCAATCAAGGAAACTGGTGAAAGATTTTGTCGAGAACTTGGGTTTGAGTATTTGTCGGCTTCGAGCAAAGAAGACTTCATGGAGGTATATCCCAAATGGATTGTAACCACATCTGACAAGCCAATTATGCTGGAAGTCTTTACAAACAGTGCCGACGAGAGCGTGGCACTCGATAGGTTTAGGAACATCGTGCCACCCCCTAAGGGACAGCAAATCAAAGAGCAAATTAAAATAACAGTAAAAGAGCTGGTAGGGAATGATATCCTTACACAAGTTAAGAAAATAATCAAAAAAATAACATGTCACTGATTAAACGTATTCTGTGGTATTTCAAACCGTTAAAAACCACCGTAGCAAATATATCAATTACAGCCCCCTCTCGAAAACTTGCAGGTAAGCGAGTAATCGTCACAGGCGGTACACGCGGACTGGGATATTACATAGCCAAACGATTTGCTGCCGAGGGGGGGAGGTATTAATCACAGGGCGAGATGAAACTAAGACTGCCATTGTGGCAAAGGAAATAGGTTGTAAATACTTGTGTCTGGATGTAACCCATCTTGAATCGTTTAAGGGCTTTTTTCCCATTGCAAGGAAGGAACTCGGTGGGCAAATAGACATCCTTGTCAACAATGCAGGGATAAGCCTTCATGAGGGTAATATGATGAATGTGACAGTAGAAGGGTTTTCCAGCCAAATTATGACTAACTTGACTGGACCGTACTTCTCGCTCAGGAATTTCTGCGGCAGTATGAAAATCAGATTGAAAAGTCCAATGCTTCAATCATATTCATGGCCTCAGAGAAAGGGTTATTTCCCGACGAATTGCCATACGGGCTGACAAAGGCTGCGATTGTGAGTCTGACACAAGGAATGGCTCGCCGGTGGGTTACAAAAGGAATCCGAGTCAATGCCCTGGCTCCTGGAGTGACAGCAAGCGACATGACTGGATATAAAAGGGATAACCTATATTGCGAAAACAATTGCAGTAGAAGGGCATACCTGCCTGAGGAGGTAGCCGAAGTTGCGGTATTCCTTGCGTCGGACACTTCTCGCTGCATAACGGGGCAGGTACTTACCACGAATATGGGAAATCATTTGCGGTGTGACTGGTAACACAGAAATGAATATATTATTTGTTTTGCAACGATACCCCGGGTTTGGAGGCATCGAGTCGGTGACACGGATGCTTGCTGGGGAATTTATCGGACGGTTCGGCTACAGGGTCGCAGTTTTTTCCACATCCCGACAAGATAACTCCTCGCAGTTACTCGACGGCGACCTGTTTTATTACCAAACTTCCGACTTGAAAGGCGACGAGCTAAAGAAGGAATTTGATGCTTTGGTTCATGATTTCAGTCCAAACTTTATTATCTATCAAGACTCATACGTTCCCGAAGATTTTTTGCTGGAACATTTGCCGCAGGGCATAAAAATAATAGTGTGCGAGCATAACACACCCGATTGCCTCGAAACCGGGCTTGAGAGTGTGACGAAAAATCTATCCTGGGCCAATCCAATGAATATCATACGGAAACTGCGTTTGCCACGGCGTATGCGCAACCTCCACAAGGCAACCACCGAGCACCATAAAAAGATGCTGCACGTTGCCGACAGGTATTTAATCCTTTCAGATGGCTTCCGCCCGATACTTCGTGATTTTTTCCATATCGAAAGTCCCCAAATATCTACGATGCCTAATCCAATAGAAGTGCCAAGAGAACCGATCATTATCGAGAGCCGCCCAAACCAGGCATTGTATGTCGGGCGGCTGACAGACCAAAAGGGGATTAAGTACTTAATAGAAATATGGTCGAAAATTGAGCCGCATTGCAATTGGAAGCTTCTCGTGGTTGGAGATGGTGACAAACGACAGTATATGGAAAAAGAAATACGTTCCCGCCGCCTCAAGAATATAAGGCTTATAGGTTTTCAGCAACACACGTCAGGCTACTTTATGGAATCGTCGGCACACCTGATGACATCGATATATGAAGGTTTCGGCATAACCAATTTGGAGGCCGCCATACGTGGAACAATACCTTTTGCTTTCAACAGTTTTGCATCGGCAAAAGATATCATTGACGACGGACAAACCGGGTATCTTATAAAGCCTTTTGATGTGGATGCTTATGTTGAGACATTTCTGGCATTTACCAAGTTGCCACAGAGCAAGATGATTGCTATGCGGCGCAAGGCAATCGAGAGGGCGCAAGAATTTTCATTGCAACACATTGCCGATAAGTGGAATGAACTTTTTAACAAACTTAGACATGGAGAAAATAGGGATACTCACCTACCACAGGCTTATAGCTACGGAGCTAAACTGCAAGCCTATGCATTGGCCACATATTTGACTTCTATAGGCTTCGAGGCCGAAGTCATTGACTACGGAAATATCGGGGAGGAGAAATTGCGCAAAATAGGCACAAAAAGCCTGAAAGATTTTATTGTAACAACATTATGCTATATTGCTTCGAGCATCGCTGAACCGCAAAGAATACGGCATTTTGACGAGTTCATGGACATCATACCTCACTCGCCCAAGCATTATGACAAGGCAAATATTGCAGAGGCCAACGATAAGTATGATTATTTTATTACAGGAAGTGACCAAGTATGGAACCCAAAATACAACGAAGGCGACCTGACCTACTTGCTTGATTTCGTAAAGGATAATAAAAAGATATTTTCATACGCCGCAAGTTTCGGTGTGTCACAACTTCCCGATGATATACTCCAAGTTTACAAACCTTTGCTCAAGAGGTTTAACAAAATTCTTATCCGCGAAGTTACTGGGAAAACTTTGTTGCATACACAATTAGGATTGGATTCACAAGTAGTACTCGATCCCACATTTTTGCTTTCCCGCAGCCAGTGGGAGAAGATGGCAAATTATCCGTTATCAAACAACAGAAATATATACTGAGTTTTCAGATTATAAATAGAGACGTTCACTACGATGCCATGCTTGATTACTTGCACCGCAAGCTGGGATATGAGGTGATAGAACTGAAAGATTCGTTCCGCTACAAGCCATGGAAGTGGCCCATTTATGCCAAAGCTGGCCCGAAAGAGTTTTTAGGTTTGATAAAGAATGCCGAAATGGTGGTGACCAATTCTTTCCACGCAACAGTTTTTTCCATTCTTTTCCACAGATCGTTTTTTTGCTCACGGAATAGTTTTGGATTCAATTCCCGTATGGAAAACCTTACAGGTGGTCTTGGCTTGGCAGACAGAATGTTTGATTCTTCGACATTTCTCCACTCTATATCCGATACAGATGTGGTATATGAGAAAGTGGATGAAATACTCGAAGCAAAAATATCGGCAACTAAACAAATCATAGAAAAGACTTTTGCAAAATGAAAACCATTTGTTTCGTTTCCATGGGTGAATTGCTTGTCACCAAGGGGGGCATTCACCGGGTCACATACTGCTTGATGAATGAGCTGAAGAAACGCGGCTATCGCTGCATCTACTTGTTTTACCCAATAGATGAATCATGCTATTATACCGGCAATGTCGAAGAGAAGTACACAAGCTTTCTCCAGAGCAAGTGGAAAATTATCTTACCCAAGAGAAGGTGGATGTGGTGGTTAACCAACAAGCTATTTTTAGTACATCGTTCACGAAACTAGTATTAGGCTTTAATTTGCGTCGTTTCAAATATATATCAGTTTTTCACAATACTCCTGCTATTTACGAAAAGACATTAACATTTTCAAGACTTTGGTATAACTTCTTACATCAGCGTGGAGTCTCTGCTAAGATGTCGAATTGCGTGAGAATGATAGTTTACCCTTTATGGAAGCAGAGGGTTGTTAAAGGGGCAGGGAAGATGTATGCTGTCAACTACGATGCCAGTGACAAATGCGTGATGCTGTCGAGCAACGATTGGCCTACACTTGGCCGCTACCTTAAACATGACGTAAGTGAGAAATGTGTGACCATACATAATCCACTTACATTTGACACAATTGAGACAGCAGAATGTTTATGCCATAAGAAAAAAAATGTGTTGATTGTGTCAAGGCTTAACAATTTTGAGAAACGTCTTGACCGTGCACTCAAGATATGGAAGAAGATAGAGACCGGCGGCTTTGATGATTGGCATTTGTATATAGTCGGCTGGGGGCTTCAAGAAAAAATGCTCCACAACCTTGCTCGAAAATTAAAACTAAGAAATGTGCATTTTGAAGGACGGCAACCGTCGGAACCATATTACCATAATGCTTCTATCTTCATGATGACAAGTGCGGTGGAAGGCTGGGGACTGACACTGACCGAGTCAATGCAGACGGGTGTTGTACCGATAGCTTTTGACAGTTACCCGGCATTGCACGAGATTATCACCGACCGCTATGATGGTTGTATAATCCGCGACAACGATTTGGATGCATACGCTGTTTGCATGGAGGAACTGATGCGCAACCGCAAAGAGCGTGAGCGAATAGCTCGGAACGGTATTGAGAGTTGCAAGCGATTTGAAACTGATAAAATAATTGTACAATGGGTAAAATTGATAGAAAGTCTATAAAAGTGTTGTGGGTATCATTAGTCAAGTTCCCTCCGCTGTGCGAGCATTTGGGTGAAACTATTCCGGCACATTGCGGATGGATGTATTCCTCGGCCAAGGCATTGCTAAGGATGATGCCGAAGTACGGCTTGGCGTGATGGTTTATTCTTACGGCAGGAGTTATGAACGGTATGAAATTGACGGTGTTACATACTACCTTATTCCTACGGGAAGGATAGACCGAACGTCGAAGAAACAAATCGAGACTTGCCGCAGGGCGATACGTGATTTTGCCCCAGACTTGATGCATATCCACGGCACGGAACATTCACTGGCCAAAGCTGCTTGCGTGGCCAATGAGAATGGTACGCGCATGGTGGCAAACATTCAGGGGCTTGCCGGGCCTTATATGCGTTATGCCGATGGTGGACTTTCGTTGTGGAACAAATGGACAAACATCACTCCGCTTGACTTCTATCGGGGTACATTTCTACTCAATGCAAAACGCAATTTCAAGCATCGAGCCGAATGTGAGAATTATGTCCTCACGTATATTACTGACATCGTGGGGCGTACTCAGTGGGATTGTGACCATGTGATGACCGTTAATCCTCGACTGCGTTATCACTTTATGAATGAAACATTGCGAGATTCGTTTTATGAAGTTCCCCGTTGGAATTATGCCCAGTGTAAAAAACATACGATTTTCGTGAGCAACAGCGGTTCGCCACTGAAAGGTGCACATCAGGTGCTGAAGGCATTGCCTATTATCTTGCGGCAATATCCCGACACGGTGGTCAATTTCTGCGGTAGCCGTGTTATGAGTAATAATCTGAAAGACATTCTTCGTTTCCAAGGCTACCACCTATATCTTCGTCGATTGGTAAAGCGATTACAATTGCAGGAGCATGTGCATTTCCTTGGGTCTCTTTCAGAAGCTCAGATGAAACAACAATTCCTTGACGCTAACGTGTATGTCATGCCCAGTGCCATTGAAAACTCGCCCAACTCGTTGTGCGAAGCGCAAATTCTTGGCACGCCGGTGGTGGCAAGCTACTGCGGCGGCATCCCCACGTTGCTCACCGACGGACTGACGGGCTACTTCTATCGCTATGAAGAATATGAACAGCTGGCACAAACGGTGATGAGGTTGTTTGGGCAAGAAAGTGACATCGGACTGTCGGCTGCCGAAATGGAAGTGGCCGGCAAGCGACACGATAGAGAAAAGAATGCCCTGCGGCTTGCGGAGATTTATAACGATATAATGCAGCATTAAACTATGTTTGAAAAGATAAGGCCATATCTCAATTTTAGGTATTTCCTGTATTTCTTCAGTTTCATCGCAGGCTGGCCGTGCGTATTCTACCTAATGGGGTGGTTGCCCATTATACGGTGAACTACGTGTTGCTGTTTGTCATGGCAATGTCGTATGTCATAATAAGGAAATGTGGCCAATTTGACAAACCAATAAACGATCTGATCTTGATTCAGGTATTTGGGTGGATTTTCTTTTCATTAATCCATATGGATACTTCATATTATACAAGAATCATATTGCTGCTAACTACCTTTGCTATACTAAGGATTCAGCAAGATGAGGGTGGCTCATTGGATTTCTGCAAAACGTATGATGTATGGTTGGTGGTTCAAGCAATAAGCGGAACAATAGGGATTTTATTAGTACTCGGTGGATTATTGCAGCCTATTTTCAAATTTGTTGAGATGGATATGCGACCCGGGTATTTCTTTGGATTATTCACTACAAATACCTACTTTGGGGGACTTGTCCGTAATGCCGGATTTTATGATGAGCCGGGAGCCTTGGCGTTTTGGGGAATCTATGCATTGATAATTAATAAGATGTTTGTAAAAAACACAAAAATAGAGATACTTTTAATTGTCGGTTTGATATCAACCATGTCTGTGGCATATTTCATACAGTTGGCGATATATTTATTAGTGTTTTACCGCAAGCAATCTTGGAAACTGATAATGATTGCGGCTGTGATTCTCATAACGCTAAAGTTCATAACATCCTATAATGAAGCTATGGACAGTGCTTTTTGGGGCAGGTTTCAGTATGACGAATCCACAGGTACGATTTCGGGAGATAATAGAAGCGTCTTGATGGAACGATGCTGGCGCATCTTCTGTGACTATCCCATATTAGGCATGGGAGCAAGAAATCTGGTGTCACCCGAAGTTGCTTCGAAATATGGTTTTGTCGGGGCTAACTTTTTTTTCAATTGGGCTGCAGACGGGATCGTGGGGGCGATTATTACTTACTTGCCTCTGATATACTTGTTCCATTTAGGCAGGTATGATAAAAAGTTGTATGGCATAGGATTGTTGATGCTGTTAGGTTTCTTGCAACGACCTTATGACAGCACCCAATTACTGTACCCTATGATGACTTATACAATCGTATATCAAGCTTATTACTCAATCTTTTATAGAAATGAATAATCTCGTTTTTTGGGCGCATTCGTATTGTCGCTCAACCCTTAAGTTTTATTCTGAATTAGCTAAAGCTCTTTCAAGGAATTGCTTCATATACACATGGATTGAAAACTTAGATTTGAGATCGGCTACCGGATTTAGCAATTCTGAGTTTTCGGATTTGAAAATTGTGCATATAGGAAATGATATTGATTTAGCAGAAAAAACATTGGCCAATCATATTGATGATTACAATATATTTTGCGCATATCAAACATGCCCTGTCTATCAGCATTTAATGAATATTTTAATCAGAAAGAAGACCCGGTATGGAATGTTTTCCGAAGCTCCGTGTAATATGGACGAATATCCGAAAAGATTTTTCAAGGAGCTTTATTTAAGATGCTTTTTACCTGTAAAATTAAAAAATATTATATCCAATGCTGATTTTATCTTGAACGCTTCCGGATATTATGAAAAGGGATTGTTCAACCTCGGATGGAAACCAGAACAGATAATTTCATGTGGGTACTACCCGCCTCGAATTCCCGGCAGCAAGCTAATGGAACGAACTGAAAACAATTGGCATAACTTTACAATTCTTCTGTCGGGACTACACCAATGGCACAGGTCTCCTTGGATATTACTGGAAGCATTAGACATATTGAAAAAAAAAGGCTTCATGCCCAAGTGCTATATCACGCAGTCTGGACCATACCTCGGTAAAGTGCAAGATTATGCGAAGAAACGGCAACTGTCAAATGTGGAGTTCCTTGGTTTTGTAGATATTTCCAATTGATAGATTTGTATGAGTCATGTTCGGTTTATGTGGGTTGCGGAAATTATGAGCCATGGGGAATGAGGTTGAACGACTGCCTACAGTGTGGCGCACCATTAATTGTCAATCGAGGCATGGGAGGAGTTAAGATGGTCGATGAGTATAATTGTGGACTCAGCTTCAACCGTGGCGATTATATAGGCTTGGCAAATGCAATGGAAAGACTGATGACTGACAAAGCATTGTATTTGCAAATTGCAAAGAATGCCATATATGCAGCTGAAGAAATTAGCCGGAAAAGGCTACAGTAAAATATGCCGCTAAAATAAAGAAATTCATTCAATAAAGATTATGAGATATTTCATTACAAACGTACTTCCCCATCATTTATCAGGAAAGTATAAGATTTCTTATGCAGCCGCCAACTTTAGCTGGGCGCTAATACACAGTTCTGTCTTTGATGAAGTTTTTTCTATTGCGCCCCTTAACGTTTCAGGAGCTATAGATGATGTTGACATGCCAGAGCTTGTTTACTCTGATTGGAGAAAGAGAGGAAAAATCCTTCAAAAGCTCGCACCCATAAAAGAGAGCTTTCTGATTTTTAGAAAAATCAAACGCAATAGTAATGTCTGGTTTTATAACATAAGTATTCTGAACATTGTTTTATTTTTCCTGTGCAAATGGTTCAAACCTTCAGACATTGCAATGTGATAATATTGGATATTTATATTCCGAAAAGAAAGTTGTCGCTTGAGGCTTTATTCCTTTGGGCAATAAATCATGCAAACTCAACAATTAAGTTGTCGGATTCACCTCTTTTTACTTGCAAAAAAACAGAATGCCTGCCGGGTGTCGTACCTTTTAATGCCCCCCTATTCCCAATAATAGAAAGTGTGAAGGCCGAATTTTTACTTTCGGGACTATTACGCGAAGACATTTCCCAGATTTCGTTGATTATCAGAGTTTTTTCCAAAATAAAAAATGCTACATTATATATAACAGGATTTTCTGAAAAAGAAGAGGAGATGAAACTGGAATGTAGCAAATATCCCAATATTCATTACTATGGTGAATTATCTTTCAATAGGTATATGGATTTACTCCATAAGGTCTCATTTCTGTTAAGCACAAGAGATCCAAAAGAAAAAGGCAATCAATGCAATTTCCCCTCAAAAATAATTGAAGGGATTCTGCATAACCGCATAATAATTTCGACAATAAAATACAAGCAATTGGCTGGCTTAAAATATTTTTTTTTTCGTTTCATCTGATGAAGATGAATTGAAAAATCAAATTGAGGGAATCATTAGAATGGATTCCGTTGGACTTATCCGGTATGCCAACCAATCAAACTATGCCAAATCAATGTTCAATCCCAATAGATGGGGTGAAATAATGAATTCATTGGAAAAGGTTTGACATAATAACTTTATTTTCCATTTCAAAGATCATAACAATGAAAGTATTACAAACCATTGCTGGTTTTGGGGCCTTGTATGGTGGCATAGCCACCTGTACGTATGATTTGATTTCGGCGATGCACGACATTGGTTTTCCGCTCGACTTGCTGACTTTGGAAGTAAAGAATTCAGCTGACAAGTTGATGGGAAAAGGAGAAGACTGGATTAAGGCGTTACCCAACGATGCGGTCACACCCTACGAGTATTCAAAGAGGATTGCCCAATATCTAAAGAGTCATGATTACGACCTGTACCACACCAACGGCCTGTGGATGTATTGCAACCACGTAACCTGCTCTGTGGCTCGGCATCGCCGCAAGCCATATATCATCACCCCCCACGGGATGCTTTATCCCGATGCGCTCCATCGCTCATATTGGAAAAAATGGCCGTTGATACAGCTTTGCTTCCGCAACGACATTGGCTGCGCCGACTGTATGCACGTCACATGCAAAGCGAGATGGAACATGTGCGCAACTTCGGTTACCGAAACCCCATCGCCATCATTCCTAACCCTGCCAACCTGCCCGATTATTTAGACGAAGTGGCGACAGCGAAACCGCCCTTTCTGGGGTACGACTTGCCAAGAAAATTTGGTTTCCTTGGTAGGTTGCACCCCATAAGAAGTTGAGAACCTTCTTTATGGGGTAGCGAAGTTGCCATCGCCGCAAGATTGCGAACTCGTGATTATGGGCAAGGGAGATGACGCATACGAGCAATTCCTGCGCAGCGAAGTGGCTCGACTCGGGCTGAAAAATGTGAAATTCAGCGGTTTCGTATCGGGACGCGAGAAATTTGAGCAACTGGCACAGCTCTCGTGCCTGTTCGTGCCGAGCGACTTCGAGAATTTCGGCATGATAGTCACCGAAGCATTGTCGGTGGCACGCCGGTCATGGCCAGCCTTGGCACACCTTGGGAGGAATTGAACACGGTGGGTTGCGGCTGGTGGACTGACCGCTCGCCCGAAAACATTGCCACCGTCATGCATCAAGTCCTTGAAATGCCAATGGAGGATCTTCTCACAATGGGCGAAAAAGGACGCGAGCTTGTGCACCGGAAATACACTGCGCCACAAGTGGCCCGGCAAATGCAGCAATTGTATGAATGGTTGACGGGCAACGGCAGCCAACCTGTTTTTATTCACGTTTAATCGTAACTTCTAATGGAAATACTTACAAAAAGACTTGCATATATAGATGCAATGCGTGGATTCACCATGATTCTTGTAGTTTTCAGTCACGTTCAATATTTTGGTTATGGTGAATTTATCCAATCGGTGTATAATTTTTGTGGGGGGTAGTTGCTTGATATACAGAGATTTAATCACGCTATTCTTCATGCCTCTATTTTTTTTCATAAGTGGATTCGTCCTTTACAAACCCGATGTAGAATGGAATGGTATTATGAGCTTCAAATTCATTGCTAAAAAAGCTTTACAACTGCTTGTACCTACGTTGGTTTTCATTTCACTATATATCTTTGTGTATAATTCACCTCTGAACTTGCTTTGTCGGTCGGGACGCTTGGGCTATTGGTTCACCATTGCGTTATTTGAGTATTATTTGCTTTATACATTATTCCGATGGATATGTTACAGGTTGCATCGCCACGAAGGTACTGACTGGCTACTATTGTCAGGCTCGGCAATATTATATTTCGCAGTTACACAGTCTGTCTTAAACCGATTGGGCGTAAACAATGAAACAATCAGTTTGTTGGGGTTAGATCAGCTTAGGTTTTTCTTTTATTTTGCTATTGGGTCGTTAGTTAGGAAGCATTTTTCGTGGTTCAAAGAACTTTTAGAGAATGGTAAAATAATCACATTGTTGATAATAGCATTTTTCTCATTATTCTTAATCGTGCACCGCAGTGGTTTCACATTCGGTAATGCTATGATGTACCATCTTTACAATTTCATTGGTGGACTAATGGCACTTTTTATAGTGCTCATTTTTTTCTACAAATATCAATATGTTTTCGAGAACACATGTAAAATGGGTAAATGGCTTCAATACATCGGTCGCAACACACTGGCTATATATATGTTGCATTACTTTTTCTTGCCACGAAATTTACAATTCATCGGCAACTTTTTTTATGCAGCACTCCAATCCAACTTTGGAACTATTTATCACAATGGGTATAGCTATTCTCGTCATCATCATTTCGTTGATAACCAATGCTATGATATGCACAAGCCCTTTTTTAGCCCATTATCTTTTGGGCGTTAAATAGATGATTTATGAAATCGGTTTCTATCAAAGACTACGACAATTCGTGGTATCGCCCTGGCGGGGCGGTGAAGAGGTTGTTATGGTATTTCGTCAATGTGCTGTTTTTTCTCAATCCATTCAATCCGTTCTCGGGTATAAAGGTGCGGCTGCTAAGGTTGTTCGGGGCACAGGTCGGAGTGGGGGTGAACATTAAGCCAACGTGAACATCAAGTATCCTTGGCTCCTCGAAATCGGAGATTACTCTTGGATTGGAGAAAATGTATGGATAGACAATTTAGTTCAAGTGACCATCGGGACCAATGTCTGCATAAGTCAGGGAGCAATGCTTCTATGTGGAAATCACAATTACAAACTTCCAACATTTGACCTGATTGTCAAACCTATAATTATCGAGAACGGAGCATGGTAGGTGCTAAGTCTACTGTATGTCCGGGCGTGACCCTCCACACCCACGCCGTGCTGGGTGTGGGTTCTGTAGCAAATCATGATTTAGATGCTTATAGTATCTATCAAGGTAATCCTGCTATTAAAATAAGGAAGCGTGTAATGGAGGCTTGATTTATGAAGGAAGGATTATTTTTGCTTGGTGCTTTCTTGATTACCTTTTTCATGGGGTTCTTTATTTGCTTAGGAGCATTCCCCTATATAATCTCTTATTTTACCGAAAGAGTAAGAATGGCTTATGAAAAAGCAGAAGACAAAGAAGTGTTTAGGTGGTGCGTGGCTTTCATTGTAGCCTTTTCTACAGCAATAATAATATGTTTGATTAAGAAGTAACCTAAAGTTACTTAGTCGTTCTTTGACATCTTATGGATTTCATGGATTTCAGTTTCAGTAATAGTACATATACTGCACTATTGGCTCTTTTTGCGGCTATCTTTGGTGTTGGGTACCCATTAATCATACAAGCCATCGGTGAAATTGACAAGAAATATGACAGTACGCTCCTCCTAAAGTGTTTTGAAGAGGAACCCGACTTCAAACGTTTCAATAAAAGGGTTCTAACTTGCATTTTCTTCTCTATAACAACTCCATTCATATTGTTTCTATCTAATGGAGTGCCATATATTCAGATATTCATCTTGGCTATTGCTCCATTGCGATGCTTTCACTTTTAATGTCTTCGATAGGATTGTATAAATTATTTCTAAGTTACTATTATCCAAGCCGATTGTTTGATATACTTATTTCAAAACCGGATGGTCGGTATATGGAGATTTTAGATATTGCCATTTATGCGGTCAAGAAAGATAATATCGGTCTATATAACGCTTGCATGCAACATTTATATGACTCTATTAGCTTGTTAAGTTCCGATAAACCTCAAATTAATCAGATTACGGAAATAACGAAAAGAATATTAAACTATTCCTCATCTAAAGATGCTCCCAACATGTTGAAGTCGGATACAGTAGGTATAAACTTTTACTTTTCCCTGCCCACACTAAACTACAGATTGATGTGGATTACTTTACAGAGGCACATCAACAATGACAATTTTGACTGGGTAATGAATTATTGGGAATATGCAGACCAGTATTATTCTTTCAAGCTAATACATGATAATGATAAACCACAAGTGCGCAATGGTCTAATAGATAATAAGCGTGAAAAATTCAAGGAATTTCATATTGCATTAGGAGCATTTCTGCTGTATAGTGGCAAAGACGGATGGCTAAAACAACTCATGCGTTTTACCAATCAACTCCCTCCAAAATATGAATTGACACTTTGCTCGTTTACTGAAATATTTGACTGGTTGATACACTTTGACAACTTGTTGCAAGATGCATCCAACCAATTTATCTTGGAAGTTGAATATCCTTTCACCAAACATGGCGGTGTTCAAGCTGACTACATTGCATATGGTGCCATTGTAAAGTATTTGGCTTATTCCATGCTCTTCTTGGATGAAATAGACTATAATGTTAGGTATATGGATCCCATGACAGCTCCTTTACCATGCACATCTAATGATGAAGAAAATGGGATAAAAATAATACCTGCCAATAAGAGATACATTCGGTTAGCAATACAACTGAAAAAATCAATCAATGAAATTAAAACAATAGTACAAAGACCACTAGATGTTGAGAGCCGTGTATTAAAGGCACTAGATGACTTTATTAAAGAATGTAATGATGCAATAAAAAAGAAAGAATGGTCTGAAGAAAAAGAGAATTTAATTAAAGACCAACTCACATTTGAATTTAATAGACAGGTAAACTCTCTTATCCAAAAAAGGATTCATCACTCAGCTATGGAATAGAAGAGAAAAAAACGGCCAAAAGCAAAGTAAAGAATTGATTCTAATGATATTATGAAGGAGATTATAGATACTCAATCAATTTGGAGGTAGTGATAATCTCATCACTCATAAGAAATATTCAAATCGCTTACAATCACCTTTTCTTGTTGAACCATACTTCTTTAAACTATACAATAAGGTATGCTGACATAGAACCTGCCTTAAAGAAACTTTGCTTGTCCGAACAGTATACAGTCATCGGTTTTGGAGTAGAAATACCCCAGTCCATTGCTCAAAAAATTCCAGCTAATGTAAAGAATATAGTGGCTCATAATTCTGAAATCCTGATTCTTAATAGAGGAATGTTGCCATATATATCCTTTATCAGAGATAATACGAAATGAACTGACACCTTTAGACGACAAAGGAAGTTTTCTTTACACAAATTTAGACAAGCTCAAAGAGGGAAGTCCTTCAAGTGATGAGAATTCGAATTTAGAAGTGATGGTAAACTATAAGCTAATCGTTCCATCAGAAATCATAAAGTACATACGCATAAGGGTATTCTGGGATATAACAAACAAAACTTTTGATTTAGATAAAATCGTTAATGCTGATAACTATTTGAAACGATAAAGATACCAGTGATAACTGCCACTTTCAACAGTGGCAAGACGGTGCGAAGAAAAAGATTCTTCTGTTCGTATTTTGATTGATCTCCGTATCAGCAATGGTCTCATTTATAACTCCTGTCGTAGCAAGAAATCGAGCAAATGAATGTGTGGATTCCTTCGTAATTGCTGCCTATAGTCCATTCATCAAAGCTGACGACATATTTGGGGCAGTTTCATGTATTCTATTATTAAGTATGATTTATAAATTGTGGTAAATATACCGACATTGTTAGTTATACTTAACAATATAGAAGAGAGAACGCATAGAAGCCCAAAACATAACATTACATTATAACTTACATGAAGTATCAGTTATTACCGCTACATGGAATAGCGGTAAAACGCTTCGCACGACCTTGGATAGTGTACTCAACCAAAGTTATCCCGATATAGAGCATATTATCGTGGACGGGGGAAGTACAGACAATACGATGGAAATAATCCGGGAGTATGAACCTCGTTATAATGGGCGATTGCGGTATATAAGCGAACCGGACAAAGGTCTTTATGATGCTATGAACAAGGGAATCCGGATGGCTACGGGGGAGGTGGTTGGTATCTTGAATTCGGATGATTTTTATACTTCATCGGATGTAGTGGAAAAATTAGAGAAAGAGCTTGCTACCAACCGGGTGGATGCAGTATATGGAGATATTCATTTCGTGGATGGCAATGACCTGGGTAAATGTGTCCGCTATTATTCGTCAAGACTTTTCAACCGTAGCTGGATGCGACTTGGCTTTATGCCCGCACACCCAAGTTTCTACTGCCGCAAAATTATATATGATAAATATGGTGGCTTTGATTTGTCATACAAGATTGCTTCCGATTTTGAATGTCTTTTACGGTTTATTTTCGTACATAAAATACAGACAACATATATCCCAATGGATTTTGTAACCATGCGTACAGGAGGAACTTCCACCAGCGGCTTTGCCAGCCATAAACAAATTATATCCGATCATAAAAGCATTCAAACGTAATGGCATATACAGTAATGTCTTTTTGGAATCATTGAGGTATATTTATAAAATTCAATGAAGTATTACTAAACAAAAATAACAAGATGAAAACAGCTTTAATCACCGGAATTACCGGGCAAGACGGTTCGTTTCTTGCAG
>ENA-OQCS01000009-OQCS01000009.1-human-gut-metagenome-genome-assembly--contig:-NODE-9-length-80485-cov-3.220762_pt1 | contig 80485 bp, 94 predicted proteins | sample MGYA00242757_ERZ504575 | MGnify/ENA primary metagenome ERZ504575 (study PRJEB26092, sample SAMD00036297) | human gut metagenome | host: Homo sapiens | study: EMG produced TPA metagenomics assembly of the... | reverse complement strand
CGAGATAAATAAAGTTTTGCAAAGTACATTTCAGAATTTGATATTATTCCGGAATCATTAAAGATAAGAGAGTTGAGGAAGTTGACAGAACTCCAGCAGAAAATCTTGCTTATCAGGTTGGCTGGACAACTCTTGTTATTAAATGGGAATCAGACGAAAGAAATGGTCTTCATGTCAAGACTCCTTCGGATGATTTTAAGTGGAATCAGCTTGGCGAATTATATAAATGGTTTACAGATACATATGCTTATCTGTCGTTGCAGGAGTTGAAAGATATGCTGAAAGAGAATATTAATTCGATTTATGAAATGATTGACTCATTAAGCGACGAAGAGTTATTCGAGCCCCATATGAGAAAGTGGGCCGATGAAGCAACCAAAACAGCGGTCTGGGAAGTATACAAGTTTATACATGTTAACACGGTTGCTCCGTTCGGAACATTTAGAACTAAGATTAGAAAATGGAAAAAGATAGCACTATAACTTTCAGGAGACTATGAAGAAAAGTCTGTAAATATGATCTTCTATGATAAGAATGGGCGATAGCTTAAACAAAATCAGCTTTTCGCCCTTGCTTTATATATAACAGTTACAAAATTGCATGTCAACAGCAGGCGGGTAATCCGCCTGAAGCTGTCTGATCCGTTCTCGGATACTTCTTTTTTTCGGGCGGTCTTTCGGCAGGCTTTTGTTTTCGCTTCAGCTTCTGCTCATATTCCCAAACTTCACGCTCATATCTTCCCACTACCGTTTTCATTTCCCGATAGGTTCTCATAAGCGCCATTACATTGGGATTTATTATCTGGTCAAATTCCACTTTAAAGGATTTGACACAATTCGTCAAACCCTAAAATATCGAATTTAGTCTTCTGTATGAAATTTACTTTTACATATGGAATTTACTTATTCACTCAACCTTTTTCTTATACAATGTAACATTTCAGCCATACAGTGTACGGGAAGCGCAAAACATGCTTGCATGGTTTTGCAAGCGAACATCTGTATTAGCTGAGCTGTTACTGTACAATCTTCTCATACCATTTCTCTGCCGCGCCCTTTTCTTTACTATTAATAAATATGATTTCATCTGAAGTATTTATCTGCAAAATCGGTGTACACTCTACATAAATATACATTCTGCATTTTCCAGTCTTCTTTCCTCTGAATTTCCCGATTTTCTTTTGACCATCATCAGATCCATTTACTCGTTTGTATTCATCATTCGGAAGCTTTGGTAAAAGTTCTGCGCTTTGCACTTCATCAATATCAATTTCCATATCGGAATAGCCGGATGTAATCTCGATTTATCAGATCCGACAGAAACTTTTATCGGAGTAAAATCAATCCGAAACATCAGCACACACACCCACAGAAGACATACTATCGTAATGACTATCCCTGCCGCAAACGAAATTTTCCCTGCCGGACGCGCCATATTCGTCGTATAGTTAAAAGAACACGCCCAATCCTGCACGATCAGCCGTTTATCATTCGGATTACTGTACCATCCGTTTTTCCAATAAATATCATCATCAACATAATGCAAAGTTTCATTATTCTGCAGAATCCGGTTTCTTTTTTTCTTTATATAAAATACTCCGCTCATAAAAATGAAAATCGGAACACTTTCAAGTATAATGTATACAATATATACTTCTGATCCGATCCACATCTTCTCATCCATAAAATATGTTACCCAAAGATACGCTCCGGTATTAAAAAGACTTCCGGCTATCAGTGACCATGACCAAACATTTTTCTGCAACCGGTTCACCGCCAGATTCATCTTAACATCTTCACTGTACACCGTATTGCGCGTTCGCAATATAACCGCATGTACAGCAGCAAACACAAGATTAACTGCAAATCCGCACAAAAATAAGATCCATCCATCTTCCGACTCTTTTAAATATAGTCTCACTTGCGGTAATAAACATGGCAGGACGATCAATCCGCAAAACAAAATATGCCACAACGGAGACATTCCCATTTTCTCCGATTGTGCAGACACTGTTGCATCAACTGCCGAATCCGCAGTCATAATCTTGCTTCCATTACTCCCGATCCAACCGTTTTTCATCTTCAGATCATACAGTTTTCTGTGCGTTCTATATAATAGAAGAATCGCTCCGATGCACACCTCCACAAGCCATATACTCCACACGATCATAAAGACCGAAATATACCAGAAGCAAAATCCGCATACCGCAATTCCTGCCAGCAAGTTCAAAGTATAAAACCATTTTGTCCATGTACGGTATTTTTTCATAAGCATTTTTACTTCTTCGCTTTCAGCCGCCGAACCCGGCAAATGCACTCCCATAAGCATCCCTTCCTCATACTTACGTTTCGTTCCGTAAACACCGTAAAAAATACCGATTGTACCTACATTCACGATCAAAAAAATAACAAACATCATCATCTGTCATCCCTCCGTTCCTGCAAAGTTCCGATCATACAAACCGGCAAGATCTTCCCTTTTTTGATACGATCTCATACTTTATTTTGTATTATCTACAATAATACAATATGAGGAAAATCAACTTCTTCCAAAGCCATATCCTGATTGTGCGTCCACAATTATGTACACAGATTGACAATATTTTTCACCTATTGTAAACTAGAAAAATAAGGGAGAAACCAATATGAAAAAACGGCAGAATATAAGCGCACTTTTTACAATCGCAGTGTTTTATCTTATTTTAGAATCGGTATTTGGAATTACCTGTCCGATTCTTTTCCTGACCGGAATTTCCTGTGCCGGCTGCGGAATGTCGAGAGCATGGTTTTGTGTACTCCGTATGGACTTCACCGGAGCTTTCCGATACCATCCGCTTTTTTGGATATTACCGATAGGAATTATGCTGTTTCTCTTTTGGGATAAGATACCAAAAAGATACAGAAGATCTTACTTATAACTGCCTGTGTACTATTTGGGGCAGTATACATCTTACGAATGTTGGATACGGCCGATTCCATCGTTGTCTTTCAGCCGGAAAAGGGAGCGATTTTTTCATTGATTTCTCAACTCTTTACAAAAAAATAAAGGAAACGAGGAGGGCTTTTATATGCAATGCAAGACATGCGGAAGAGAAATCTCAGACACCGCAAAGTTTTGTCCGTATTGCGGCAGCAAAACTGAGCCGCCGCATAATTCTGCTGAAAACAAAACAGCAGAAACAGCTTATGAAACCACTGCGAACACAAACGCCGAAACAGCTTACGGTACAGAAACAAACAAAAACTCAGAAACAGCTTACGGTACAGAAGCAAACAAAAACGCAGAAACAGCTTAACGGTACAAAACAAGCAAAACACCAGAAACAGACAGAGAAACTTTTAAAAACAATACAGAAGACCGCTTTCAAACAGCATCAGCAGGCGACTTAGATGAGACGAAGAAATTTTTACAGATCGGCTTTTTCATTTTAGCAGCACTCTGCTTCGTTATGGCTTTCCGCAATCTACTCTCAGGCATTCAGAATTTTTCTTACAGCCTCATCATGCAAGGTCTGGGAAATCTTCTTAACATGGTATGTTATGCAGGAATAGCGGCAGTATTGGTAATGATCGCACTTTCAAAAGAAAAACAGAGGATCAAAACATTTTTCGTAATCTTAAGCGGATTAGCGGCAATCATAGCGCTGTGCGGAATCATTGAATTTATTACATCTATGTTCCGAAGCTTCAGATATTATTTTTCTTTTGATACATTTTCTGGATCTTATCTTCTTTATTATTAACGTTAACCATTATGGCGGCGGTTGTCGGCATCACTTATACACTCCTGCATCTCTCAGGATCGACACCGGATTTATCAAATATCACAGGAGTCATCGGCGGATCTGCCCGCAGCAGTCAGACATCCGAAACAGCACAGGGCAATACAAATAAAAAACCAACTATCAAAACGCCGGAACAGATCATATGAATCAAAACAGCAAGACAAACTGCGAATCACAAGCCGGCAGTACAAACTATGAGGGGCAGAACATGGGTACAAACTACAACAATCAAGGAACAAACTACAATAACCAGGGACCAAACTACAACAACCAGGGTACAAACTATAATAACCAGGGACCAAATTACAACTATCAAAGTTCCGGTCCGAACTATTCAGGATCGGGTGTTACGCCACTGAAAACCGACCGCGGACTGCTCGGTTATATCGTTCTTTCGATTCTTACATGCGGAATTTACAGTTATTACTTTATATACACAGTTGCCCGCGATGTTAATACTGCTTGTGCCGGAGACGGAAAATCAACAGGCGGATTAGTACAGTTCATCCTGCTTTCCATCCTCACTTGCGGAATTTACAGTTGGTGGTGGCAGTATTCTCTCGGAAACCGCCTTGCAGCAAACGCACCTCGTTACGGTCTGTCATTTACAGAAAACGGTACTACTATTTTATTATGGCTTTTCTTTGGCTCTTTCCTCTGTTTCATCGGACCGTTTATTGCAATGAATATCATTATTAAAAATACAAACAGCATCTGTATGGCATACAATCGTTACAACGGATTAATTTAATCATTTAACATTATAATAAAAGGTTCTGCCCGAACGATCTGCATCCTGAAACTTCAGATACAAGTCAAACATAAAATTCGGTCAGAACCTTTTTATTTCTCCTATGATCTTTTCACAATCTCTTTACAATCTCTTTTTACCATTTCCTAATATATATCCGAAAATAATATCCCGCAGTCAAAATCAAAATATTCCTGTCACGGACACATATACTCATAAATCTGCGCCGAAATCTCTCGGATAACAGATCTTGCGGCAGAAGTATCAGATAAACCGCTCATCATCACACAAACTGTATATGCTCCGTTTTCCCCAAATATAATTGCCGCGTCATTTTCCACATCGGAAAGTTCCCCCGTCTTATTTGCAGTCTCAATATTTTCCGGCACTCCTGCGGGATCTTCCCCGTACGTTCCTGCTGCCGCATCAGATCAAGAAGTTTTTCTGATCCAACCAGCACATTTCCGTTCATTTCCCGCAGAAACTTTCCGCAGTCGTTGACAGAAGTATAATTATCATCCATATCATTCGGTGCAAGAAGCAGCCTTCCCATATGAGTATCTGCAAAACCGTGCAACCGACAAAACTCATTCACAACTTCCATTCCCGCCGAAGCATCCCCAAAACCAAGCTTACGAACAAGCTCATTTGCCGCGTCATTGTCGCTTACCGTAATCATCAGACGCAAAAGTTCTTCTGTTTCTCCTGCGTAAACCTCCTGTTCTTTCACAAAATCCATCTGTTCGTATACACATCCCGCAATATAAAGCTTGATCAAACTTGCCGCTGGCATCTGACTGCTGTTGACCGATGCCCTCGCTCCGTCAGAAAGATTTTCTGCATATACAGAAACCGAAGCTCCGGTACTTTCAAGCGGCGCCGCCGTCAACTGTATCCGATCAATTAAGTCATTTAAAATAGGAAACGCGGCTTCCTCTTCTAGTTCCGGATCGGATGATCCGACTTCTTCTGTATCTTCAATATCATCTTTTTTAATCACAATCTCTTCCTTGTTTTCTTTTTTGTTCTCTTCCTTTTCTTTTACAGTTTCTTCCTTGCCGCAGGCAGTGAACATAAAACCGCCGTCACAAAAACAAACAAGAGCGCGCATAAGAAACTGTATCTGAAAACTTTTCGCCTCATACTTATTTTTACTCCGTCACATAAAAATATCTAAAGAACTCAAAACCCGTAATATGCATTGATCCCATCTACAATCCCATCGACCATCAACTCTCGATAGGTGGCATCCGACATGTTTGTATCATCTTGTTGATTCGTCATAAATCCCATTTCTAATATCACAACCGGTATCTGACTCCAGTTGATCCCTGTCATCGTATCATTACACCGAATCCCGAGATTCTGCATTCCACTCGCACTGCAATAACAATTTAAAATCATTTCCGCCAAACGATAACTCTCTTCGTAAACTCCGCCTACATAAGGATTTTCAGCAGAACCGATCAGAGCCATCGCACCGTTTACCGATGGATCTTCACTTCCATTTGCATGAATTCTCAAAGAAAACTCCGCCCCTGCATCATTTGCAAGACAGGCTCGTTCCGCATTGCTTATAGCTGTTTCGTTATTTTCCCGCGTCAGGATTACATCATACCCTTGTTCCGTCAGACGATCTCGAAGCATCAATGCGATTTCAAGATTAAGTTCATATTCCGGTATCCCGGTGAATCTGCCGACAGTACCGCCGGCAGATTTTTGTTTAAAATCACCTGACCCAGGAGCATTTGGCTCTTGCCCGCTCATATCTATATCCGGGCTTTGATGCCCGGGATCTATCGCGATCAAAATATCTTTTTTTACCGGTTTTTGTATGTCAGTTTGTCCTGAATGTTCCTCTGCGCTCACAGACGCCTCCGTTTGTTCCGATGTTTGTTCCGATGTTTGTTCCGATTCTTCTGATGACCGATCAGTAGTTTTGGGATTCTCAGCCGAAGCTTTCTTTCCTTCTGAAGGATCGGAAACATTTTCCCTGCCGCACGCCGAAACATCGAAAACAAGAAGACAGATAAATACAAAAAATGTAACCCCTTTTTTCATAATTATGCTCCTTTAACAATTACTCTGCATCCAACTGATATCCTTTCGGATCCATACCAAACTCGACCTGAGCCAGAAAATCTGCATTTTTCCGTTCAATTTCAGAAAGCATCGAATTGTTAAATTCTTCCGGACTGACCGTACCGTGATACCATTTCTTACTATTAAAATAATTCTGCAGTTCAGCCGATTGGAAAAGCCGGCCATGCCTCGCATAGATTTCATTTTTGGCATAATTAATCTCGCGGATATCCAAGCCTTCAATATCGCTTTCAGTTAAAAGATAAGAAGCGCTCTGCGGAAGAATATAATCTTTATTTAAAACTTCATCCTCCTCTTTTGATTTTTCAAAATCTTCTATCAGGTTTTCCCCATATTCATCCCAAATTACAAACGGTGTTATATAAAGCTTATCGTTGTCAAAATAAAATTGTCCTTCTATCTCTATCGTCTGATTAGATTTAATGCTGTCGAGCATTCCTTCCGGAAGAACAGATTGATCGATATATACGTTTCTCGCATCTTCCAGCAAAACTTTTCACCGTAAAAATCTTCTCCGTAAAAAGTATATTCTTCTTCCAAGCGCAGAACATAATCGCCATTTCTGTCTTTTTAATAAAGCCTTCAAAGAATAACTCATCTTCATCAAGCAGGTTATAATCTACATCATTCAAAATCTCATTTTCCGACGGTTCTGTAATATCCGTGTTGACGGAATCAGAAGACGGTTTCGGATCTTCTTTTTTCAAAACGAAAAACAACACAGCAATCACTATAGCAACTAAAACAATTCCTCCGATGACCACACCGATTATAATCGGCGCTTTGCTCTTTTTCTTCCCATAAGACTCATCCAAAGACTGCCGCATATCCGGCACATTTCCTTGATTGCCCATGTCACCCCGACCGTCTCTTTGTGATCCGAACTCTTCAAACTCTTCTTCATCCCGCACCTTTAACAACTCTTCAGAGTCTTCCGGAGACGATATATACGGCATTTCCTCAGTATCCTCAAACCGCGTACCACTCTGCTGCTCTGACCGTGCATAAGGCGTACCACATTCAGGGCAAAACAAAGTTCCCTCTTCCATCACAGTACCGCATACCGGACAAACTTTCGGCTTTGATTCCTGTGTTGAATCAAAACTTGACTCTGCATGAAACGATAGCTCTTCCTGACGCTGTCCACATTCCGGACAAAATGCAGAATCATCAGGAATTTTTCTTCCGCAATATTGACATCTCATAATCGTATTCCTCCTTATAAATAACTGCTGCTATATTTATAGTATATTTTTCCATCCTTCCGGTCAAACAAAATTTACGAATGGCGGGGACTGAACTATTGCTTTTGTTCGATATTCTATATTTATTTCTTCGTGCATTTTTATCCGTATTATGATATCATTGTAATATTACTTACAAAGGAGTCTGTTGATTTATGAAAATGAACGAATTAAAACTTATTTATTTCAGCCCTACAGGAACGACCCATAAAGTCGTTATGGAAACGGCAAGAAGTATCGATTTAAAATCAGTCTCTTTTGACCTTACGATCAAAAAAGATCTGAAACCTGTCGCAAAATTTGCGCCAAACGATTTTGCCTGTTTGCGATCCCCGTATACTACGGTCGTGTTCCGGCGCTCTTTCTCAAATATCTTGATCTCTTTTCCGGAAACGGAACACCTGCCGCTCTTGTCGCTACATACGGATGCCGCGAATACGAGGATGCACTTTTAGAATTAAAGACCGAAGTAGAAAAAAGAGGATTCAAAGTAATCGGAGCTGCCGCATTTCCGGCAGAACACTCTATCGTGAACTCTATCGGCGCAAGACGTCCGAACAAGGCGGATTTAAAAGAAGCTTCCGAATACGGAATTTCACTGAATCGGATCATTAAAAAAGAAGATTCTTTCGCTTCTTTCGATCTGAAAGTACCGGGAAATACTCCTTACAGAAAATACGGAAAAACGTACTTTTTCCGAAAGCCGACGTTTCCCTTTGTACAGAATGCAGCGCCTGCGCAAAGATCTGTCCGGCAGGAGCAATCTCTCTTGATAATCCGAAAAAGACAGATCACGATAAATGTATCGGATGTATGAAATGTGTCCGCTTCTGCAAACAGAAAGCCAGATATGTCAGCGCTTTTAAGTTGAATATGGCAGCAAAGAAATTAACAAAGGTCTGTCAGAGTGATAAAAAGGCCGAGATATTTCTTTAAGCTACACCGTCATCTGTTATTCAAAACAGCGGTTCAAAAATATATAAACAGATATCGATCGGTCGTCAAGTTTCCGGGCTTTCCCGCCCTTTGCTTACCGCCTTCGCAAAAGAATCGCCGAATCCGGCTTTACTGCCGGATCCGGCGATTCTTAACTCCAGGTCATCTTATATCTTTTAATATTATCATGTGAACCTGTTTTAAATCTTATTCATCTTTTTCAAAAAATCCCAGAAAAGTTTTACGTTTCATAAATGCCGCTATCATCAAGAGTGACAGGAATAATCCGGCTAATGCTGAAACATTCACTGTATCTCCAGTTGCAACTGCTCCGTTTGAAACAGTTCCGTTTGAAGAACTTCCTGTTCCGTTGCTTCCCGGTTTCTGTACAAGACCTGCCTGTGCAGCTTCAAATGCAGACTTCGCATTTGCAAACATTTCTGCCGTTGTCTCCTTTGAATCCAGAGCCATCAGCGCATCATATGCATTTTTATATGCCGCATAGCTTTCTTCTGTATAACCTTCCGGTTTCTTCAATACGATAGAGTCTCTGTACTCATCCAAACCAACTGCACGTTTGTCCAGACCCTTGATCGCCGCACGGATTGCAGCCGCCGCATTGGCAACCTCTTCTTTTGTACCGTTTACTTTCAACGGCTCTGCATTTGTCACAGCATCTTTCAAAAGCTTATAAGAACTTACCGTATAAGTACCTGCTTTATGCTGAGCAGCTTCATTAAGAGCAGCCTTCAAATCTACGATACTTACAAGCGCCGCTTTCGCTTCTTTCATTGCAGTGATATTCGCCTGATCTAATGCCGGATCGTTCTGATCTTTATCTGCTTTTGCTTTGCTGATCGCATCCTGAAGTGCGCCGAAACTTACTTCAGTGTAATCTTTGCCGTTTATTTTTTCCATTTCTGCAATGACATCATCTACAGTTACTTCTGTTTTTTCTACCAGACCATTCACTGCATTTTCCAGATCGGAAACCGCTTTATCTACCTGATCTTTTGTTCCGTTTTCCAGATAAGCCTCTGCATTCTTCACTGCATCTTGAAGCTCTTTCCAACTGTCTTTCGTATAAAGATTCTCATCCAGTTTTCCAACTTCTGCAAGTTTTGCTTTCAATGCGGCTACATTGACAAGACCTTCTTCTGTCTGCGCAAAAGTATTTCGTGCAGTATAGACTTCTTTCGGGTTCTTCCGCTCTGTCTTATCTGCTTTCACAATCGCATCTAATGCTGATTTCGCGTCTGTATATGCTTTGTAAGAAACAGTTGTATAGTCGTCTTTATTATATTTTACTGCGTTTTCTAACTCTGTTTCTGCCAGCTCTCTCTGGATCGATGAATATACTAGTGCTTTTTCGGCTTTTTCAAGTTTTGCCGTCAGATCTTGCGCTTCTTTCTCCGAAACATTTTCTTTATCCTTTAACGCCTCTCTGATCTCATTCATCACCGACTCATATGCCGCATAAGTTCTCGCCGAATAGATCTCTACATAAACAGGAGCTTCCTCTGCTCCGACGTTTTCTTTGCCTGCTTTCATGTTGTTCAAAGCGTTTTCCAATGCAGTAACATCGCCTTTGACAACCGCGTTTTTGTGTGCGGCAAGAAGCGCTTTTTCTGCCAGATCTACAACTTCCTGAGTCACGTACTCATTTGCCGCGATCTCTTCTGCCGCTGCTTTTGCTTCTTCTGCCGCCCGTTTGCTGTCTGCAGTCCACTTATCGTCGATCGGCTTTTTGATTGCCTCATTCAGCGCATCTTTATTGACCGCTGCTTTTTCCTTTTCACTTGTCTTTATAATAGAAATCTCCGGAATGTCTTCTGCCCATGTCACGATAACTTCCAGAATCTGACTGTCTTTTCCAACCGCAAATTCATTGATCGTCTGATTCAGCTTTCCGATCGCAGCTGCTTCTTGTTTTGCTCCGTCTTTATAGAGAACTGCCTGTACATCTGCATTCGACGCCTTTCCGTTCTGTATGATACGGATCGTTCTCTGATCCGGCTCACTGATGCGATATGTAAACGAACCGTTTGCCGCAGATGGTTTGTATGTTGTCGCAAAGTTTCCGTCAAATACATTAGACGGGATCTTGCCCGCTTCTTCCGCTGTTTCTGATATGATGTCGCGGTTTGACTCTGTCGTCATATAAGCTCCGCCGTTGATCTGAAGCTCGTACAGCTCAACCCATCTCTCTGTATATGTTGTAAGCGGTACGATTCTTAAGTAACGTCCCGACACATTCAATCCGGTTGCCTCTGCATACATATTTCCCGGATTTGTAGTATCATGAAGCAGATAGTCTGCATCTTTCGCTGTCGCATTAGCCGACATCTGCACAGCCTCTGCGTTTCCGACTTCAAGGATCTTTGTCCACTGATCGTCTGTGGCATCTTTCCTGTCAGCTACTTCAAATTTTGCATGTCTTAAGAAGTCAAGACATGTCTCTTTTACATAGTATCTGAACGATTCAAAATTCACAGTCTGTCCGAGATCGAATACGATCTTTTTCCCTGCATCCTGTGTTCCTGTGATCTTGCCAAGCGTATTAAGCTTTCCGTCGAATACATTTCCGACTTGTCCGTTGCTTCGCATATCGTTTGCCGAATCTTTCTGAGCAAAATCACTTTCTACCGTTTTCTCTCCGATAAACGCATACGTCACTTTGAATTCTTGAACCGAAACATTTTGTGTCTCATTTCCCGCATTGTAAAGTCTTACATATCTTGCATCTTCCAATGCTCCTGCATTAACATCAGTCCAGATCACTCCGTTCATAGAGCTTTGCAGTTTCACATTCGCATTTTCTCCTGCGTTCACTGCAATGTTTTCGATCGCTTTGATGTTCTTTAAGTCAACACCGATATACTGATCTTTTTTCAGACTGATCGTTCCCGGCTGCAAAGAAGACATACCTGCTTCTGTCGTTCCGAGCATTCCGTGATCCTTTACATTTGTATAAATATTCTCTGTTGTTCCTGTCTGATCAACTTTCTGTTTTACAGTAAACTCAGAGAATTTTGCCCACGTAGGTTTCTTCTCCAGATTGCGGATACGGATGTAACGCGCCGTCACACCTTTCAGATCAATGTTCAGTACGTCTTTTCCTTCTGCCGCTCCAGTATACTCTGCATATCCTTCTGCCGGAGTCCATGTGCTGTTATCTACAGACGTCTCAACCGCATATTTTACAAGCTTGTCTCCGCCTGTATGTCCGACTACGATATGAGCGCTTTCCAATACAGCTTCTGTTCCGAGGTCATATCCTAAGAAATCATCTTTCAGAACAGAGTCACTTGTTGAATTTCCGTCTCCATCAGGATCGTACCATACGAATGTATTGTCATCTCCGTCATAAAGACTCGTTTCTTTCCCTTGCGCTACTTTCCAACGCTCCGTCTTGATCACTTTGTATGTGATCGGAGTCGTCATATTCTTCGGCGCGCGGATATCTAATTCACCGATGCGTACCCAGCCTGCCGTCTGCTCTTTATTCACAAGACGGATTCCTTTGATCTTGTCAGTTACGTTAATGTTTACTGTCTGATCTTTCGCGTTCGTAAACTCTCCTGCCTTTTTCCAACCGCTCTGTCCGTCTGTGCTATACTGTATTTCTACTTTTTTAAACACATCCGCAGAAGAAGTTTTGCCCTGTGTCATTCTTATGCTTCCGATCTGCTTCGCTTCCGGGAAGGTAATCTGGATATAAGCGTCTGCCGCGATCGTATCTTTTCCTTCGCCGCTGTACGGTCCTTTAGCGATCCACATTTCTGTAGACAGATCTCCGTCAAACATTTTTGCCGCCGTATGATCATTTCCCTGTGTGGAAATACCGCTGAACGTCACATCTCCTGTGTAACGCTCTGTATCTTCGGAAACTTCTTCTTTTTTGTTGATCTGGATTTCGCGTACCTCAAGCCAGCAGTCATTTACATTTGCCGCTGTCGCAATGAGGCGGATTCCTTTTGCTTTCAGATCACTCGGAAGATTTGCTTCTTTTACATTGATGTCCTGAACTTTACCGAATTCTCCGGCAAAATTGTTTTCCATGCCTGTCAACGTCAGATCTTCCCATGTTCCTTCTTCTGTCATATACTGCAGTTTTGCATGTTCAAAATGATCTTTTCCGCCTCCGAGAAGGAAACGAATGCTGTCAATATCGATTACTTTGTTGTATTCTACACCGATATAATCATCTTTCGACAATGAATTCGGCGTTTTGTAAACTGCACTTGTAGACTCGTCGCCGTCAAAAATATTTTCTTTAGAACCTGTCGGCGCGTCTTTTCTGCTTGTAATGAATTTTGGGATCACTTTGTCGGGATTGACCGCTGTTTCCGCTTTTGCAGATACATACTCTGCCAATGTATTGATAAACGGAACAATGTGCTGTACGCCGACCTCGGCATATTCCTGATGATCCACATATAAAAAGTCATATGTTTTTGAACGGTCGAACGCCGTCTTTCCTGCTGTATTATAGCTGATCACAGAAGATACGTCTCCTGCCAGAGCGCTCTTTACGCCGTTTAAGTATGCGATCGCCGCTTCTGTCGTGTCATCCCAGCAGTTCAGCCAATATACGATCTGACCTTTGATCGCCTCGTTTCCGCCTGCACGATATGTCTTTGAAGCTTTTTGAAGCACTTCAAACTCTGCGATTACCGCATCTACTTCTTCCGCCGTGAGAGTCTCTGCTTCCAGTTTTTCTTTAAATGCATTTAACTTCTCTTTCAGTACAACAGATTCCTGCAAAGGTGTTACACGCGTATCCATCGCCTGATTGATCATATGCTTTGATAATTCACGCAGGGCGTCGCTCGCATCATTCATAATTGCCGAATTATGATCTACAAAGGAAAATGCATCATTCCATGACTTGTCTGCCTCTTCCTTTGTCTCCCAAATATTCCATGCATAATCTGCATTACCGAAAATAGCAACCTTGCTCGGTTCCGACTGCTGCATCGGGTTAAGCATGATTCCCTGGATTTTAGACGGCTCTACTCCCGGATGAAGGAACGTATCATAACCGCCCATGATCAAATGTTTCTTAGAGTTATCCGTACACGGCCAGTTGATCCACATAAACGGTCCGCGTCCAACGTTATTTGTAAACGTAGAAGTAAAGTTATTTGTTACTTCTCCCCATACTCTTCCGCCGGTCATAACGATCTGAACATTAGCCGGAGCCTTTTTCAACTCCTGAAGTTCTGCGCTGCTTCCGTTGCCCATATAGTCATACGGAACATAAGGGATCGTCATCTTCATATCAGGATACTGCTTTTTCACCTCTTCAAGCCATGCAGTCATATCGTTTAACAGACGTACTCCATTCGGTCCGCCCGGATTCCAAAAGTCGTCTGCAAGGATTGCGATCTGACGTACGCCCTGATCGATCACCTGTTTGAATTTTGCCTGAAGTTTCGCCAAATCAGCTTCATAATTATCATCAAAACGAAGATGATTGCCCTGCGGGAACGGATGAAGGGCATAAACAAATCGGCATTTTGATTCATTTCCCGCCTCTGCAAGCGGTCTGATCTTATTTGCCAGCTCTTCTTCCGTATAAGCTGATCCCACTGTGTACGATGTTTCGGGTCGTCTTTCGGCGCATAGAAATACGCGTTTAATTTGTAATATCCACCCCATTTCATCAAGTTTACACGATCTTCTGTAGACCACGGATTTCCATAATAGCTTCAATAAAACCACGGCTACTACGTCCGCATAGTCCTCGATCTCAAAGTTTCTGATTGTCAGGCTGTCCATCTGTGCAAAAACATGATACAGCGTAGTCAATCCATAAAATGCAGAATCTGCATCTTTTCCAAGTACGGATATTACATTCTCATCACTTGCCAGAAAGTAAGAATCCGTCTTTCCAAACAAAGAGTCTTCCGGCTGATATTCTTCTGTAATATAATCTTCTGCCGTTCCGTCCTGTCCATGTACACCGACATATACATTGGTTGCGCCTTCTTTTGGCTGCTCTGCTTCGTTTACCTCGATTCCTTTGAGGTCTGCCGCCTCTTGCAGACGGTTCTTTGTCGCCTCATCGATTCCTTTGTCATAGATTACATTCAATTCTTTTCCGAGAATGTAATCTCCTTCCTGATACTCCACCTTATGTGGATTCGGATAAATGAGGTAGTCTTCTTGCGGTTCTTCCGCTGCCTGCGCCGGAACAAAATTGCCCGGTATCACAACGGCGACTGTAAGAACCCCTGCGAGCAGTCTTTTGATCACTCTTCCTGCCATAAACCTTTTCCTTCCTTTTCTCATAATATTATCAGGATACTACCATCTATCATTATATCATTTTTTACTCATTTACGATATACTTTTTTTGTTTTTTTCATCTATTTTCATCATATTTACTTCCTTTTCTATCAATCATTTTGTCATTTCACCGTCTTTTTGAACAGTTTCGCTCTCTTATTTCCTCCATTACAAAACGGCATAGCCAAAGATACGATAAACGCCTTTGTCTATGCGTTTCTATTTATATTTTCTTCTATTTTGATTCCTCTTCTTTTCTTCGCAAAATATCATATACGTCCGGGATTTCACTTAGTTCAACATAGAGCAGCTGTTTCGAGTGGGGCGCACTTTCCTGCTCTTTTCCCTCTTCATTCAGGATGCGCAGCACTTCCGCTTCTATGTTTCTGCCGTCCGGCTTCATAATTTCAATCGTTTCCCCGACAGAAAATTTGTTTCTCTGCTCTATCCTGCACAATCCGTCTTTGATCTCCCCGACAATGCCAAGATAAGTATACTCTTTATTGTATGTGTTGCTGTCATAGATCTGTGTCGTCTCATCCGGTTTCCCAAAGAAAAATCCGGTCGTAAACTGGCGGTAAGTACAATTTGAGATCTGTTCTTTATACCAGGGCATGTTCTGTTCATATAACTTCGGATCTTTCTTATAGTCATCGATTGCTTTTCGGTACGTCCTTGCCACTGTCGCCACATACAGAGCGGTTTTCATTCTGCCTTCGATTTTCAGACTGTCGATCCCCGCATCGATCAGCTCCGGTATATGTTCGATCATACACAGGTCTTTTGAGTTAAAAATGTAAGTTCCTCTTTCATTTTCATAAACAGGAAGGTACTCTCCCGGTCTTTTTTCTTCCACGACCGCATATTTCCAGCGGCACGGATGAGTACATGCTCCTCTGTTCGCATCTCTTCCCGTAAAATAATTACTCAAAAGACATCTTCCCGAATAAGAGATACACATCGCCCCGTGAATAAACGTCTCGATTTCCAAATCTTCCGGAATATTTGCCCGAAGTTCTTTTAGCTCTTCCATCGACAGCTCTCTGGCAGATACGACTCGACTCGCCCCCTGTTTATACCAGAAATTATAGGTTGCATAATTTGTATTATTTGCCTGAGTGCTTATATGCCTTTCTATCTCGGGGCATATCTCTTTGGCAATCTCAAATACTCCCGGATCTGCAATGATCAGTGCATCCGGTTTGATTTCCTTTAACTCTTCAAAATACTCACGCACCCCGGCAAGGTCATCGTTGTGCGCCAGAATATTAGCGGTCACATATACTTTCACACCATGCTCATGGGCAAATTGAATTCCTTTTCGCATCTCTTCCGTTGAAAAATTCTTCGCTTTTGCTCTAAGACCGAAAGCTTCTCCTCCGATATAGACCGCATCAGCTCCGAAAATAACTGCCGTTTTCAACACTTCCAGACTGCTCGCCGGAATTAATAACTCAGGATGTCTGCTCATCTTTCTCTTCATTCTCCTACTTCTTCTTTTTCTGTTTTTATGGCGGCTTATAATTTTGCGCTTTACTGCGCAATGTCCGTTCCGACTTCCTTTTTCACACTCAGCGCCACCCCGTCTCCTAAAGGAATGATCGATGTTACAAGCGCATCGTTATGTTTTAATTCGTACAGATATTCCCGCATCCGCGCATGAATCGTACGATCCCGCCGTTCTACCGCGAAACGTGACTCGATCACATCACCGTCCTGCATCACATTATCCGAGACAAGGATACCGCCCTTTGCAAGCAGACGCAGTATCTCCGGCAGATAATGAATGTACTGACCTTTCGCCGCATCCATAAAAATAAAATCATACGGTCCTTCCAATGTTTTCAGCACATCCATCGCATCGCCTTCCAGCAAAGTGATTTTCTTCTCTTTTCCTGCACGGACAAATTTTGTCTTGCGATCGGTATTCTCTTCTCATAATTTTCAATCGTTGTGATCGCACATTCTTCCGGTACATATTCACTCATCAATAACGCAGAGAAACCTACGGCAGTTCCGACTTCCAGAACGCGCATAGGTTTTTTTACCATAAGGAGCACCTTTAAGAAGCTCTGCATCTCACGGCGTATTATAGGCACGTTATCAGCCAGAGCCTCTCTCTCGATGTCCTCTAATATTTCACTGTTTTTCGTATCCAGCGAATTGATGAATGTAATAATACGTTCATCTACTATCATAATTTACACATCCACATCCATGATGATCGGAATCACCATCGGTTTTCTCTTTGTCTTTTTCCAAATATAGTCGTTCATGGAATCGCGGATCACAAGTTTGATCTTATTCCAGTCTGTATGACGTCCCGAGAGACACTTATCCACCGCCTCGGATACCGCTCTTCTCGCATCATCCATCAGTTCTTCTGATTCTCTTACATAAACGAAGCCTCGCGATACGATATCCGGACCTGCAAGCAGGCGGTTCGTTCTTCTCTCAAGCGTAAGCACAACAATGATAATACCGTCCTCTGCCAAATGCTGTCTGTCCCGAAGCACGATGTTTCCTACGTCTCCTACCCCGAGTCCGTCTACAAGAATCGCTCCCGTGTGTACTTTATCTACTACTTCCGCACTGTCATCGCACAGTTCCAGCACATCTCCGGACTGAATGATAAATACATTTTCCTTCGGAATTCCAAGTGATTTTGCCACTTCCGCATTTGCTTTCAAATGACGGTATTCTCCGTGGACCGGAATGGCATATTTCGGCTTCACAAGAGAATAGATCAATTTCAGTTCTTCCTGACAGGCATGTCCCGATACATGGGCATCCTGGAAAATAACTTCCGCCCCTTTGGAAGAAGTTCGTTGATCACACGGGAAACAGACTTCTCATTTCCCGGAATCGGATTAGAACTGAAGATAATCGTATCGTTTGGCTGTATCGTCACTTTTCTGTGCACGTCCGCCGCCATTCTCGACAGAGCCGCCATAGACTCTCCCTGACTTCCGGTTGTGATAAGAACCATTTTCTCCGGCGGATAATTCTTCATCTGATCGATCTCGATCAATGTGTTTTCCGGCACATCCAAATATCCCAATTCTGACGCTGTCGCAATGATATTCACCATGCTGCGCCCTTCCACAACTACTTTTCTTCCATACTTATATGCCGATTGATAATCTGCTGCACACGATCCACGTTAGAAGCAAACGTAGCGATGATCAGCCTTGTATTCTGATGTTCCGCAAAAATATGATCAAACGTAATACCGACCGTCTTTTCCGACTGGGTAAATCCTCGCCGCTCCGCATTCGTACTGTCTGACATCAGAGCAAGCACACCCTTTTTCCGATCTCCGCAAACCGCTGTAGATCGATCGCATCTCCGAACACCGGCGTATAATCGACTTTAAAATCTCCTGTATGGATTACGACACCGGCAGGCGAATAGATCGCAAGGGCAGACGCATCCTGAATACTGTGGTTCGTTTTAATAAATTCAATCCTGAATTTTCCAAGATTGATCGACTGTCCGTGGCGGACAACTTTTCGCTTCGTCGTCCGAAGAAGATTATGCTCCTTTAGTTTGTTTTCAATAATGCCCATCGTAAGTTTCGTCGTATAGATCGGCAGATTGATCTCTTTGAGCACATACGGAAGCGCGCCGATGTGATCCTCGTGACCATGTGTGATAACAAACCCTTTCACTTTCGATGCATTGTCTTTCAAGTATGTTACATCAGGGATCACAAGATCGATCCCAAGCATATCATCCTCCGGGAATGCCAGACCGCAGTCCACGACAACAATACTGTCTTCATACTCAAAGGCAGTAATATTCATACCGATCTGCTCTAATCCTCCAAGCGGTATGATACGCAATTTTCCGTTATTCTGTTTTTTCAAAAAATAAACACCTCCACTATTTCCCCTTTTTCATGCATTCTCTGCATATTCCGTAAAACTTTACTTCATGATCAAGAACATGAAATCCAATCGTACGTTCAATGTGACGTTCCGCTTCTTCCAGAAGGTCATCATCGAAAGGAATGATTTTATTGCAAGTTCTGCATATAAGATGATGGTGGTTATGTTTCGATCCGCCGTCCAGCAGATGTCCGATCTCGTAACGCACACATCCCTCATCCAAATTAATCTTGTCTATGAGCTGCATATCCCATAAAAGCTGGATCGTACGGTACACAGTTGCAAGTCCGATTTCCGGATGCTCCTGCGTCACCAGCTCATAAATATCTTCCGCAGTCAAATGCCTGCCTTTATTCTGCTCCAAGACAGAAAGGATCAAAATTCTCTGATTCGTAACTTTCAACCCTTTTTCTCTTAATTTTTCTTTGAGCAGTTCTTCTGTCCTGTTCTTTTTCATTCTATCCTCACCCGAAACATCCAAAAGACATTTTTCACTGCGATTTCACGCATTTTGCCATACTGTCATATCTTATATATCACTGTCCGATTTCCCGTGGAAACTCTCAGAAGTTCCCATAGCATACAATGTAATTTTCTTCTTAGATCAGAGTTCAATACTGACATCTTCAAGAAGTTCCTCAAACACCTTGGAGACCGCCTGTAACTCTTTCTCATTTTCAACGATCTCATAAACGCTCTCGCCTGATTCTTCATCACGAACGTCTTTTAATATCAGACATTCCGCATCGTCATCCTCCGACTCCGCAACAAGAATATACGCGCTCCCGTTGATCTTTGTTTCTTCAAGTATAAAAATTCGTCCTCACCGTTTCCATCCGCAAATGCAAACTTTACTTTTTCCATATCCGAACCCCTTACATCTTTTATTTTTCTATCCTGATATCCTGCACAAAATCACCGAAAGCGCCAAAAGACACATCCCGGGATTGTAAGCAGCCGCCAAGGTCTTAGCATATCCCGAACTTTGGCTCATTGCCTATACAAAAATGACAGACTTCATTCATTCTGCCTGTTTTTTCATATGCATCAGATCAAGATAACCCTGCAAAATAAACACTGCGGCGATCTGATCTATATGTTTCTTTCTGTTTTCACGGCGCACGTTGCTCTCGATCAGAGTACGTTCTGCCTCTACGGTCGTCAGTCTCTCATCCCACAAAATGACCTCTAACCCGGTTCTGCGTTTGAGCATCTCTCCGAATTCCATAGACTGCTGCGCACGCTCTCCGATATCGTTATTCATATGTTTCGGAAAGCCGAGGACGATCTTCTCCACATCATACTTTTGATCAGTTCCTCTATCCTCGCGCAAGTCCGCCGAAGTTTATTTTCTTCTTTTCTCTCGATCGTCTCCACTGCCTGAGCCGTAAGACGAAGAGCGTCGCTGATCGCAACGCCTACCGTTTTCGACCCATAATCAAGTCCCATAATTCTCATATCTGATTATTCCCACGAATGATGTTCGATATACGCTTTTAACAGCTCCTCGACCAACTCATCTCTCTCTACTTTCATGATCAGGCTTCTCGCTCCGTTAAAACTTGTAACATATGTCGGATCTCCCGACATGATATATCCGACGATCTGATTCACCGGATTATATCCCTTTTCTTTCAGCGCCTTAAACACGATCTCCAAAATGTCTCCGGCCGAAATCTGCGGTCCCGGTTCTACCTGAAAGAATTGTGTATTGCTGAGATCACTCATCTTGCTGTTCCTCCTTACCTTCTGTCTTTTTGTATAAGAATTCTATTCCTCATTTTTCATTTTCGGAAACTCCGAAATCACTACCTACAATTCTAATATACTCCCATTCAAAATTCAACGTATAATTTGTGAATGATTTTCAATTCTCACTTTTACGATACAATTAGAAATATTTTTTTCGGTTTCTAGTGCAATTTTCATATACTCTTTTGTATGTCCTGTCATAACAGCCTTTCCCTCGATCTGCGCGCGTTCTTCAAAAAGAACTTCCACTTCTTTTCCGATAAAGCTGTCCTCGTATGCCTTTTTCTTCCGTTCGCCGAGGGCGATCATACGGGCGCTTCTTTCCCCTTTGATCTTCTCATCAATCTGGCCGTCCATCACTGCCGCTTTTGTCCCTTCTCTCTTCGAGTATTTGAAAATATGCGTTTCATAAAAATCAACCCGGTCGACAAACGCATAGGAAGCTTCAAACTCTTCCTCTGTCTCCCCCGGAAATCCGACGATCACATCTGTCGTAAGAGCCGGATGATCAAAATATTTTCTCAATATCTGACACCTGTCATAATATTCTCCGCTTGTATACTTTCTGTTCATCCGCTTCAGCGTCGCGTCACATCCGCTTTGAAGAGAAAGATGAAATGCGGACACACTTTCGGCATCTCGGAAAGCTCTTTTGCAAACTCTTCCGTAATAATCCCCGGCTCAAGAGAACCGAGACGGATCCGTTCGATCCCTTCGACTTTGTGTACTTCTTTTATAAGGTCAAGCAGATGTCTCTGCCCGTCAAAATCGATACCGTAAGAACTCAGATGGATTCCCGTAAGAACAACTTCTTTATATCCGTTTCCGGCAAGATCTCTCACTTCTTCCAGCACGTCCTTTGTCTGCCTGCTCCGCACTCTGCCCCTCGCATAAGATGATACAATACGTACAAAATTGATTACATCCGTCCTGCACTTTAATATACGCTCTCGTATGATCTCCCGGTTTTGTCAAATGCAGTTCTTCATACTCTTTCGTACGGTTGATATCTTCCATCGCATATTCTGTATGACCGCTTTTTTCCATTTCATATTGTTTCAATAATTCCGGCAGATCTTTTTTATGATTATTTCCGATCACAATATCAATACACGGATCGATCTCCTTACCTCTGCGCCTGTACATAACACCCCGCCGCCACAACGACCGCGTCCGGGTTTAATTTTCTTGCTCGGTGCAGCATCTGCCGAGATTTCCTGTCTGCTATATTTGTCACCGTGCATGTATTGATAATATAAACATCCGCCCCTTCTTTAAAGGGAACGATCTCATAACCTGCCTGTTCAAGCATTTCCTGCATTGCTTCCGTCTCATATGCGTTTACTTTACATCCAAGATTATGAAGTGCCGCTTTTTTCATAAGTTTACCTCTTTTTCCTATTCTTTCTATCATTGTTCCTTGACTTTTAGTTCCCTATCCCGTAGAATATTCATAAGGTTTTGACCCTATTTTATCACATATTTCAAGGAGGTAGCAAAATGAAAACTGTACAGATTTCATTAAATTCAATCGACAAAGTAAAATCTTTCGTAAATGAGATCACAAAATACGACAACGACTTCGATTTAGTATCTGGAAGATACGTTATAGACGCCAAATCCATTATGGGAATTTTCAGTCTTGATCTCTCCAAACCGATTGATCTTAACATTCACGCAGACGGCGACGTTGATGCAATCCTCGCTGCACTTGACCCGTATATCATCAAATAATAACAGTCAAACATATTTATGCGTAAATGCACAATGCAAAAAGCTGTCTCTTTTGAGACAGCTTTTTTGTAATGGCGACGAGCCAAAGCCCGGGATATACCAAAACTTCGGCAGCCGCTTACAATCCCTGAACATGCCTTTTGGCACTTTCGGTGATTCTATGCCCCTACGGTGATCACTTCTGCAGTTTCAAGCGCCGTCTTCATCAGATCATCGATACAATCTGCCAGATTGATCTCCGACTTTTCGATTCTTTCTACATTCGGCTTTGTCACCGGATGCTTTGCCACGAAAATCGTGCAGCAGTCTTCAAACGGCTGGATTGAAACTTCGTATGTGTCGATCTTTTCAGATATTTCCACAATCTCTTTCTTATCAAATCCGATAAGCGGACGGTATACCGGCAGTGTGCAGACAGCGTTTGTCGCCGCAAGACTCTGCATCGTCTGACTCGCCACCTGTCCGATGCTCTCTCCCGTAACAAGACCGAGACAGCCGTTTTTCTTCGCAAAATGTTCTGCGATCCGCATCATATACCGACGCATGATGATCGTCAGCTCATCGTGCGGACATTTTTCATAAATGGCAAGCTGAATATCGGTAAAATTAACAATGTGAAGCTTGATCGGACCTGAATAAGCAGATACGAGTCTTGCAAGATCTATCACTTTTTCTTTCGCTCTCTCACTTGTATACGGCGGTGCGTGAAAATAAACCGCCTCCAGCTCAACGCCGCGTTTCGCAACCATATAACCGGCTACCGGACTGTCGATCCCTCCCGACAGCAGAAGCATCGCACTGCCGTTTGTTCCGACAGGCATTCCTCCCGGACCCGGAATGATCTCGGAATAAATATAAACTTCTTCTCTTATCTCTACATTCAGACGTACTTCCGGATCGTGCACATCAACTTTCATCTCAGGATATGCATCAAGAACCGCCTCGCCAAGCGCACAGTTTAATTCCATCGAATTCATCGGATAGCGTTTATTCGCGCGTCGCGCTTCTACTTTAAACGTCTTGTCTGCCTGAGGATACATCTCGCCTACATAAGCAGTCACGTCTTTTTTCAATCCTTCCGGATCTTTCACTTCTTTGCGGACAACCGGACAGATCCCTACAATGCCGAATACTTTTTTGAGACTTTCAACCGTCTCCTCATAATCATATTCACCCTCGCAGTCCACATAGACTCTTCCGTGACATTTATGAACAAGGAATTCTCCGTCTACGCTCTGAAGAGCATACCTGATCTGACGCACAAGCGCATCTTCAAATATATAACGATTCTTTCCCTTGATCCCTATTTCTCCATATTTAATCAAAAATGAATGAAACTCCATCTTCTTCTCCTTCTTTGCGCCATATCTTTCTGTCATGTGAAATCAGCGCCGTGTATATTTCCGAAGCATCGGAATACAATTATATAGTGTTTCCAACGTATAGTCAATTTCTTCTTTTGTCGTAAACTCCGACAAACTGAACCGCAGCGTCGAATCAAGATATTCTCTCGGCGTTCCTATCGCCTGAAGAACACCGCTTATCGCCGGATGATTAGATGCACATGCCGAGCCTGCCGACACACAGATTCCACGATCTTCCAGCGTATGGAGCAGGACTTCGCTCCTCACTCCGGCAAATCCCGCGCTGACAATGTGCGGAGCGCTTCCTTCATCTGTAAGTCCATGCACTTTCACATTGCCAATCTGTGAAATACAGTCTATAAAATGCGTTTTCAGTTCCCGCATATGCTCCGTTTTCAGCTCAAGATCCTGATAGATCATTTTTGACGCCAATGCCAATCCTGCGATTCCAGGTACGTTTTCCGTTCCTGAGCGCATATCTTTTTGCTGACCGCCTCCGAAAATGATCGGTTTTATCTTCACACGGCTGTCCACATAAAGAAATCCCGCCCCTTTCGGTCCGTGAATCTTATGTCCGCTGGCCGAAAGCATATCGACTCCAAGTCTTTTCGGATAGATCTTATACTTCCGAATCCTTGAACCGCATCCGTATGAAATAAGATTGACTGTTTATACTGCTTCACGATCCGGCTGCCTCAGCAACGGGCTGTACCGTTCCGATCTCGTTATTGACATACATGACCGATACAAGGATCGTCTCCGGACAAAGCGCTTCTTTCAGCGCGTCAAGCCGAATTCTTCCGCATTCGTCAACAGGAAGATACGTGACGCGAAATCCTTCTTCCTCTTCCAGATAATGCATTGTATTCAAAATGGCAGGATGTTCCACACAAGAAGTGATCAGATGATTTCCGTTCCTTCGATTGGCCCGCGCACATCCTATCAGCGCCTGATTATCACTTTCCGTACCTCCGGAGGTGAAAATAATTTCTTTAGCATTTACTTTTAAAAGCTTGGAAATCGTTTCTTTTGCTTCTTTTATATATCTTTCAGCTTCCATTCCCTTCCGATACATTGCCGACGGATTCCCGTAATCCCGACACATGATATGATAGACAAGCTCTCCCACTTCCGGATAACACATCGTTGTAGCTGAATTATCAAGATAAACTTCCATGATTCCTTTCCTTTACTGATTTCTTACTATTAAATTATGACTCTTCTCTTTTCGGTGACACAGCGCGGCTTTCTATATGATACATCAAGATCGAAAGTGTCGTAAGACCCGCAGTCTCTGTCCTTAAAATCCGCTTTCCAAGCGTGACCGGCCGCGCCCCTTTCTCTTTTGCCCTGAGCACTTCCGCTTCTTCAAAACCTCCTTCAGGACCGATAAATATTCCGACCGACTGTCCCGGTTCTATTTGTTCGATCACTCTCACAGTCTCGGCCATACCTTCTTCCAGTTCATACGGGATAAGAACGACGTCAAGACTTTCTGCCTGTTCTAATGCTTCCGTAAAAGAACATACTCCGCAAACTTCCGGAATCACGCCTCTTCCCGACTGCTCTGCCGCTCCTTTTGCGATTAGCTGCCAGCGTTCCTGCTTTTTCACCGCTTTCTTCTCATCTAACTTACGACCGAACGTTTTGCCGAAAACGGAACGATTTTGTGAGCGCCCAGTTCTACCGACTTTGTACGATCCATTCCATCTTATCGCCTTTCGGAAGTCCCTGAAACAAAATAATTTCCGATGGAAGTTCCGTCTCGGTATCCAGCTTTCGGAACACATCGAGCACTGCCTGATCTTTCTCATACCGATTCAGGCAGCAAAGATAAGTCGTCCCCTGACCGTCATTGATCCTTACATCTTCTCCCACTTTCATGCGAAGTACATTTTTCATATGGTTGAGATCCGCGCCCCTGATCAAAATTTCACTTTCTGTGATCCATGACGGCTCTGCAAAAAACTGCTGCATTCCTCTTCTCCTTACCGTTTTAATTTTTTCGGGCTGTCACACAGACCCACTCGCCTTGATATGTAATGTCAAGCACTTCCAGACCTGCTTTTTTCACAGCTTCCACAACCGTTTCTTCTTTATCATCGATAATACCGCTTGTAATATAGATTCCGCCCTTTTTTATCTGATTCACGACAACCGGAGTCAGCGCTACAAGAACGTCCGCTAAAATATTGGCCGCAACAATGTCATAACACTCATATCCGACTTTATCCTGTACTTCTTTGTCATCGATAATGTTTCCGATCATCACCTCATAACGGTCTTTTGAGATTCCGTTCACTTCCATATTTTCATGAGTTGCATCGATAGCACAAGGATCTAAGTCTGTTCCGACCGAATATTTTGCACCGAATTTCAACGCAAGCATCCCGAGGATCCCGCTTCCGCACCCTACGTCAAGAATCTTCGTATTCTCCGTTACATATTTGCGGATCTGGCGGATGCAAAGCTGAGTTGTCTCATGCATTCCCGTTCCGAACGCGTACCCGGATCGATATGGATGATCATTTTATCTTCGTCTTCCGGCTTTACCTCTTCCCATGACGGAATGATCAAAACATCGTCTACATAAAACTGGTGAAAATACTGCTTCCAGTTGTTCACCCAGTCCACATCTTCCGTTTCCGACTCTTCGATCAGACACTCTCCGACGTTTACATAAGCCGACATTTCCTCCAGTTCTTTTCTTACATCCGACAGGATCTTCTCTTTGTCTTCTTCCGGTTCCAAGTAAAAACTCAGATACGCCACGCCGTCATCCGCTTCTGTCTGCGGAAGGATATCTACAAACATCTGCTCCTTGTCCGACTGAGTAAGAGGAATTTTATCCTCGATCTCCACTCCCTGAATTCCGAGATCCATAAGCATACTGCTTACAATATCTTCTGCTTCCGTCGTCGTCTTTAACCGAAATTTATTCCATTTCATTTTTTAATCCTCCTGAAACCATAAATTCAAATCTACATTTCCCGTGATACCGGGAACTGCGCCCGTTTCACTGTACTGCCATATTTTATATTCATACGGACACTGCGGCGTCTCATGATAATCCGCATACCAGAAATCATACTCTGTAAGCTGCTCCATATCAAGCGTAAAAGTCATCCATTTTAAATTTGCGTAAATCATCGGATCGTATCCCGCATGTTCGATCGTATCACAAAACACTTTGCAATAATTCGTAAAATCCTGCCGCGTATTTCCATCTGTTCTCGCGCTGTCCCACTTGATCTCTTCTGTATCAAAAACAACAGGACCCGTAATATTATAATGCTTCAAATGCTCAAGCACAAATTCCGCTTCCTCCACTGCCTCAGCCGGAGAAACTGCCTGTGAAAAAAAATACACGCCTACCTGCAGCCCTGCTTCCAGAGCGTTCTTCACGTTTTGCTCGTACATCGCATCCAATACAAGAGAGCCGCTCTCTCCGTAAGCCCGATACCCGAGACGAACCATAACAAATTCGACACCGGATTCTTTCACCTGCTTCCAGTCGATCACTTCTCCTTGAAATTCAGATACGTCGATCCCAAGTTTTGCCTTTGCACCTGTTTCCGGGTCCTGATAGCTTTTATAACCTGTCTGCTCATCTGTCTTTAAATCGGAAAAATCGTAAGTACATTTCGGAACATCCGAAAGCAGCGGCGCTTCATAACGGTTCTCTTCCACATCTTGAAAACAGTATCGCTTCTTTTCCCCGTCCTGATTGCCGCCTGCATTTTGTATGAGAGAACCGTTCTTCTGAACAATCCACTCTCCCGAATCGTATGTTTTATCCTCATTTCCTGTTACAGACTGCGAAATCACCTCTTTTTTCGGAGAACAGGCTGCCAGCATAAGAATCGTACAGCTTACAACCGCAATCATCTTTGCCGTTTTTCTCATACTGATTTTTATTTTCAGACTCGTCCTCTCCCCCGTTTTCATCTGTCTTCTTTTTGAATCTGTCCATAGATACGCCTCTTTCTTTCCGATTCATCTATATACGCGCTTCTTCACTCCCGCCCCTTCTCATCCTTTAAATGACCGCTTACTTGAAACTTTCCGCTCTCTCTGCAACATAATATCTCCGATTTTGATCTCTCCGCCTCGGATCACTTTTGCAAAAACACCTTCTCTCGGCATAATGCACTCTCCCATCTTCTGAAAAATAAGACACCCGTGATGACACTCTTTTCCGATCTGCGTCATCTCTAAGATCACATCGCGGCATATAAGCCGTGTTCCGACCGGAAAAGAGCGAAAATCCAAGTTTGTTACTACAAGATTCTCTCCGAAAGCGCCGTCGATCACTTCTGCTCCTTTTGCCCGAAACGCTTCGATCTTATCATGAGAAAGAAGACTCACCTGCCGATGCCATTTTCCGGCATGAGCGTCGCCTTCTATCCCAAAATCTTCTATAAAATGTGCGCTGCCCACATTTTGCTTCTGCGTTCCTTTTTCTCTGCTTACACAGACTGCGAGCACTGTTCCGCTTTCTGCTTTTTCTGACATTTTTCTCACACTCCCCGCTATCTTTGTTTTATCTTCTTTATCTTATTGCTTCTGATTTTTTGTTCTGATTTCTTTTTCCTGTCAACCGCCGATCTGAGACATCTTTTTTTGTTTCGATTTCTTCGCCTTTTCCAGATCTTCCGAACTCATGACCGTCAGGTTTAAAAAACACCGCTTCTCTCATCTTCTCCTCGATCAAACTGTCATCCGCCCCGTTTCTTAACATTTCCCGAACGTCTGTGCCGTTTCCGTATTGCAGACACGGCTTTAAAAATCCTTCCGAAGTGAGTCTGATCCGATTACATTTATAACAAAATTTATGCGAAAGGGCGCTGATAAATCCGATTCTCCCATCAAAATTATGAAAACGAATATACTCTGCCGGTCCGTTTCCTACTCTTTTTTTATATATTTCATAATCGCCGAATTCGTTGTGAAGCAATTTATATATTTCTTCAGACATTTTTCCGTTGAAATTTTTCCCATTTCCAATAGGCATCATCTCAATGAATCTGACATCTATTTTCCTTTTTTTCGCCAAAAGCGCAAGAGAAATGCAATCTTCTTCACAGAAAGGCACACAATTTACTTTCACTTTCAGATCAGGATATTTTAACGCAGATTCCATGCCTTCCAACGCCTTTTTTATATCACCGCCCCGCGTCATCCGAAAATAACGTCTTTCGTCAAGCGTATCAATGCTTATATTAACAGAAGCAAGCCCGTTTGAAACTAATTCGTTTATTTGTTCTTTTAATAATATCCCGTTTGTTGTCAACGTCACTTCATCTATACCCGGAATACCCTTTAACTTCCCGACAAGATCCGGTATTCCCCGCCGCACAAGCGGCTCTCCGCCTGTCAGCTTGATTTTCGTAATGCCAAGTCTTACCCCAATCCTGCACACTCTTTCAATCTCTTCAAAAGAAAGGATGTCTTCATGCGGAAGAAAGGAAAAGCCCTCTCCCGGCATACAATAAACACACCGCAGATTACACCTGTCTGTTACGGATACCCGCATGTAATCAATCCGCCTGCCGTACTGATCGTTCATCGTCCGCACTCTCCCGCCTGTCCTGTCAATATTTCAAGTCCATGTTCCACTACCGGAAGAACTGCTTCCAGATTTTCTTTTACCGCTTTCGGACTGCCCGGAAGATTCACGATCAACGTATGATTTCGGATCGCGGAAACAGCTCTGCTCAACATTGCCCTCGGCGTCACTTCCGCCGAAGCTGCTCTCATCGCCTCTGCGATCCCCGGAACATTCCGATGTGCAACTGCCATTGTAGCCTCAGGAGTACAATCACGCAAAGAAAACCCTGTACCTCCTGTCGTAAATACGATATCAACCTTTTCATCATCACAAAGTGTACATAGACACTTTTCAATTTCTTTTTGCTCATCCGGGAGAAGTTCCGTTCTCACAACATCGTATCCCTGATCCGCGATCATCTCACAGATCAACGGGCCGCTCTTATCTTCTCGTTCTCCCGCAAATCCTTTATCACTCATCGTAACGACCGCAGCTTTCCATCTGCGCGTCCGTTTCTCTTTTTTGCGGCACACGTTCTCCACATCTTCTGCCTCTGCATTTCCCGCAGATCTGTTTTCTGCCGACAGATTTTCACCGACAAGTCCGGCACACCGGTCAAAATCGTTCCATATATCTCCGCTTTTGCCTCCGGTCTTTTTCAAAAGACGGATATCGGTAATCTCCATCTTCTTATCCAATGCTTTACACATATCGTAAATCGTAAGAAGCGCGGCGCTCACTCCTGTCAAAGCCTCCATCTCAACTCCGGTCTTTCCTGTCACTTTCACTGTACAGGTACAGAAGATCGCACATTCTTTCTCATTCATACGAAAATCCACCTTACAATTCGTAAGCGGCAATATATGACACATAGGAATCAGATCTGAGGTCCGCTTCGCCCCTGCAATACCCGCCGTTGCCGCAACAGCCAAACGTCGCCTTTACCGACTGTCCCTGCTTTCACAGCCTGAAAAACATCCCGGTTTACAAGAATCTTCCCTTCTGCCACAGCCTCTCGTGCCGTCTCTTTTTTTGTCGGTCACATCGACCATGACCGCTTTTCCGTTTTCGTCAAAATGTGTTAATCCCATATAGAGTCCTTTCCGTTCTCTTACATTTTTCCAAATCATTTTTTATTCTACCACAGTTTCATAAATTTTTCGACGACAAGATTGTAAAAAAAGAATGCCCTGTACCGTGTTGCAGTACAAAGCACTCTTTTTGAATCTTCTTTCGTATATTTACATTTATAAAACAGACGCCGCTTCATGAGCGGTATGAACCGCATGATATAATGTTCCTATTTTCGTATTACAGTCTCCGACGAAAACAACTTCTCTCCCCGCATCCGCAAATGCCTGTACTTTCTCTTCATTTGCTTTTACCCCCAGCGAAAGGATGATCTGTTCATATGAAAGTTCTATCGTTTTTTCATTTTTTACAAATACGATGCGGTCGCCCTCAATGTTCATTTTGACACCGCCGATCATCTTGACCTGTTCTGCTTCCAACAGTCCGCGCAGGGCAATTTGATTAAATTTGGCGCCTCCTCTTCCAAAATCACAGACATCGATCATGTCAACCAAAGTAACTTCTTTTCCCGCTTTGCCAAAGACAGCGCTGCTTCGCATCCGGTAAGTCCTGCGCCTACGATCACAACTTGCTTCTTTGCAGAAACTTTCCCAAGCTCCACATCTCCGACCCATACGACATCCTCTCTGCCTTTCGCAAACTTCGGAATAACAGGCTCTGCTCCGACTGCCACGATCACCGCGTCATAGTCTTTTCCCTTCAGATCTTCCGCCCGAACTTCACTGTTCAAATGAACAGAAACCCTCTCTTGACCGGAAATAGAATGAATCGTCCATTCTACATATTTTTTGATATCTTGCTTGAATTTCGGAGCGCCTGCCATTGTGAGGACTCCGCCTAAATGATCTTCTTTTTCATAAAGATCTACTGTATGCCCTCTTTGCGCCGCCGTTCTCGCCGCCTCGATTCCCGCAGGTCCTCCGCCTATCACGGCAATCCTCTTAGGCAAAGTGTTCCCCAGATTCATATACAATGTTTCCATCCCAAGTTCTGCGTTTACAGAACACCTCACCGGAGCAAGATCATAATGCGTCCGGTTAATACAATAATTGCATCTGACGCATGGTCTTGTATTCTCAGGCATCCGCTTTTGGCGTTCTTAACCACCATCGGATCTGCCATCAGTCCTCGCGCCATAGAAACCATATCGGCCTTTCCTTCCGCAATATACTGTTCCGCCTGCTCTAATGTAACCGACCCGACTACCGTCACCGGAACAGAAATCTCTTTCCTGATTTTTGCCGCGTCTTCGATGTTGATTCCATGATCGTAATAGATCGGCTGATTCATATAAGGAGCAAGTTTTTGCTCGGAATGCATCCCTCTGGATACATGAAGAAGATCGATATACGGCTCAATCCGTTTTACAAATGCGATAACTTCATCCAGGGAAGGCGAACCCTCGATCATATCATTTGCATTGATCCGATATTCGATAGCCAGACGATCTTTGATCTTCTCACGAACCGCAGCGAGCAGTTCCACCGTAAATCTTGATGCATTTTCAATCGTATCCGCGCCATATTCATCTGTTCTTTCATTGATCCTCTTGTTCAAAAAGCATCCCGGAAGCTGCCCGTGAGCTCCATGGATCACAAGACTGTCAACTCCGCATCTTACCGCGCGCTCTGCCGCCAACGCAAAATCTTCAATATATTCCTTGATCTGTTCTTTCGTCATATAAGTAGGGTCAAGCTCTACCGCCGGCTTATCGCCGTTGTGATCTTCTGTCTGCGAAGTTTCCGCCATACATATTAATGGCAAAAAGTTCTATTCCGATCTTGCACTGATACATATGGACAAGATCTGATAAGATCGTCATTTCATTTACGACACTTTCTTCGCTCATTCGCAGCAGATGAGTGACAAACGGAGGGAGATTTCGATTGACGCAGCCACATCCGATATTAATACATGCCGCTCCGCCTTTTACGATATCCCTTACCCATTCAATCAATTCACGGTTTACATGACCGTCCGCCGTCGCAAAGGACGGCCATACAGGAGTGAAAGAAACTCTGTTTTTCAATGTCATGGGGCCGATTTTGATAGGACTTAAAACATGTTCGTAGTTCATTTTCTGTTCATTCATTTTCCGATGTTCCTTTCAAAAGTATTTAATCATCTTTTGAATGTCTTGCACCGATCTGAAAATCTTCGTTATGATCGAACATATATTTCACGGTGATTGGATCATCCCCTGTCAGTTTTTTGAAATCATCAGTAAAGATATCCATTTTTCCTTCTCTGATCGCCTGCGCAAACGTCACCATTCCATCGCTTGAAAACGGAGCTTCACTGTCTTCCAGGAATACGCCGTCCGTCGTTCTCGGCACTCCCATAGCATCCCATATTTGATAGTTTTCTTCATCCGTTACATTCTGAAACGTCAGATTATTTCCTGTAGATTCATTTCCGATCTCGATAAACTGAGTAATCGTCATCAGCTCCGGTCCGTTAATGTCCCAAACTTTCCGTGTAAACTCGCCCGATCTGTGGAGCGCGTATGCCACAGCCTTCGCACAGTCTTTTCTGGAGATATAAGCCATCAATCCGTCGCCCTGTGAATTTGTGAGCGGAGTTCCCATTTTTACATAAGTAAAGTAATTTGTGACCATCGCCTCTGCATACTGTGAATTTCTCATAACTGATAATCTAAGCCGACCTCTTTTATATAATTTTCTGTATAAATGTGGTCTTTCTTTTCAACACTAGGATTTGTCTCATCGTCTGCATTCACTAACGAAGTATAAATAATCTGTTTTACTCCTGCCGCTTTTGCCGCATCTATCGCATTTTTATGAGCTTTCTGCCTTTTCGCTCCTACAAACGGCATCGAAATAAGAGCCAGCGCATCTGCTCCTTTGAATGCCTCCGACAATCCATCTGCGTTGTTAAAGTTTGTCTGACGAGTCTCGACTCCCATATCTGCATATTTTTTGAGCGCCTCTTCACTATAACCACAAAAGATCAGATTCTCTTTCGGTTCTAAAGTAAGCAAAATTTCAGCGGCAGTTTCACCTAAATTTCCGTCAACACCTGTCAATAATAATTTACCCATCGTTTCATTTCTCCTTTGCTTTTCATACTGTAATGATAATATTTTAACAAGCAAAAAGAAACTACCTGCTTTTCTATAAAGACTATAAGTTTTTCTTATAATCTTTAAAATATGCTACAATATATTCATAAAACTGAACAACACTTTGTTTTTTATTTTCTTTTAAATAAGCCACCGCAAAATCTGCATGATGATGACTTCCTACTATTTTTACAGTGCACAGATCTTCCTCTTCCGGCACAACCTCTCTGCCTGTATATCCTATTCCTTCATCCAGTTTTATAGATATAAAATACTCCGAAAGAGAATTCACTTCTTTTACAATATTCGGTTCAAACCCATCCAATATAAACGCCTTCATAAAATCATCATAAAACTTTCTGCCCATCTGCGAAGATAACGTGATCATCGGCTCGTCTTTTACTAAAATGGGGTTGATGCTTTTATACTGACTTAATCTGTTTTTTCTGCTGCATACAATACACGTTTCCGACTGATGAATCGTTTCATAAGAAATATCCGGGTTTACAGAAAACTCTGATGACAGACCAAAAGCAATATCAATATCTCCTGCCTCCAACAGCTTTTCCCCTCTTCAAATGTATAAACACGAACATCAAAATGCGTTTCATGCCCTTCTTTATATTCATTGATAATACGGGGAAGATATTTATTTTCAAACGGACCTGTAATCCCCACTACTATTTTCTGCGAATTCTTTTTTTGAATATAACGCGTCTGTTTCTCGATTTTCTCATATTCCTCAGATAACTGTTTGATCTTCTGATAATAATATTTACCGGCTTCCGTCAATTCAGGGCGGTATTTACTCCTGTCAAATAAACGAACTCCGACTTCTTCTTCCAGTTTAGAAATCTGCTGGCTAATGGCAGCCTGCGACAAATAGTGCTTTTTCGCCGCCTGCGAAAGCTTCCTGTTTCTACAACTGACATAAAAAAATAAAAACTCTTTTTTAACATGTTGCCACCTCACCTGTTCCTGAGAATACTCGTTCTTTAAACTGCTTTCCTTTTTAGTATTCTTTCGTGTTATATGTGCGAAAGATCTTGCACTCAAGCTTCGGTTGTAAAAACTCAGTGCAGTTCAACTCCCATCATACCACATACAAAAATCATTTGCATCCGATCAGAACTCAACTCCACCGTCCGATCAGACCCCAGTTCGATTTCATCGCTTCACTCTTCATCTCACTGATGGGCGTCCGCCCTATGCTTAAAAAAGAGGACTCCGCACCTTGTAAGCAAGCAAGCTTGCTCAGCAGAGAACTTCTTTTTTATGCGCAGGTTATGTTTTCTCTCCGTCCGATCAGACCCCAGTTCGATTTCATCGCTTCGCTCTTCATCTCACTGACGGGCGTCCGCCCTATGCTTAAAAAAGAGGACTCCGCACCTTGTAAGCAAGCTTACGCTGCGGAGTCCTCTTTTTTATGCGCAGGTCTGATCTGTTGATTCAAACTGTGAATTGTATAGTTCGGCGTAGAAGCCGTTTGGGCGAGGAGTTGTGTGTGTGTTCCTTGTTCGATGATATCGCCGTCTTTCATAACGAGAATGAGATCTGCGTCTCGGATTGTCGATAATCTATGGGCGATAACGAAACTTGTTCTGCCTTTCATCAAATTATCCATTGCTTTTTGGATTCTTACTTCTGTTCTTGTATCGACGGAACTTGTCGCTTCGTCAAGAATGAGGATCTTCGGATCTGCAAGTATTGCTCTTGCGATCGTAAGAAGCTGTTTTTGTCCTTGTGAGATGTTTGTTGCTTCTTCATTGATTTCCATCTGATAGCCTCCCGGAAGTGTCTGGACGAAACGGTGAACATGTGCTGCTTTTGCTGCCTGTATAACTTCTTCCTCTGTTGCGTCGAGTTTTCCGTAACGGATGTTATCCATGATCGTTCCGTGGAAGAGCCATGTATCTTGAAGTACCATTCCGAACATTTCTCTTAGTTCGCTTCTGTTGAAGTCTCTTACGTCATGGCCGTCGATCTTGATCGAACCGCTGTTTACATCATAAAAGCGCATGAGCAGTTTGATCATCGTTGTTTTTCCGGCTCCTGTAGGACCGACGATTGCGATTTTCTGACCTTCTTTTACATTTGCAGAGAAATCGTTAATGATGATCTTTTCCGGATTGTATCCGAAATGAACATTTTCAAACTGTACATTTCCGTGAAGTCCTTCTACCGAAACAGGGTGTTCAACCGTCTGATCTTCTTCCTTTTCTTCGAGGAATTCAAACACCCGCTCCGATGATGCCGCCGCAAGCTGAAGCATGTTTGTCACCTGAGCAACTTGTTGGATCGGCTGTGTAAAGTTTCTCACATACTGAATAAATGACTGGATATCTCCGACTTCTATTGTCTTTTTAATCGCCAGAAAACCTCCGAGTATCGCTACTCCTACATAACCTAAGTTCCCTACAAACTGCATGACCGGCATCATCATTCCAGAGAAAAACTGGGATTTCCATGCAGATTCATACAATTTATCATTTGTCCGGTCAAATTCACGGATCACATCGTCTTCTTTGTTAAATGCCTTGATCACGTTGTGTCCGCTGTACACTTCCTCGACCTGACCGTTTACATTTCCGAGATATTCCTGCTGTCCGCTGAAATATTTCTGCGAATGTTTCATAACGAATGAGATCAGGCCAACGGAAATCGGCAGGATCAACAGCGCCACAACCGTCATAAGCGGACTGATCGAAAGCATCATAACGAGAACTCCTATCAGAGTCGTCACAGAAGTAATAAGCTGCGTCGCGCTTTGGTTCAAACTCTGTCCGAGAGTATCTACATCATTTGTCACACGGGAGAGCACCTCTCCGACAGGCTTCGTATCAAAATAATCCATCGGCATCCGATTGACCTTTTCCGTAATATCTTTTCTCAATCGGTACGTCGTTTTCTGTGAGATTCCGGTCATAATCATTCCCTGAATAAAGGAACAAAGCGCGCTGACTACATACAGACCGAGAGTAATAAGAAGGATCTGTCCGATTTTTCCGAAATCCATTCCCGATCCGCCCGATACTTTACTGACAAGCCCGTTAAAAATCTCTGTTGTAGCCTTACCTAATATTTTCGGTCCGACAATGTTAAATACCGTTCCGCATACTGCGAAAACAGCGACAAAAAGCATCTGCACTTTATATACGCTCATATATTTTACAAGTTTTTTTAAGCGAGCCTTTAAAATCCTTTGCTTTTGCTCCTCCTCGCATTCCTCCATGAGGACCTTTCATTCCGTGCCTAGACATCGCTTCTCACCTCCTGTTCCGCTGTTTTTGCACTGATTGCTTCTTTTCTTTCTTCTGTTTTTATCGTTTCACTTTTTATATCTTCCGTTTTTCTGTCTTCACTTTGCATTCCATCTTGAAGTTCTTTTTTCAGACAACTGGGATGCCGCAATCTGTTTGTAAACTTCACAGTTTCTAAGAAGCTCTTTATGTGTACCGATTCCTGCAATCTTTCCATCATCAAGTACAATGATCTGTTCTGCATTTAAAATCGTACTGATTCGCTGTGCCACGATCAGCACCGTACTTTCTTTCGTCCGCTTTTTCAAAGCTTTCCGTAGAGCAACGTCTGTCTTGAAGTCAAGCGCCGAAAAACTGTCGTCAAAAATAAACACTTCCGGTCGTTTTGCGATCGCCCTTGCGATTGAAAGTCTCTGTTTCTGGCCTCCGGACACATTCGATCCGCCCTGCGAAATAGGACTTTCATATTTGTTCGGCTTTGCTTCGATAAACTCTGTTGCCTGCGCTATCTGCGCAGCTTCTTTCATCTCCTGCCCGCCGCCTTCCGGATTCCCGAACATAATATTCGATGCGATATCACCTGAGAACAACAGTCCTTTCTGAGGAACATACCCAAGTTTATCTCTCAAATCATGCTGTGTCACTTCACGAATATCTGTTCCATCCAAACGGATACTTCCGTCCGTCACATCATAAAAACGGGGGATCAGATTGACAAGCGTTGATTTTCCGCTTCCGGTACTTCCGATAATCGCTGTCGTTTCTCCCGGTTTTGCCGTAAATGTAATATCTTCAAGAACATTTTCATCCGCACCCGGATATTTGAAAGAAACATGGTCGAATGTGAGCACACCTTTTTGTTTTTCTTCAATTTTTCGGTGTTTTCGGATCATGGATCACCGTCCTGCTGGACAGAACCTCATCCACACGATCTGCCGCAACAGCCGCTCTTGGAAGCATAACCGACAACATGCATATCATAAGGAATCCCATAATAATCTGCATCGTATACTGGATAAACGCCATCATATCTCCGACCTGCATCTGTCCGTCGTTGATTCCTTTTGCACCGGACCACATGATCAAAACCGAGATCCCGTTCATAATAAGCATCATGATCGGCATCATAAACGTCATCGCGCGATTTACGAACAGATTTGTTTTCATCAGATCCATATTTGCTTTGTCAAACCGCTTTTCCTCATGCTTCTCTGTACTAAACGCCCTGATCACAGGAAGTCCGGTCAATATTTCTCTCATAACAAGGTTCACTTTATCAACTAATTTCTGCAGGCTCTTAAATTTCGGCATTGCAACCGCAAACAAAACCAAAACGACTAAAGCGATCAAAACAACTGCCAGACCGATGATCCAGGACATTGAAACATTTGTCTGAAATACCTGCACAATGCCTCCGATCGCAAGAATCGCGCATAAAGTACAATTCTAAGCAGCATCACGATAATAAACTGTACTTGTTGGATATCGTTTGTACTTCTCGTGATCAAAGACGCCGTGGAAAAATGATCGAACTCATTGCTTGAATATCCTACGACTTTCTTAAACACTCTTCCTCTTAGATCGCGTCCTGCCGCCGCTCCGACGCGGGATGCAAGAAATCCGACAAGAACGCTTGCCACCATTCCGAGAAATGCAAGACCGATCATTTTTGCTCCTGTTGAAAACAGATAGCGAAACTGCAATTCATCCATATCGATACCGAGATCTGCATAAGCTTCTTTTACATAATTTACGGCAGCCTGCTCTGTGATCGTATCAGGAAGTTCTTCCGTCTTTTTTCTATCTCCGATACAAATGCCTGTTTCTGCTCCTGCGGCATCATTTTCAAAATATCCAAAACCGTCATATCTTCCGATATCATTTCCGGAGGAAGCTGTGCTTTCAACTGTTCTTCGATATCTGCGGTCATATCGCTTCCTGATTCAAATCCTGCCGCCATCATCATAGGCGCTGCCAGAATACCGCTTAATTTTTCCGTCCTATCCGTATCTTCTTTTACAGTATCTTTTAAGACATAAGCCTGTTCTTCATATGTTTTGTCATCCTTTTCATATGCCGACAAAACAGTTTTTCCGTCTTTTTCAGAAGTAAAAAGCAAAAGTGTCTCCATATCTTCCGCGGAAATCGCATCCGGTATATGATCTTCAACTCCGCCTTGTTGGATTCCCACATTGACGATGTCCGAAGTATATGCAGGCAAAGACAGATCACAATACGCCTGCACGATCAAAATGGCCACGATCGCAAGAAGCGCTTTCCAGTGCTCGGACGCATACTTAAATAAGTTTTTCATATCTTTTCTTTCCTTTCATATTGATCAATATTATTGTTTACATGAACTAAAAGCCTGCGAAACAATATTTTTTCTTCTACGCTCATTCCTTTAAGCAGGATCTCCTCCATTTTATCCGTCACGTCTTTTATAGATTGAATGCACGAACGTCCTTTCTCTGTAAGCGCCAACCGCATAACTCTCTGATCCGCAGGATCTGTCTGTCTTGCAATATATCCAAACTGTTCCATTTTACGGATCGATGATGTAATCGACGGAGCGGTAATATTCAACTGCTTTGCCAGATCCTTCTGCGACATAGACTCACAGTGATGAAGCGTAAGTAAAATACTTGCCTGACTTCTGTTTAGATCAAATACACTGTACATATCTTTTGCCGCAACTTTCGCCCGGTGCGACACAATTCCCAATATCCCGATCACCGGAGCATCGTTATATCACATTGAAACATGTTATGCCTCCCTCTTACTTTTTATTTATTAGTTAGATAACTAAATAATATATTAGTAATATAACACAAAAAAAGTCAACATATACATGTTGACTTCACATTTTTTCATACTTTTTGACTAATTTTATTTAGTAGGTTAATTATATGTCTCCTGATTTTCTTCCCGTTCTTTCATTTTGATCGTCTGCACATTGATTCCGTTTACTTCTATATGATCGTCCACCGGTATCACAAGACAGCGGCGTCCGTCAATGATCCTCGTCTCAACGAGATCCGCTCTTTCCGGATTTACCTTAATAACGATGTCCGGAGTTCAATCTGAAACTTTCTCGTCTCTGCAATATTAGATGCTAAAAGCGATGTTTTTTCTCCTGCATTTTCCGTGAAATTGCGGTCGAAACTTTCCATCTTTTCCGCCTCTACACCGCTTTGCTCAAACACTTTCTTCATATCTGTCAGATCAAGCGCCAGCGGTTCCGGTTCTTCCTTATGTTCTTCTATCAACTGATTCAGCGTTTCATGAATATTTCTGACGGTCTCATAATCTCCGTCCTCACCAAGCGTGTCTTCGATCAACATTTTAAACGTTTCTTTCTGCGTATCGGCAGACATCGGCATCTTCGTTCCGAAAAGCTGATCGATCATTCCGGGCTGTAAATCTTCTGATTTCTTCGTATAATATAGCATACTATGTAAATCCGTGCTTCGGTCATTAAAGGCAGGGAACAAAAATCCTTTATCGGGCATATCTACGATCCAGTCTCTTATCCGATCCTGAATGCAGTTGCTTTCCGCATTATAACTCAATCCTGCTTTCGACAAAGACACCGGGCAGAGACTCATAAGCAAATATTCATACACTTCGTCAGACGCGTCGAACATTTCGATCCCGTCGGAAGATTTTCCCGGAACATCATACATCGCATGGATCAAAATAATGTAATAATTCTCGGCACAGTCGTATGCTCGATGACTTTATCATAAAACTCTTCCAAAAGCATATCATCCTGAAGCTTGCTGCTGCGAAGCTTCAAAAGAAACTCCTGCGTTCCCCCGGGCATCTCCGCATCGATCGGAAATTCCATATTCAATATATTTTTCCCGACCGTACCGGAAAGCGTCTTTTTAAAAATGTCAAAATATTTAAACGCCTCTTCTTCCGGCAATGACAAAAAAGCTTCTTTTGATTCCATCTTCTTTTCTTTCTCATGATCTACATAACACCCGCATATACGTGTAATCGCACAATTTGCCGGAGTAAACTGCTTTCTTATCTCTAATATTTCCTTCTTATTCATATTATAAACCCCTTTCCGTCATTCTTCTGTCTGTTTCTTTCGCGCCTGCTTTCATCGCATCTGTTTCTTTCGCATCTGCTTCCGTTTTGCTCATTTTCCGGCGCTATTTCCGTTTGCGCCGATCTATTATATCATACACCTGATCGGGGAATTAAAAAAGATTTGATTTTCCCTTTGTTCTATGGTACGATAGCGTCGCAAACAATAAGACCATACAAAATAGACTTTTGATAGAAAGCTTACATTTCAACGCATTTGGCTTCGCACTCTTTCTTGAAATATTTTCAGAGAAAATGCATCGTCAGATGCCTTTTTTACGGAAGGAACTTTTATGAACGCTGCAAGACAAAACGAACAATCGATCTTCCATACTTTTTTTAAATATGTATCATCAAACGTCCTCGGCATGATCGGATTTTCCTGCTATATTCTGGCCGACGTTTTTTTCATTGCAAGGGGAATCGGCGCAGACGCCCTCGCGGCGCTCAATCTGACGCTCCCTGCATACAACCTTATGAACGGGATCGGTCTGATGATCGGTATGGGCGGAGCCGCCCGCTACTCGCTTTCATCGACACGCCCGGACAGCGATACACACCGCACTGCTTTTACACATGCTCTGCTTTTGGCCGCTCTCTGCGCACTTTTCTTCTCCTTTGCGGGAGCATTTTGTTCAGAAGAGATTTCCGCCATACTCGGCGCCGATCACGACACGATCGGTTACGCCTCCGACTACATCCGCATACTGCTTCTCTTCTCCCCGCTCTTTCTCGGAAACAATCTTCTTCTTTGTTTTGTGAGAACGACGGAGCTCCCAGACTTTCTATGGCGGGAATGCTTATCGGAAGTCTTGCCAACATTGTACTGGACTATATTTTTATCTATCCGCTTGGCATGGAAATGGCAGGAGCCGCCACTGCGACTGCAACTGCTCCTGTGATCAGTATGCTCATCATGTCTGTCCATTTTATAAAGAAAAACAACCGGTTTCATATTACAAAAATACGGCTGTCATTAAAACGCGCCGCTGATATTTGTTTCCTGGGAGTTTCCTCTCTTGTACTGGAGCTTTCCTCTGGAATCGTTATTATCGTATTCAATTTCCTGATCCTTAAGTTGAACGGAAATACAGGTGTTGCCGCCTACGGAATCCTTGCAAATATCGCCCTTGTCCTCACTTCTGTTTTTACAGGGATCGCGCAGGGCATACAGCCTATCGTCAGCAGACATGCCGATGCAAAAGGAAAGCATGTACAAAACAGTATACGAAAATATGCGCTGATCACAAGCCTTCTCCTTTCGCTTGTTTCCTACATAACGATCAGTCTTTTTTCTGTTCCTATCGCCGAAGCATTCAACAAGGCGGATGATCCTCTGTTGACAACTATCGCTTCCGGAGGCATGAGAATTTATTTTATCAACTTATTTTTTGCCGGAGTGAACATTATAGCATCTGCATTTTTATGTTCATGCGACAAACCAAAACTTGCATTTGTCATCTCTGTTTTAAGAGGCTTTATACTGATCATTCCTGCCGCATGGATTTTGTCGTCATTATTTGGATTGACAGGGATCTGGCTTACCGTTCCTGTCACCGAAGCGATTGTATGCCTGTTTTCATTCCTGTTTCTTTTTCGCGGCACACACACTCAAATAGTACAGTCAACATAAAACGCCCACTCTTTCAGGCGTATCAAAAAGTATCGGGATACAAAATTCATCTTCTGTATCCCGATACTTTCGTTTTTACTTACATTCCGCTGTACGCAGTATTTTATTTGCATTTTCAATCCGCTCTTTTGTCGGAGGATCAATCCCCTCCAACGGATACTCATATCCGAGTTCTTTCCATTTATATGCTCCGAGCGTATGATACGGAAGGACTTCGACTTTTTCCACATTACTTAGTCCGTCAATGAATTCACGGAGTTTTCCAAGCGCTCCGTCATCGTCGCTCCTCTGCGGAACAAGGACATGACGAATCCAGACAGGTTTTTTAATCTCATCCAAATATTTAGCGAAATCAAGAATATTTTCATTCGTACATCCTGTTAATATCTTATGCTGCTCATCATCGATATGTTTTATATCGAGCATCACAAGATCTGTATATTTCATCAGTTCCTGTACTTTCCCGAAAAACGGTTCTTCTCTCGTAAACGGATTTCCACTTGTATCAAGCGTTGTATGGACTCCGGCTTCCTTCGCTTTGCGGAACAATTCAATCAAGAAGTCAATCTGAAGAAGAGGCTCTCCTCCGCTTACCGTGATCCCGCCTTTATCTCCCCAGTAAGTGCGATAGCGCAGAGCTGTTTTCAGAAGCTCATCTGCGTATACAGCGTTCCTTTCTTAAGATTCCATGTATCCGGGTTATGACAGAACTGACAGCGCATAGCGCATCCTGTCAAAAAGATCACGTATCGTACTCCCGGTCCGTCTACTGATCCAAAACTTTCAAGTGAATGAACGTATCCTTTTATTTCGTTTGCCTGTTCCATTCCGGCGTCTCCTTTTCATTTTATAAAGATTTATAAAGAAACCGGTTCTTCTGCCAAAGATCATATCTCAAGCAAAAAGAACCGGACTTTCTTCATCTTATAGTCACATTTTTTCTTTCTAAAGAAATCTGCAGACCTTTATTTATTGTAACAGTTCAGCCATACAGTGCAGTTTTACGAATGGCGCGGACTGAACTGTTACTATTTATTACATAGACTCGTGGCAAGTTCTTGCGATTACGTCTAACTGCTGCTCTCTTGTCAGGTCGATAAACTTAACGGCATATCCTGATACACGGATTGTAAAGTTTGCATATTCCGGTTTTTCCGGGTGCTCCATAGCGTCGATCAGTTTATCTGTACCGAATACGTTTACGTTCAGGTGGTGTGCTCCCTGATGGAAGTATCCGTCCATTACGCGGGCAAGATTTACTTTACGCTCGTCATCATCATGTCCGAGTGCATTCGGGCTGATCGTCTGTGTATTAGAGATTCCGTCAAGAGCCAGCTCGTACGGAAGTTTTGCTACAGAGTTCAGGGAAGCAAGAAGACCGTTCTTCTCTGCGCCGTAAGACGGGTTTGCTCCCGGTGACAGCGGCTCGCCTGCTTTTCTTCCATCCGGAAGAGTTCCTGTTGCTTTTCCGTAAACTACGTTTGATGTAATTGTCAGGATCGATGTTGTAGGCTCAGAATCTCTGTATGTGTGGCATTTGCTCAATTTGTGCATAAATGTCTTGAGCAGCCAGATCGCAATATCGTCTGCACGGTCGTCATCGTTACCGTATCTCGGGAAGTCTCCCTCGATCTCAAAGTCTGTTGCAAGACCGTCTTCGTCACGAATTACTTTTACTTTCGCATATTTGATTGCGCTTAAGGAGTCTACTACATGTGAGAATCCTGCGATACCTGTTGCAAATGTACGTCTTACATCTGTATCGATAAGAGCCATCTCTGCTGCTTCATAGTAGTATTTGTCATGCATGTAGTGGATCATGTTCAATGTATCAACATACAGTTTGGACAGCCACTCCATCATCTCGTCATATTTCTCCATTACTTCATCGTAATCAAGATACTCTGATGTGATTGGTCTGTAAGCCGGAGCTACTTGTACTTTTGTTTTCTCGTCAACACCGCCGTTGATCGCGTAAAGCAGGCATTTTGCAAGGTTTGCTCTTGCTCCGAAGAACTGGATCTCTTTACCTGTCTGAGTTGCGGATACACAGCAGCAGATGCTGTAGTCATCGCCCCAAACCGGACGCATAACATCATCGTTTTCGTACTGTACGGAACTTGTCTTTACAGAAATCAAAGATGTATATTTCTTGAAGTTTTCCGGAAGTCTTTCTGAGTAAAGAACTGTCAGGTTCGGCTCCGGAGACGGTCCCATGTTCTCAAGTGTGTGAAGGAAACGGAAGTCGTTCTTTGTTACCATAGAACGTCCGTCCTGTCCGAGACCACCCATTTCAAGTGTTGCCCATACCGGGTCTCCTGAGAACAGCTCGTTGTATGACGGGATTCTTGCGAATTTAACCATACGGAACTTCATAACCATGTGGTCGATCAATTCCTGAGCTTCGCTCTCTGTCAGAACACCGTTCTTCATATCTCTTTCAATATAAATATCAAGGAATGTAGAGATACGTCCGACACTCATTGCAGCTCCGTTCTGTGTCTTGATCGCCGCAAGGTATCCGAAATACAGCCACTGTACTGCTTCTTTTGCATCTTTTGCCGGCTGTGAAATATCATATCCGTAGATTGCTGCCATCTCTTTCATCTGCTGAAGTGCGCGAATCTGATCTGCGATCTCTTCACGAAGACGGAAGTCTGTTCCTTTCATGCCGTGTCTTGCATAACGCTCGAAGTCGTACTGTTTTTTCTCGATCAGGAAATCAATACCGTACAGAGCAACACGACGGTAGTCGCCTACGATACGTCCGCGTCCGTATGTATCCGGAAGTCCTGTGATGATCTTGTTGTGACGGGCTTTCTTCATCTCCGGTGTGTAGATGTCGAATACTCCCTGGTTATGTGTTTTATGATATTTTGTAAAGATCTCTTTCAATCTTTCATTCGGCTCATAACCGTAAGTTGTACAAGCCTTTACTGCCATGTTAATACCACCGTAAGGCATAAACGCTCTCTTAAGCGGTTTGTCTGTCTGAAGTCCGACAACTTTCTCCAGGTCTTTCATGCTTTCGTCGATATATCCCGGGCCGTATGCTGTAAGACCGGATACAACTTCTGTCTCCATGTCAAGAACGCCGCCTTTTGCACGTTCCTCTTTCTGCAGCTCCTGAAGTCTTCCCCACAGTTTATCTGTTGCCTCTGTAGGTCCTTCCAGGATGATTCGTCTCCGTCATACGGTGTGTAGTTCTCCTGAATGAAATCGCGTACATCTACAGAATTTTTCCAGTTCTTTCCGGAAAATCCTGCCCACTGATCAAATTGTGCCATAATTTGAAAGCCTCCTCTGAAATCTTAATAAATTTATTCGTTTCATACCGAAGCACATCATCTGCGCTTTCGTTCATGCAATGAGCGGTTAAACAGTCCAAATGATATCGTAATTTGTATCTCATTGCACATGCGCTAGTATAACATCACCCGAAGGAAAAAACAACCATTATAACGAGAATCCTTCTCAAAAACGCCTTTGTTCTTGATTTAGTACAATTTTGCCTGTATACGCTCTTATATTTACTATATATTGTGTTTGTTAAATCATTATCATACTTTCAGTAGCGGTACTTTTTCTTCTCCTTTATTAAAAATATAATTGTCACCGCCAAAGCCATCGTTTCTGCAGCCAAAACGGACGTCCACACTCCGTCGATACCGATAATCAGAGGAAGGAAACATACTGCCGCCACCTGAAACAAAAACGTTCTCAAAAACGAAATAGCCGCCGACACAAATCCGTTATTCAATGCCGTAAAGAAAGAAGACGCCCATATGTTGATTCCCATAATCAAGAACGAAAAAGAAAACAGGCGGAATCCGCGAACGGTCATCAAAAGAAGCTCTTTATCATAATTTACAAAAATCCTGACAAGAGGCATTGAAAGTATCTCCGCCGCTATCGTCAGTACAATTCCCGCTACAATCAAAATATTTTTACTTTTCCTGTATAAATTATGAAGCTCTGCGTCATTCCCCGCTCCGTAATGATAACTTACAATCGGAGCGCTTCCGACCGAATATCCCATAAAAACCGCAACGAAGATAAAATTCACATACATAATGACTCCAAACGCAGCCACACCGTCTGCACCTGCAAGTTTCATCAACTGAAAGTTATAAAGAATATTCACAAGAGACGTCGACAAATTCGTCACCATTTCCGACGAACCGTTCATGCATGTTTTCAGAAGAATATCTTTATACAGTTTCGTTCTCCAAGTGATCCGCAGCCCATTGCGGCTTCCTTTCGCAAAAAAGAAAAACGGCGCGATCCCTCCTACGATCTGTCCCATTCCTGTAGCGATCGCAGCTCCTGCCACTCCCCACTCAAATACTGCGATAAACAAGTAATCAAACACAACGTTCGTCAGTCCGGCCGCAATATTGATCTTCAGGCTCAAAACCGGCTCTTCCGCGGCAACGAGAAAGCTTTGAAACATATTCTGCAAAATAAACGCCGTCTGCGTCGCAAAAAGAATTCTTCCGTATACGATGCAATGTTCCAAAAGTTCGCCATCCGCTTTGAGCATCCGGGCAATTTGCGGCGTAAAGATAAAACAGATAACCGAAAAAATAACGCTGACGATAATACCGAAATAAAGAATCATCGAAAAATATTGATTCGCTTTTTCCTTCTTACCTTCCCCAAGCGTTTTTGCTACGATGGCGCTTCCGCCTGTTCCGAGCATAAATCCGATTGCTGCGATTCCCATAGATACCGGCCAGATCAGATTTGTCGCCGCAAATGGCATTTTCCCGACATAGTTTGACACAAAAAGTCCGTCTACAATACTGTACATCGACGTACAGATAAGCATAAGAACTGTTGATATTGTAAAGCGAATCAGTCTGCGGTATGTAAAGTGATCCGAAAGCTGTATGTTCATAATCTTAATTCTCCTACCTTTTGTCTGAAAATTTCCATATATTTTGCATTCAAACGTAAAAGTTTCTTTCTCTCCTCTTCTGTCATATGCATAAAAACGCCTGCCTCTGCCTCCATCACGGGAATGATCTTTTGTTTTGCCATCGCTTTTCCTTTTTCGGTCAAAACAATCTGCTTGTCATGCCCTTTGCCGCTTTCCAATACAACGCAGCCGTTTTGCACTAATTTTTTCACCGAAGAATTCACTATCTGCCGACTGATAGAATACTGTTTTGCGATTTTCCTCTGGCAGCAACCGTCTTCAAACTCTACGATACTATACAGCACAATAAAGTCAGTGTCCGATATTCCCGCTTTTACACATATTTCATGGTAGATACTCTCCATCTCCCGATAGATCCTGTTGTTCTCTTTTAATTCTCTCGACTGCGTATAATTCATGCCAAACCCCACTTCTGTTTTTCTTTATACATTCTTATACCTTCCATACTTTTATCCTTCCCTCCTTTCAAAATCCGAAATCGGATTTTTCTCGTTTAATTATAATCCGATTTCAGATTAAATTCGACCATTCATCTATGATGTCTTTACCATGAGGTCCACTAAAAATAACTGTTTTTCTGTTGAGAAAGAGGAAACATTATGACATAATATTATTATAAGTCTGCCAGAACACAAAACATCTTGAACAAGAAGCGCCAAAAACATGAGAATATTTGAATAATAAAATACAAAGCAGGCGTCAGCGCTTTTTATAAGAAAGAAAGGACTTTTATTATGCGTATCCGAAAAGCAACACAACAAGATTTACATTCTATTATGCAGTTATATGAAAACGCCCGCGCATTCATGCGCGAACACGGAAACCCCGGCCAATGGGGGACGACGTATCCTCCTCAAAACATGATTGAAACAGATATCCGCTTCGGGAATTTATACGTCTGCATCGAAAAAGATACTATCGAAGCCGTTTTCTTCTATAAAGACGGCATAGATCCGACCTATCTGAAAATTTATGACGGACAATGGAAAAACGATGCTCCCTACGGCGTTGTCCACCGGATCACTTCATCCGGCAAAGTAAAGGGCGCAGCTCTTTTTGTCTTGACTGGGCATTTTCACAATGTGGAAATTTAAAGATCGATACGCACGAAAACAATATCGTTATGCAGAATATGCTGAAGAAAAACGGATTTACTTACTGCGGACGCATCTATATAGACAATGGCGGCGAACGGCTTGCATTCCAAAAAGACTCCCCAGTACCCTGAGGAGTCTCTTGAAGCTATTCTTTTAAGTTATAAGGTTTCGCCAAACCGTACTTTTATATACGCTTTGATCTCTTCTACGCATTTCTCAAATCCGAGTTTTCCACTGTTCAGACACAGATCGTAATTTCTTGCATCGACCCATTCATGACCTGTATGGTATCTGTAAAAATCACCTCTGTACTGATCTGTTTTCTCAATATATTTCTGCATCTCTTTTTCCGTCATGCTGTGACGTTCCATTGAACGATCCAGACAGAACTTTCTGTCTGCATGCACGAATACGCTGACTACATTCGGATAATCTTTTAAAACATAATCTGCGCATCTTCCGACAATAACGCACGACTCTTTTGCCGCAAGCTCTTTGATCACCTTTGCCTGATAATTGAACAGGTTATCGTCCGAAGTAAACTCTCTGTCTTCCGGCGGGATCAATCCGCCTCATACGGACGGCTCAAAAGCTTAAACCATCCTGCCCTGCGCACCTTTTCGTCCGACATACCAAACAGTTTTTCATTGATTCCGCTGTCCTCGGAAGCCATACGAAGGATCTCTCTGCTGTAGCAGTTGATGCCAAGTTCTTTTGCAAGCATCGCCCCGATCGTTTTCCCTCCGCTTCCGTACTGTCTTGAAATTGTGATGACGATATTTCTCATTAAAACACGCCTCCTTTACTCTCCGAGATAAGCCTTTTTAATCGAATCATCTTCCAGAAGTTCTTTTGCATCTCCCGAAAGGACGATCTTTCCTGTCTCCAACACATATGCTCTGTCGGCGATCGAAAGAGCTTTCTTCGCATTCTGTTCTACAAGAAGGACTGTCGTTCCGCTTTCGCTCACCGCACGGATAATATCAAAGATTTCATTTACCATGATCGGAGAAAGTCCCATCGACGGTTCATCCATTAAAATAATCCTCGGTTTGGACATAAGCGCGCGCCCCATAGCGAGCATCTGCTGTTCGCCGCCGCTTAATGTTCCCGCCATCTGGTTTTTACGTTCCTGCAAACGCGGAAAACGCTTATAGACACTTTTTAATGTTTCTTCAATCTCCGCCTTATCTTTCGTGTATAAGCGCCCATTCTCAAATTCTCATAAACGCTTAATTCTGCGAACACTCTTCTTCCTTCCGGTACATGCGCCATCCCCATAGAGACGATCTTATGAGCCGGAGTTTTTGTAATATCTTTTCCTTCAAACAGCACCTGTCCGCTCTTCGGGGAGATCAGACCTGTAACTGTATGCAGCGTCGTCGTCTTTCCCGCGCCGTTTGCTCCGATCAAAGCGATGACCTCTCCTTGATTTACTTCAAAAGAAATGCCTTTGATCGCCTGGATCATACCATAATATACTTGTAAATCTTTTACTTCGAGCATTGCCATAACGATTCCCCCTATTCTCCAAGATATGCGGTAACAACCTGCGGATCGTTCAAAACATCCGACGTTTTACCTTCACAGAGCACCTCTCCGAAGTTGAGCACCGTCAACTTCTCGCAAATGCCGCTTACCAGTTTCATATCATGTTCGATCAAAAGGATCGTCATATGGAATTTTTCTCTCACAAAACGGATCATGTCCATCAATTCCCCCGTCTCGTTCGTTCATGCCCGCAGCGGGCTCGTCGAGCAGCAAAAGCTTCGGTTCTGTCGCCATCGCTCTGGCGATCTCAAGCCTTCTTTGCTGTCCGTACGGAAGATTAGAGGCGGCAACATGCGCCACATCTTCCAGATTGAACACTTTCAAAAGTTCCATTGCCTGCTCATCCATCTCTTTTTCCACTTTTCTGTAACCGGGAAGTCTTAAGACTCCCGAAAGAGTAGAATAATGATGTTTATTGTGAAGTCCTACTTTCACGTTATCAAGAACACTTAACTGCTTAAACAGCCGGATATTCTGAAATGTACGGGCGATTCCCGCCTTATTGATCTCAATCGTGTTTTTCCCTGTAATATCCGTTCCGTCCAGCAGCACTTTTCCGCTGTCCGGCTTATATACTCCTGTAAGAAGGTTGAATACAGTCGTCTTTCCCGCGCCGTTCGACCGATCAGTCCGTACAGAGCTTCTTTTCAATCGAAATGTCAAACCCGTTTACCGCACGGAGACCGCCAAATGAAATCCCGAGATTTTTAACTTCCAGTAACGCCATTATTTTACAGCCTCCTTTTTCTTCTTTCCGAAAGAAAGATATTTTTCTCTCCACTCGATCGCTTTCGGCGCCCAGTTAAAGAGCATCATGACAATGAGAACGATCGCATAGATCAGCATACGGTAATCTGACAATCCACGGAGCATCTCCGGAAGAAGTGTCAGGATCACTGCCGCTATGATCGAACCTCTGATATTTCCGATACCGCCCAAAACGACAAAAACAAGGATCATGATCGACATATTATAACCGAAGTTGTTTGTATTCGCCGTCAGCTAGACAGATTGTGAGCGTAAAGCACGCCTGCCGCTCCTGCCATCGCCGCAGATATCGTAAACGCCATCAGTTTATATTTTGTAATATTAATACCGACTGATTCCGCCGCGATACGGTTGTCACGGATCGCCATGATCGCGCGTCCGTCTCTTGAATGGATCAGATTAAGCACGATAAACAACGTAATCAGAATCAGTATAAATCCGATAAAAAACGTCGCATCTTTCGGCGTTCCCGTAATCCCCTGCGGACCGTTAATGATAACCTTTCCGTCCGGTTCCATATTCAGCGCCATCACATCTTTTGTCGAAAAATGAAAACCGTTGGAATCTTTACCTATATACAATACGTTTACGAGGTTTTTAATGATCTCTCCGAATGCCAATGTCACGATCGCCAGATAGTCGCCTTTCAGACGCAGAACCGGAATTCCGATCAGAATGCCGAAGATCGCAGCAGCCGCAATTCCGATCAAAAGAGCCAGAAAGAAGCGCAGTGAAGCCGATTCGATCGTATCTCTCATGCATTTTGAAAAGAATGCACTTGCAAACGCGCCGACACACATAAAGCCCGCATGTCCGAGGCTCAATTCTCCAAGTACGCCGACTACGAGGTTCAGCGACACAGCCATAATAATATAAATACAAAGCGGAACCATCAATCCTTCAAGAAGGCTGGAAATACTTCCGGCGTTGATCAGTGACTGCATGATCACAAATGCCGCGATAACAAGAGCATATGTGATGATATTATTTTTTGTAGTTTTTTTCATATTTTTTAATTTATCCATCGCTCTGATCACCTACACTTTCTCTTGAATTTTCTTACCTAACAAACCTGTAGGTTTCACAAGAAGCACAATGATAAGTACCGCGAATACGATCGCATCCGCCATCTGTGACGAAATGTATGCTTTTCCGAAAATCTCGATCACACCGAGCAGAATTCCTCCGATAAACGCTCCCGGTATCGAACCTATTCCTCCAAATACAGCCGCTACGAACGCCTTAATACCCGGCATCGCTCCTGTATACGGCGTCAGGCTCGGATATGCCGAACACAAAAGCACACCTGCAACAGCCGCCAGCGCCGACCCGATTGCAAACGTAAGAGCGATCGTTCCGTTTACATTGATTCCCATAAGCTGAGCCGCGCTTTATCTTCCGATACAGCGCGCATTGCCTGACCCGGCTTTGATTTCTGCACGAACAGCATCAGTACGATCATGATCACTACACATGCCGCGATCGTCACGATCGTCTCCCCTGAAATGTTCAGCTTGCCGCCTGCCAAAGACAAACCTTTCCACTTAATAACCGACGGAAACGTCTGTGCGTTCGCCCCGAATACGAGAAGCGCCGTATTCTGGAGAAGGTAGCTTACGCCGATCGCCGTGATCAATACGGCAAGTGAAGACGATGCGTTACGCAGCGGTTTGTACGCGATACGTTCGATCAAGATTCCGAGTACCGTACACACGATTACAGCGGCAACGATCGCAAGGATCGGCGACATCCCCGCCTTCATCATCGTGATCAGCGCCATATACGCACCGATCATAATAACGTCGCCATGGGCGAAGTTCAGCATCTTCGCAATCCCATAAACCATCGTATACCCAAGCGCTATGATCGCATAGACACTTCCAAGACTGATTCCATTAATCAAATACGATATAAAACTCATGTCTCATTCCCTTTCATTTCTCTTATTGTTCCGATAAACGATCTCTTCTCTGTTTATCATGATTAATAAGGATTATACCACAAAAAATATAGGATTATCAATAAGAAAAAACGAGTACGCTCGGTTTTTTCACGTACCCGTTTTTAACTGCTTTATTTTGTATCTATCCGGCTTTTTCTTCCGAAATAAAAACTCCCCTGCATGACGTGTCATTCATTTTACATATATGCCGGCATTTTATGACTCGACGTCTCTCCCGGCATCCCATTTGCGGTAAATAGCTTCGAGAGCATCCACCGCTCCGTCGATCCCTAAAAGACTCGTATTAAACATCATGCTGTTCGACTCGATTCCACCCCATTCGCGGCCGTCCTTGCCTCATAATAAAGCTTCCTTTCGCGGTCTGTCTTTTTGATCTTATCTGCCGCCTGCTTTTCGTTTAGTTCATAAAGCTTCATGATTCTGCGGATACGATCGTCCTTATATGCATAAATAAACGTATTGATGCAGTTTGAATAATCTCCGAGGATATAATCCGCACATCTTCCGACAAAAATTCCCGGACCTTTCTCCGCAAGTTTCCTTATGATCGCCGACTGCCTGTTAAAGACGAGATCACTTAGAGGTTCTCCCGACTCGTCTCCGCTCATAAATGCAGTATAGTTTCCTGTACTGACTATATATGCCGTGAGAAATCTTCCGAGAATCGTCTCGTCTACCTGCGTCGCATCTTCACTGCTGATCCGAAGCTCCTGCGCCGCCATGCGGATCAGATTATGATCGTAAAGCGGAATGTCAAGCCGTTCTGCCAATCGATTTCCTACTTCATGCCCGCCGCTTCCGAATTGCCTTCCGATCGTGATAATCGTGTGTTTCATCATATGTGCCACTCCTCTCTGCGGATCGCTGTATTGATATACTCAAGTATAACATTGTTTCCCGGGTATGAATAGAAATTTATTGATTTTTTCTATTTTTCCTTACTGCTTATGATCGTATAATAGCTTTTTGACGTTACGACATAAACAAGTACATAGAAGAGTGCAAACACGAGATAACATCCGATCGTCACGATCACAAATACTTCGCTTCCACGCCTGACATAAGCATCAGTATTTTCTGAATCATCGGAAATGCAAACGCAAGATGAATTCCCGCCATGATCAGAGGCATGAAAAATACAGTAAGCACCTGAGAGTTGATCGTCTGCTTCACTTCTTTCTTTGTCATTCCCACTTTCATAAGAATATTAAAGCGATCCTGATCTTCATATCCTTCGGAAATCTGCTTGTAGTACATAATCAGCACAGTACCGAACAGGAATACCGCTCCGAGAAGCACTCCGAGGAAAAACAATCCGCCGTTGAGCGCAATGAAATCTCCTTTACCGTACGCTTTACTGTCCGCATAATAATTTGCCAGCGAATCTCCCATCCGATTGCCCTGTTCATCTGCCGCTTCGGATATATGCTCAAAAGATTCCAAAATATCCTTGTAAATCTCTATCTGTTTTTCTTCATCACATTTCAGATCAAAGTCATAACATTCTTTCAGGGAAAGCAGGTACAATGTTCCGTCCTGCAAAGGTTTTGCATTGATCGTTTCGTACGCAGTCGCTATTTTTTCGATCACAGACAAATCTTTTACAACAACCTGATATGACCCCTGCATATTCGCCATGCGTTGCCTACCCCTATCGGAGGTTCTTTCATTGTCTCTACTTTCCATGTTCCGACGCCGTCGATCGTAAAGGAATCATACTCATAATCTGTTTTATATGAGTAGAGCATCATCTCATCTTCAGCCAAAGTCTTGTCTGTGCCTTTCAGTTTGTTGTAATCATCCATTGTTGTAAAATACATCGTCTTCACAGATCCTGACATCCCTGCATTAATCGAGGAAATCTCCCCTTTCATCTTTTCAAAATCAATACTTAAAACATCGTCTGACTGTACTCCGGAAAGAGAGTAAAGATTATAATTTTCCAAGTTCTCAGCCTTTACTTTATGAGATTCAAGCACCTTTTCCACAGCCTCTTTATACGTCATGGTCATCTCCGGCGTCAAACGCTGCACTACGCTGTCTTTTAATTCTGTATCTGTTCCGTCCTCATTTTGCGGAAGGGATGTTTTCCCGCTCCACTCGATCGTGATGTCATGTGGATAACGGTTTCTGATCGACGATTCCGTATCTGCATAAATACACATCGTAGACGAGATCGTCACAAGCACCATCGTAGATAAAATACAGATCGACGCCAGACCCGCTCCGTTTCTCTTCATTCGGTAAACCATCTGTGACAAAGATACAAAGTGTCTCGTCTTATAATAATACTTTTTGCTCTTTTGCAGCAGCTTGCAAAGAGCGACCGAACCTGCAATAAACAGAAGGTATGTGGCAATGATCACCATAACAACCGCGAGAAAGAATACAAGCATCGCAGTTGTCGGATCGATGATCTTCACAGCCAGATAATATGCTCCGGCAAGGATCACCGCTCCCGCAAATGCAAAGAGCCAGTTTGCCTTCGGCGGTTTTCGCCGACATTCTCACTTCTGAGCATCTCAATCGGACGAAGTTTATATACCGACACAAGCATGCGGATCATAATAAGCAGAAAGATCGCAAGAAACAGACCGACTGTCATAAGGATCGGCTTCATTTCTATATGAACTCCGAATCCGGTCGCCCCGTCAAGAAGCTTAATTGCCAGAAGTTCCGCAAGTTTTGAGAACAGAATTCCGAACACGATTCCGATAACCAGAGAAATCACGGCAGTCAGTATATTTTCCCACAAAAGAATTCTTACCAGATTACGTTTGCCCATCCCGAGAATATTATATAATCCAAGTTCTTTCTTCCTTTTCCTTATAAGAAACGAGTTCGTATAATACAGAAAGATCAATGCGAATACCGCAACTACAAACACTCCCATAGAGAGCAGTCCCTGAAGCATTTCCCCGCCCCGGATAGACGCCAGTTCTTTACTTATCGACAGAAAAGAAACGATATAGTACATCATGATCATACAGATACATGTCAAAATATACGGAAAATACAATTTTCTGTTTTTTGAAATGCCTTCCCCTGCCAGCCTGATATAAAATCCTTTTTTCATCGTCTGTCACCACCTGTCGCAAGCATCGTCAGCGTATCCGAAATCTTCTGATAAAGTTGTTCGTCCGTCATCTGACCTCTGTATACCTGATGGAACACTTCTCCGTCACGGATAAACAAAACGCGTCCGGCTTTGCTCGCCGCTTTCACTGAATGAGTTACCATAAGGATCGTCTGACCTCCTGCGTTGATCCGCGCAAACAATCCGAGCAGTTCGTCTGTTGAACGAGAATCAAGCGCTCCTGTCGGCTCATCTGCCAGGATCAGCCGCGGTTCTGTGATCAGCGCCCTTGCAACAGCGGCTCTTTGTTTCTGACCTCCGGAAATTTCATACGGATATTTTTCAAGAAGCGCCGAAATACCAAGTTCCTTTGCAATCGGCTGCAGCTTTGAATCCATATGCTTATAATTTTCACCTTTCAACACAAGAGGGAGCAAGATATTGTCCTTCACATTAAACGTATCCAACAAGTTAAATTCCTGAAAAACAAATCCAAGATTGTCGCGCCGAAACTGTGCGATATCTTTGTCTTTTATAGAAGACAACGGTTTGCCGTCAAGAAGGACTGTTCCTTCCGTCGGTTTATCCAAAGCCGCCATAATATTAAGAAGCGTCGTCTTACCTGAGCCGCTCTCTCCCATGATCGCCACATATTCTCCTTCTTCCACAGAAAAGTTTACACAGGATAATGCCTGCACCTGATTGCCGCCGAAACGCGGTCTGTATATTTTCTTCAAATTTTTGACATCTAAAACTGCCATTTCATACATCCTCCTCTTTTTTACTTGATAGTGAAAGTATAACAAAGAGCCGGAATGCCAACATCGAATTTGGTGACATTCCGGCCCGCCTATGTGACAAATTTGTAAGGCATTTCCATGCAGCCTTTATTCAACTTCTAACGGATAGGACGACAGATCGATCGTAAAGCTGCTTCCCTTTCCTACAGTTGACTGCGCCGTCAGCTTATGTCCCAGCTTATCCGCCGCCGTCCGGCAAAGGTAAAGTCCTATTCCTGTAGATTTTTTATCCAGCCTTCCGTTATATCCGGTATAACCTTTTTCAAAAATACGGGGAAGATCTTCAGGTGAAATACCGATTCCCGTATCGCTGATACTAAGCTGCTTTTTCTCTCTGTCTACCGTGATCGTCACATTTCCGCTTACCGTATATTTTACTGCGTTCGACAAAAGCTGCTCAATAATAAACACAAGCCATTTTTCATCTGTGAGAACGCAGATATCCGTTCCTTCGTATATGACCCTAAGTTTCCTTCTGATCAACTGTCCCGCATACTTTCGGATCGCTTTTCGGATCATATCATCCAGAGGATATTCTTTGATCACAAGATCGGACGCACCTTCTCCTAAACGCACGTAACAAAGCGCCATTTCCACATACTGTTCTACCCGGAACAATTCTCCTGTAAGCTCTCTGTTGATCGGAGTATCTTCCTGTTGAAGCAAAACCCGCATCACTGCGATCGGAGCTTTGATCTGATGTACCCATGTCGCATAATAATCATTCATATCTTTTCTGGCTGCCTGCCATTCTTCCCTCTGCTTTCTGTACTCTTCTTCGGATCTAAGCAATATCTTCTGATATTCTCTTTCCGTCATACAGTCCGGTTTTGGCAGACTTTCCGATACGATACCGCCGGTCTCACTGATCTGAAAAAGACGTTTGTACTTTTTCTCCCGTCTCAGATACCCTAAAACGAAAAACAGAATCCCAAACACCGCGCTTAAAAGCACGGGGATATACCGCCGCTTTAAGCTCCACTTCGTACAACGCAAAACAGAGTACGAAAGCGCCCCCGCTCAAAATAAACCAAATCCACATATAACGGCAGTCATACAGATAGCCTAAAAATCGTTTCATTCGCTCACCTGCCGTTCCTGTCTGATAATATAACCTTCTCCGACTTTTGTGGAAATAAAATCCGTAAGTCCCGCTTTGTCCAGTTTTCTGCGCAGTCTGGCGATATTGACCGTCAACGTATTTTCTTCAATATAATTATCCGTCTCCCACAGCCGGGTCATCAAAGTATCTCTGCTTACGAGACGGCCTTTATTTTCCATCAGTGTCTGAAGAATACGAAATTCATTTTTCGTAAGATCGATCTTCTCCCCATTATAAGTAAGCGACGCGTCATTCAAGTTCAGTATTGCTCCCTGATGCTCAAGAACCGGTACTTTTCCGGACAGGTCGTATGTTCTGCGAAGTACCGCCTGGACCTTCGCCGTCAGCACACTGAGATCGAACGGCTTCGGAACAAAATCATCTCCTCCCATATTCACAGCCATGATAATGTTCATATTATCAGCCGCCGAAGAAATAAAAATTACCGGTACGTTCGATATTTTCCTAATCTCGCTGCACCAGTGGTACCCGTTGTAAAATGGCAGAGTAATGTCCATAAGAACAAGATGCGGGTCAAATTCCGCAAAAGTTTCAAGTACGTTTTTAAAATCCTGAACGTACTGCGCGTCGTTTCCCCACATCTTCATCTCTTTTTGGATTGCCTGCGCCATTGTCAAATCGTCTTCAATAATCAGTATTTTATACATGCCGCCGCTCCCTTTATTCGTCTTTTTTTCAGTCAAGGATCTTCATCATCAGATCTCCGTCTCCGCTTGTCGTAAATCCTGTTTTCTCATAAAATCCCGCCATCAGTTCCTTGTACTGCGCCGGACCTGTATAACCAAGCGGAGCAAGATCATAACCTGTCGGAGCATAGATTAAAGTAATCCCTTTTTTGCCAAGCTCTGTCACGATCTCATTCATACATGCCGTTCCATAGCCTTTCCCACGCAGTCCGAAATCTGTCAGGTAAAATTCAATGACTCTTACTTTCGTCCTGTTTTCCATCACGTATTCCATATGAAATACGGACAATCCTTTCTCGTACACGTCGACCGTTTTCGGCATATATTTAAACTCCAATATATGTCCGCTCTTATCTGTAAGATCGACTGCCCTGAAATATTCTTTTCTCAAATACACTACTAATTCTTCCATTTACTCTCTCTTTCTTCGTGCCACCTGAAGCTGCACATTCACTCCGAGAGGATTCAGCACAACGCCTTTTACATCTTCCATCAGCAATTCTGCGATCTTTTCCCCCGGAACAACTGCCGATCTGACCGGTCTTCCTTTCGTGAACTTCTGAAATTCCAGCACATCCGTAAAAACAGGCTGATACAGCGAACCGTCTTTTTGCTTCAGTATCGGAATCTGACCGTTCTCTTCAACAGGAATCAAAAACGTTCCCTTTCCGTAATGAGCCAAAGTTCTTCCTGAAGTTCTTTTAATTCTTCCGTCATCTGCGGCTGCTCCTGTTTTCTAAGTTCCTGCATAAAATAAGCCGCCGTCAGATGGAGCGCCGGGTTTTCCACGATCTGCTTTCCTTCCGGAAGTTCCTTCGGTATATTTCTCGTTACCAGATCTGAAAGCTGAACTGTAATTTCCATATCTGTTCCGCTGTTGACCGCCAGTGCGTTTACTCCCATTATATAAAGACTTGTGAAAAAAGGAAGCAGCTGCTCTTTCGCAAGCTTTGCCACAGCGCTTACATATTTTTCATCAAGAAGCTTACGCGCCTTGTCTTTTGCATCTTCCATCTGATAATAAAGGAAGATCTCATCGTCAAATGTCTCCTCGTCACATTTTACAAACGGCATCTTTGTCGCTGCCGACATAATAACATATAATTCACCCGGATTGCGCAGAGCCGCCAATGTCTCCTGTTTTGTCACTTTTGTTTCTTTCTCGCTCATTTTCAGCTTTTCCTTTCCTGTCTTCTCTCACCTTTGTCTGTCCTGATGCATTTTGAGTGTCTGTCAATAATAATACACTATCTCTTTGATTTTATCAATTCTAACAAATATGGAACAAAATAATGCATCCGATGATCGCTGCGGCGATCGCCGATACAAGAACCGCCCCTGCCGCTGTATCTTTCGCGATCTTCGCCAATGGTTTTTTCTCCTTAGTCACAAGATCTACCACCGCTTCCAACGCCGTATTCACAAGCTCCAGCGACAGGATCAGACCAAACAACAGCAAACAGATGCACCACTCGACAGGTTTAATATGAAGAAAAGTTCCGGCAACGGTTACCGCAATCACTGCCAGACAGTGGATCTTCATATTTCTTTCTTTACGGATTCCGGTCCGGATTCCTTCAAAAGCATACCCAAAACTTTTATTCAGAGGATTTTTTCTGTTGTTTTCGTTTCTGTTTTTTTCCATTACTTTGTACCTGATTTTATTTTCTCGAAAAAATATGTTTGATAAATACGTATAGTACGATCAAAAACGCAAGAATATATCCGATCGCCCCAAGCGCCGGAATGCCGAGTATTTTCGGACTCATATCTGTCGTACAGATAATACTTGAACTGATCAGAAGCGCCATGACCCACAAACCCATAACAATGTTTCTTACAAGTCTGCGCAGCAGAAAGGCAAGATCATCCGATGCCCGCAGATCAAGATTCACCTTTGCCTGTCCTTTTAAATATCCCGCCATCATATCAGACACCATCGACGGGATATCCAACGCCTTTCGCATCGATTTCACTGCGCTTTTTCCGCTGCTTTTCAATTCTTTTTTCCAGTCAAAATTACGGAAAAAATCTCCCGAAATACGGGCGCGGCAATTTCCGCCATATTAATATCAGCGCGATCGCTGCCAGAACTCCTTCCATATGGGTCAGGCCTCTCGCCAAAAGCGTCAGCCCGTGAGGCATTCTGATCTTATTGACTTTCATCACATCCATCAGATCAACCGTAACTTCCCCGACATTGATCTTGCCCATATCTTCATGACCGTACTTCAACATCAGTCCTTCGATACCTTCGTATAATTTTCTCTGATCCGGACGCTCTTTAAATTCTCCCAGACCGAGCACTGCCTGCCGGATCAAACCGATATCGTTTAAAGCGATCCCTTCGATTGCCTTGCCAAGCATCTCTCTGTCACGCTCCGTAAGCCGCCCCATCATTCCCATATCGATCCATACGATCTTGCCGTCTCGTATCTTTACATTTCCCGAATGAGGATCTGCATGAAAAAATCCGTCGTCCATCACCTGTTTAATGTAGTTATCGACAAGTTTGCTGCCGATCTCCTTAAGGTCATATCCCTCTTCCTTCAGCCGCTCCTTATCGTCTACCGCACATCCATCGATGTATTCCATAACAAGTACATGGACAGTCGTATACTGCTGATATAATTTCGGTGTTCCGACAAAATGAACGTCTTTGTTTCTCCTTGCGAATTCTTCCATATTAGATGCTTCTGTAAGAAAGTTCATCTCGTCTCTTGTCACAGTCCACAATTCGTCTAAAACGAGATCAAAATCAGCCATATTTTTCAAACTGACAGGCGGCATTAATTTGATCGCTTTGCGAAGAAGCTCGATATCCCTTGCCATCTTTTCATAAATTCCCCTGCGCTGGACTTTTACGACAACTTCTTCTCCGCTTTTTAACGTGGCGCGATGCACCTGCGCGATCGACGCCGCCCCCTGACAAGATTCATCTATATGGGAGAAAACTCTTCTCCACGACCGCCCGTAAGATTCTTCTATGACCGATAAAACTTCCTCAAACGGCATCGGTTTTACATCTGAACAAAGCTGCATCAGCTCATCGCAATAACGCTTCGGTAAAATATCAGAATGCATCGCCATGATCTGACCGAGTTTAATAAATGTCGGTCCGAGATCTTCTATGATTTCCCGAAGCTTTAAAGGCGTCACTCCCTTTGTAATACTATGTTTGCGGAGCACAGCCACAATTTCCTTCAGCCTTGAATTATATTCCATCGGTTCTATACTGCTCATAATTATGCTTCATCCGGCGCAGTTTCGCTCGCTTCTTCTTTTTTCAGGATCTGCTCTTTCAAAGCGGCAATCTGCTCCGGCGTCATCTTATCAAGAAGATCCGAAAGTTCCTCTGCCGATGCCGGTTTCAGCGCATTCACCTTCTCTTTTACTGTCTTTTTCACATTGTGCTTTAACTCTTCATTCAGCACTTTTCCCTGCTCTACTGTCAGTTCTCCCTTTTCTACCATTTCATCAAGAAGATCTTTTGACTTTTCGGCAGTAACGGCAACTGCTCCGATCCCTGCCAGAAAGATCTTTTTCAAATTATCACTGAGTTTATCCATAATCGCCTTCAGCTCCTTTCAGCCGGCCTACATTTCGTACGCCTCTGTGCTTTGATACTACGTTTATTGTTCTGCCTTACTCTATCTTTTTATTCTTCTTATTATTCTTATTATTCTGTTGTTTTATCAGACTCGCCCGAACCGTATTTCTCTTTATAGCGGTCGATGCATTCTTCGATGATCTTTACTGCGCCAAGCGCGCCTTCAAACTCGTCCACCGCCGTTCTCTTACCTTCCAGATCTTTGTATACGGTAAAGAAATGTTTGATCTCTTCAAAAATATGTTTTGGAAGCTCGGAAATATCCGTATACGCCTCATATGTAGGATCTGCCCACGGAATCGCTATGATCTTCTCATCTCCCGCTCCTCCGTCTGTCATCTTCATAACGCCGATCGGATAACATCTTACAAGAGTCAAGGGCTCAAGCGGCTCTGAACACATCACGAGCACATCGAGCGGATCGCCGTCGTCTCCGAGGGTTCTCGGGATAAATCCGTAATTCATCGGATAATGCGTTGACGTATACAAGATTCGGTCAAGGATGATATACCCTGTTTCTTTATCTAATTCGTATTTTTTCTTGCTTCCTTTTGAAATCTCGATCACCGAGATAAAATCTGTCGGAAAAATCCTTTCCTCACTGATATCATGCCATATACTTCCCATACTAACCTCCTCACTATTCCCGCATATCAGACGCGCCGTGTTCTTACAGATCCTGTCCGGCTATTTGCTCTGCGGAAACGTCCTGTTTAAATTCATAATATGATTTTACCTCTTTCCGTTGATTCCGTCCAGTATTATATCTCCGTCTTGATAGCGAATCTGAAACAATTCTTCTTTTTCCCCTATCTCTTCCCTTCTTAAATAAACATGAAAGCGAACCAAATCAATATCTTCTCCTAAATCTACCGAAAACTTCGTTGTGCGAAATGAGTTTTCTTCGTATTTTTGAACAACTTTTTCCGCAAATGCTTCTGTATCTTTGATTGCATCACAATTCGCCGCAACGGTCAGATCATACACATTATTTTCACATCGGCTCGCCACAACATCCGGTTCGTTCCCCTCCTGCATCTGCGCGTGACGCATCACCCATATCACAATACACAAAACTGCCGCCGCGCAAAAAATCAACGCCGGAATTTTTCCTGCCGTACCCCTGCATCTTCTCTGATCTCTTTTTCGCTTCACTTTGCATCACCTGTCTTTTTCGTCAATATTTGTATCACTTTTACAACCGATTATATAATCTGTTTTTGCCGGAATCAAGAAAATCGGTTGAAAATATGAGACATTTTTATAACAGATGATTTTCACATATAAAAAAGACACCCCACTTCCTGTGAGATGTCTTCTCTTCTATTCTATTCCATTTCTCTGTACTGCTGTGCGATATTCAATGCGTGATCGCCCATTCTTTCAAAATCTGTCAGTATTTCAGAAAAGACGATACCGCTTTGCGGCTTACATTTTCCTTTTTTCAGACGCTGCATCTGCTTTTTAAAATACTTATCCCGCATATCGTCCGTTTTCTGCTCTATGATAACTGCCTGACTTAGTATCCGTTCTACATTTTCGGAAGTTACTTCTTTCAGATTATCAAGCGCCGCAATACACTGCGCTTTCATCTCATTGAGTTCTTCTTTAACCGTATCCGAAAAATCAATCTCCCATTTTCTCATATCGTCGCCATATTCCGCAAGATTGACAGCATGATCTCCGATCCGTTCCAGATTGCTTATAATCGCATAATATCCGTTGATCTTTCTCGAATCTGACATATTCATCTCGCTTGCCATAAGTGAAACGATATATTCGGATATGCCTTTATTGAGGAAATCAATATATTCTTCTCTCTCAGACACTTTTTTGCGAAGTTTCTCATCATATTGAACAAGCGAGTCAAACGAGTCGCTTATATTTTTCGCCACCATATCTCTCATTCTGTTAACTTCATCACGAACCTGTGACACTGCCACCGCGCTGTGTCCGATCGCATAGGAAGATTCAAACGGACGGATATATTTCAGGCGAAGGTCTTCATCGTCTGCCTTTTTGCTGTCCGGAAGAATGCGAACCGCTATATTCGCCATATGTGTTCCAAACGGAAGAAGCAGCAGTGTCGTCACGATATTAAAGACTGTATGGGCATTTGCGATCTGCGCCACCGGATCTCCGGGCGTCATCGCTTCGATCCATGTCACATACGGCGTCACAAGACAGATCACCGTAAATAATACCGTGCCGATTATATTAAATAACAGATGGATAACCGTCGTACGCTTTGCATTTACCTTCATTCCGATCGATGCCAAAACTGCCGTGATACATGTTCCGATGTTTTGTCCGAACAAAACGAACACCGCGCTTGAGAGCGGGATCATACCGGTAGACGCAAGCGCCTGCAAAATACCGACCGATGCAGAAGATGACTGGATCACTGCCGTAAAAAGCGCGCCTACCAAAATACCGAGAAGCGGATTGTCGAACTTCGTCATCAGACTGATAAACGCTTCCGACTCTTTCAAAGGCGACATTGCCGCCCCCATCATATCCATTCCCATAAAAAGAATACCAAGTCCGGCAAAAATACTGCTGATATGATGTACCTTTTCACTTTTGATAAACATGATCGCTCCTACGCCTGCGATCGCAAAAAGCGGAGCGATCGCTCCGATATCAAGAGCAATGAGCTGACCTGTAATCGTCGTTCCGATATTGGCTCCCATGATCACCCATACCGCCTGTTTTAATGTCATCAATCCTGAATTTACAAACCCTACTACCATGACCGTCGTTGCAGAAGACGACTGAATGACCGCTGTGATGGCTGCTCCGACAAGCACACCTTTTACACGGTTCGATGTCAGTTTTTCAAGGATCGACTTCATCCGGTTGCCGGCTGCTGCTTCCAATCCCGTGCTCATCATCTGCATTCCGTATAAAAACAATGCAAGACCGCCGAGCAAAGCAAGTACGTCTGTTATTCCCATTCCATTTTTCTCCTTTTGTAAATCGTCTTATTTTTTCTATATTCTGTTTTTCTTTATACACACGTCTGCTTCGACGCGCTTTTTTAAATTAACATCCGCCAACCGGTATGTCAATTCCATTTTACCCTTTCCCTACATTTTCCTAACACTTTCTTAACGCTGCCTTAACAGACCGCTCATTGCCGATAATATAAAGCTGCGCGGTGAGGACGATCCGGAATCGCTTCAACGCACAGCCTTGACAAAATGCTTTTTAGGTTTTTATTCCACACTTTTCAGTGATTCGACCATATTGATCTTTTTAAGTTTAAAATACATCGCTCCGTTTACGATCATAGAGAACGCAACCGTCAAAAGAAAACTGTATACAAAACTGCTCATATCGATATTTCTGCCAAACATAACCGTATCTATCTCGACAGTGACAATGATAAAGCGATGAAGTATCTTTCCGAGAGCGACGCCGAAAAGAGCGCCTAAAACCGTAAGTACGATATTTTCCCGATATACATACGCCGAAACTTCATTCGGATAAAATCCTAAAACTTTCAGCGTTGCCAGTTCTCTCTTTCGCTCTGTAATATTAATGTTGTTCAGATTATACAAAACGACAAATGCCAGCATTCCTGCCGATATTGTCAGAACAACGATCACAATGTCAAGCGCTCCCAACATATCGTCTACCTGTTGTTTCAAATCAGTCGTATAGCTCACACTCAACGCTCCCGGAAGCTGAAGAATATCTTCGCCGACACTTTGCGCTTCTTTTGTCGTTCCTGAAACCGTCTTATAGAAAACGGCATTGTACTCCGGTTTTTCGTTATAAACAGCCTCATACGCATCTGCCGTCATGTACAGGTAATGTCCCATATAATTTTCGCAGACAGCTTTGATCTTGACCTTGAGATCTCCTTTCTCTTCATCACGGATCGTAATCATGTCTCCTGCCTGTACTTCCAGTTCCTTCGCGATTTTTTCTGTCAAAACAACTTCTTTTTCATCCAGAGAATATCTTCTATCCGTCGTCCTTTCTTTCAAAGTCACAAACTCCGGGAATTGCTTTTTATCTTTCGGCACATCCAGATAGACATCGTGCCATTTACTTCCGTTTCCGATTGTAATCTGAGTCAGTATGCCTTCCATCGCATCGTCTACTTCTGTTTCTTTTCCAAGCATCTGCGCGACTTCACCTTTTTCTTTTTCCGAAGCGCCTTCCGCCATAATGACCGTTCCGTCATATCGCTGAATCTCGCCGTACTGAATATCGACAACCGCAAAGATCGAATCTTTCAAACCGAACCCTACGATCATCAGTCCCATACATCCTCCGATGCCGAAAATCGTCATAAAAAACCGTTTCTTATATCTGACAAGATTACGCACGCTTGCTTTCCAGGAAAAATTCAGCCGCTTCCACAAAAATGTAATCTTCTCAAAAACGACTCTCTGACCCTGCTTCGGCGTCGGCGGACGCATCAGTTGGGCCGCCTGTTCGCGCAGTTCCTTATAACATGCCAGTATCGTCGCCGCCAATGTACAAAACAGCGCCGTTCCCGCCGCTCCTATCCCGTACATCACATTATACGGTATGAGCAGTTCATTCATGTGTTTATACATTATCCCGTATGCATTGATGATAATATACGGAAATATCTTCTCCCCGGTAAAAATACCGGCCGCGCTTCCAAGAAGGGTCGCCAGAAACGCATATCCCAAATATTTCCCTGCTATCGAATGTCTCGCGTATCCAAGCGCTTTTAATGTTCCGATCTGAGTCCTCTGCTCTTCTACCATACGGGTCATCGTCGTAAGACTGATCAGTGCCGCCACTAGGAAAAATATCACCGGGAACACTTCGCCGATCGCTTTCATTCGGTCCGCATTATCACCGTATCCCGAATAATCCGGAAGGTCATTTCGGTCATAAATGTACCATTTCGGCTTTTCCAGTTCTGCAACTTCCGCTTTCGCATCAGCCAGCTCTGCCTGCGCTTCCGCTATCTTTTGCTCGCCTTCGGCGATCTCGGCGTTTGCCTCTGCTTCACCTGCATAATACTCTTCCCATCCGGAAGCAATCTCCTGCTCGCCGGATATGATCCCGGCTTCCGCGCCTGCGATCTGCTGCCTTGCCGCCTCAAGCTGTGCATACCCGTTATCAATCTGCCCTTGCGCATATTGAAGCTGAGCTCTCGTCTGATCGATCTGCGCCTGTGCCTCGACCACAGCTGCGTCTCCGATCTGGATCTGCATGCTCATCTGCTCCAACGCCGCAAGCGTTTCTTCGTCTGTCATTCCGCTTTCTTTCAAAGCCTCATACTGCGCTTTCACCGCATTTAATTGTTCAATCTGCTGATTCAACTGCACAATTCCCTGATCAAGCGCCGCTGTTCCGTTCTGAACTTCTGTCTGCTTCTGTGCCAAGGTCTGCTCTGTTGCGGCAACCTCCGCTTTGGAGTTCTCCAACTGCACTTTCCCACTATCGATCTGTGCCTGCGCGTTTTCCAGTTTCTGCCTTGCATCCGCCAGCTTTGCCGCCGCTTCCGCTTTCCCGTTTTCCAGCTTCGTCTGTGCATCTGTTACTTCGGCTTCCGCCTCCGCAATTTCCCGTTCGCCTCATCGACAATTTCCGTATACCGGGCTTTTTGTCTCTGCTCCTTGATCTTCTCAATATTTTCTTTTGCTTTCGCGACCGTATCTTCATATTCCGAAGTAAATGCCGTCAATTCTTTTGCTCCTGCCGCCTGAATACAAATCTCTGTATAGACGTCCATTGCAAAGCTTTCTTCCTGTACATATACAAACGCCCGCACACTTCCGTTTCCGATTGTCGTACTGCCCCGCTGAAAAGCAATATACTCCGGACTGCTCACTGTACCTGTGATCCGAAACGTATCCGTTTTCAAAGAATCTGTAACCTCGGCATCCGTACCGCTTGAAAACGTGATCGTATCTCCGATCTTCAGTTTGCTTTTTTCCATGTAATCCACATCAACGACACATTCATTTTCCTTATTCGGAAGCCTGCCGTCCTCAAGCTGTATCTCATTCATCGTCGGAAGCATAGACATGACATGAACAACGATTTGATTATCACCGTCTGCCAAAAGAGCGTCCACAGAATACCGGCCTTCCACATGCCCGATCCCTTCTGCTTTTGAAGCCGCCTTTACGTCATCTTCCGTCAATCCCATCGTACTGATGATCCTAAGATCCATCATATTCTTATTATCAAAATACGCGTCTCCCGAATAACGCATATCCGGCTCCGAGGCACGTATTCCCGAAAAGAAGGCACATCCGATCGCAACGATGAAAAAGATGGAAAGGAAACGCCCGAGCTGCGTCTGATCTCCATATAAAAATCTTTTCTCAGCGCACGTTTTTTCATTCACACCGCCTGCCATTTCCATTTCTTATTTTTATCCGAACTACCACTCGATCTCATCGATCGACATCGGGTTTTCATTTGTTTCCATATGAGACACCTGCCCGTTCTTAATATGAATCAATCTGTCTGCCATAGGTGCAAGAGCCTGATTATGGGTAATCACGATCACTGTCATCCCCCGTTCCCGGCACATGTTTTGTAAAAGCTTCAAAATTGCCTTTCCCGTATTATAATCAAGCGCTCCTGTCGGCTCGTCGCAAAGGAGCAGCTTCGGGTTCTTCGCAAGAGCGCGGGCAATCGAAACACGCTGCTGCTCGCCTCCGGAAAGCTGCGCCGGAAAATTATCCAATCTGTCGCCAAGCCCTACATCTTCCAATACCTTTTTTGCATCAAGAGGATCTTTACATATCTGAAGCGCAAGCTCTACATTTTCAAGCGCGGTCAGATTCGGGATCAGATTGTAAAACTGAAATACGAATCCGATATCATCCCTGCGGTATCCGGTCAACTGTCGGGAATCATACGCCGTAATATCTTTTCCGTCCACTGTCAGCGTTCCGCCTGTCGCGGTATCCATGCCGCCTAAAATATTAAGCACCGTCGTTTTTCCCGCGCCGCTTGGTCCGACAATTACAACAAACTCTCCTTTTTTGATAGAGAAATTAATATTGTCTGCTGCCCGGATCTCCACTTCTCCCATATGATAAACTTTCGTGATATCCTTTAATTTGACAAATTCCTCCATCCTGTCACCTCTTTCATCCCATATGTTTTCCTCATTCGATTTTCATCGCACGCTATTTAATTTTGCCGAATATCTAAATAATACAAGCCCAACTAAAAACATCACGGAAAGTGCGCTGACAGCAATATTGATGCTCCCCGTCATCTGACTGATAAAAGATACGAGCGCCGTTCCGATAACCGATGCGCCTTTGCCGCAAATGTCATAAATGCCGAAATATTCTCCCGACTTCTCCGCCGGTATGATCTTCGCAAAATATGATCTTGAAAGCGCCTGTATCGTTCCCTGGAACATTCCCACAAGAACTGCGAGCATCCAGAAATCAAACTGAGTATCCAGCCAATATGCATACACTGCAATTCCAAAATATGCCATGATACAGACAGTAATGATCTTCTCCGGAGAAACTTTCTTTACGATCCTTCCGAAAATAAGTACAGACGGAAACGCAACGATCTGTGTCACAAGAAGGGCGAGCAAAAGTCCCGTGCTGTCCAATCCAAGAGCCTGTCCGTACGCTGTCGCCATATCAATAACGGTATACACACCGTCAAATATAAAAGAAAAACGCAAGTAAAAATACAAAATATGCTTTCCTTAACCAACTCCGCAAAGTTTTCCCAAGTCGCTTAAAACTGTCTTTTACAACATGTCCGTTTACTTCGGCAAAATATTTCTGTCTGTAAGAGCGAAGAAGCGGTACAGAGATAACAGCCACCAAAGCGCAGTAATAATAAACGCAATGATCATCGCAGTCTGCATTCCGATCCCCAACGGTTTTGCTCCGAGCACAACGCCGAGACATGCCACAAACGGAATACAGCTTCCGATATATCCCCACGCATAGCCGTGAGACGAAACTGCGTCCATCCGTTCCGGGTCGGTCACATCAGTAAGCATCGCGTCATAAAAAATCAGACTTGCCGAATATCCGGTCTTTGCCAGTACAAAAATACCTAAAAACCAAATCCACGATGACAGAAACCCTAACAAAATACATCCGAAAACACCTACTCCCATCGCAACAAAAACACTGTTTTCTTAAAATTTTCGTATCCGCAATCGCTCCGAGCGTCGGCCCTAAAATCGCCACAAGAAGCGTGCACACAGAAGTTGCATATCCCCAGTACGCCAGATAATCTACGTCCGATATACCGGCGTTTCCCGCAAGATAATTAAAATAAATCGGAAATATGGTCGATACCATCATTGTAAACGCCGAATTTCCCACATCATAAAGAACCCACTTTTTTTCTAACGAAGTCAGTTTAAATTTCATCGCCTTGTCTCCCTTTCCCTCATTCTGCCATCGCCAGACCCGAACCGCATGACGGCTGTACCGCATCCTTTCCACATCTGCCCGGTCTTCGGCTCATGTTTTGCTTTAGCTTATCGCCTGTTTATAAAGGCAGATCTTTCCATCCCTCACCTGCGCCGAACGTTCTTGTAAAACGTTCCGGAATTTCGTCTCCCTCAAACAAAACTTTCTGGTAACAGATGATCAATCCCGCCGCCAGCGGAACTGCCCCGGCAAACAGCCTTTTTAAAAGACGACAGTACTCTTTACACGCCGGATTCGGTTCAAGACTCATAACCATCCCATGCAGAGAATCATACTGCCCTGATAGCCGCATTCCGCCGAAAGGATCTTCCTTTTTACCGCGCCGGGCGCCAGCAAAAGCTTATGATACATAATCATCCCTTTCAAAGCTTTTTGTACCGTCTCTGCTGTCAGATCTTCAAAAAACGGCGCTATGACCGCCCCGTTCTCCTTCGTCGGACGGATATGCTTTGTGGCAAGATAACGCACAGGATTAATATAATCTTCCTTTAAGAGAAGCCGGTCAAACTCCATCTCGATCTCCGAATGGCTGATTCCGCTTTCATGGATCATCTTCTCAACATACGGATGGCACTCACTGTCTAAAGCAAAATGACAGATGACACCGTAAATATATGCTCTTGCCGCTGCCGGATCTTCCGCTTTTTTCACAGTTTCCGCAGCGTGGCGGAAAAACAGATCCGCCGGCTTATCATGAAGGTCATATCCCTGACCGTTCACTGTATTTCTCTTCATCGGATGATAATAAAAAAGAATATCAGACCATGAAGTCCGATATCAAATAATTCTCTGTGATTCTCAACTGTGCTGCGAAGCGGCCTCGGAAGCGCGCTGATCACTTCTTTTCCAAATTTGTAATGTGCATATGTCGTAGGCATAAATCTTCCTCTTTTCACGTACTTTTTCTTTTAATTTTATTATCACATATTCAAGACAAAAAATCCAGAATTACACTCCGTTTGATATGTTAAATTTTTGCAAACTTCTCGTTCGATATCCGATATTTTGTATCACTTTTACAACCCCGCGCAGATCTTTTCCCTTGTAAAATCAATAAAAAGTGCAGAAAATGAGACATTTTCAAGCGCACCGTTCTCAGAAAGGAATATACTTATGCCGAAACCAAGAACATCTACCGGAGAAAAAAATCTGATCAGTAAAAGACTCATCAAACTTCGAGAGAAGCATAATATGTCGCAGCGGCTTTTAGCTTATCAGCTTCAATTAAACGGCTATGATATGGATAAAAACGTCATTACAAGAATCGAAACAAATAAACGCTATGTCACAGATGTGGAGCTAAAAGCACTCTCTGAGATTTTCCACGTTTCATACGATTATCTCATCGACGGAAAAGAAGACGAGATATAATATTCGATACTTCCGCCTTGCTTCCCGCGGAGAATCTTATAAATCCATTGCCGAAATATGCGGCATTACCGCTGAAAATGCAAAAGAGATTCTGGAGTAGGCATCCGCCTGTTCCAACTCATTATTGTGCCGCGCCGACTCATCTTTTGCTTGCCCGGCTTCGTATTTTCATCACCGCTTTTACTGCCATACGGCACACCGTCTCGGAAACAGCGGACTGCACCATAACTTTACGTATGTTTATATTTTTTATTTTTTCACAATCTATATACTGATTCCCTCTGTAAAATCCGGTCAGCGCAGCCAGAATCTGCTCCGCTGCACGCCATATTCTTTCCGATACTGATTATCTCCGCAAAGAACGTAACTATTATGATCCGAATTTTCCATCACTCTGTGCAATACATAAGCGCCGTTCTCTCTTCGATACAAGATTACTTGATGACGACAAACCTCTTCTTTTACAGGTTCTAAGATCAATACGTCCTTTTTCGGGCGGATACATGGCAGCATGCTGTTTCCCTCAGCCGTAAGAACCAGCTTCCCCTGCTCTTTCAGGATTTCTTCTAATCCACGGCTTTTCAAATTCTTATCTTCCCTGCCTTCTTCCTTTTTACCCTCTTGTTTACTTTCCTGTTTACTTTCCTGTTTATCTTCTTTTTTACTATCCTCACATTTTTCTGTTTTAAATTCACTCATTTGTTTCTTCCAATATTTCCGCATTTCGCAGTTGTTGTAAAAAGCGGTCCAAATCATCGGCCGCAACGCTTTCATCAACTTCGTATTTTTCTGCCATTGCCTGTAAAACCTGTTCCTTCGTCGTTTCCTTTCGGCACTGTTCCCACAAAAATGCGCCTGTATCATTTAACCGGATCATCCCGTGAAATACTTTTCCCGCTTCACCGACCGGAACTACGACATGATCTCCTGCCACCTTGCGAAGCAAAAAACCTTCTTTTATTTTTATCTTCATTTTTCTTCTCCTTTCATACAAAAATATGCCGTCTTAGCCGCTTCTTCTTCCATAGTACACTCCATTTTGTAAACCGGAACAGACTGTAAAAAACGATCTAAAAAAGAGAGCAGCAAATTCGTCTCTTCTTCATCTCCGTAAAATAATGTCTGCGGCAATATCAGAGGAAGAGCTTCCCCCGAAGTAATCTTCTGTATTTTATTTGTTTTTCCTCTATGCAGCATACAAAGTCCTTGTATCGGCGCTTTGCGATTCTCATTTTTATCGGTTTTCCCGCTGAACGGAGTCCCGCATGCATAAAATACGCCGTTTTGCAGACAAACTGCGGGCTTGTCATCGTTAATGATCCGAATCGGTTCTCCTTTGAACGTCTGCCGCCAAAGCTGCGCATGCGTAGATTTCCCTGTTCCGCTCGGAGCCGAAAAAAGATAGGCTTTTCCCTCTTTTTCTACTGCCGAAGCATGGATCATAAACCCTTGATGTTTTAACAGTTTCATATAAAATTCAGCTCCGGCACAACTATATTCACACTCTTCTATAGACAGGTGCGGATATTGCTTTCTCAGTTTTTCATAATCTTCTTTCGTACCGTCAAGCGTTATATCAGGCTGCCTCTCTGTATCCGACCGATACGTCTCCATACGCCGCCGAAGCAGACCGTAAAGCGGTTCATAAGATACAACACATCCTGCAAATTCATAAATCCCCACTGTACTTCCTCCCGAATCACAAATCTAATCTGTCCTTTTTCCGAGAAAACTCTCTCTATTTTTTCACTTCTTGTTTTTCAAGCGCTTCATCACGCTGTTTTGTTAACTGTTCGATTTCTTCCAGACACTTCTGTTCGTATTCCGAATATTTCTGACGACGCTGTTCTATTCTGTTCGCTCTGTCTTCTAAAGTTCCTTCATAACATGTAACGCTTCCGACTACAAGATCACTTTCACTTTGTTTTTGTAAGAGCAGATCAAGTATTTCCTCAAAATGCTCCAGCGAAGCCTCGCCTGCAATCTCCATCTGCCGTTCCAAACTAAAATCCGATAAAACAACTACGCTTCTCGCTTCTATGACCTGATCCAAAATATTTTCGATCGTTTCCATATCTTCACGCATGGAAATATTCTGGCATTCTTCTATCTCCATATTGTAATCTGTATTTTTTCCATGCTTCAAAGAAGATGCATCTTTCGCAAAAGCCACCCCGATCTTAAAATCCATTTCTTTAAAATTCGGATATAAAATCTTGCTTCCTCTTCCATATTCCTTACCGTTAAAAAAATAGGCGCCCGCAATCTTTCCCGTACTTTCTTCGTATTGTTTGACAGTACTTTTCAGCATTTCTATATAAGCGTCTTTCTCCTCCCCGATCTCACCTCCAAAAGCGAAATCCCAGCCTTGCTGTCCTAAATACGTCACTGTTTCCTGATGATGCTCCGCTGTGTTTTTCAAAACAAGAGTGGCCTGTATCCCTCTGCCTTCAAGAGCCGGAACGATCCGATCCATCAGTTCCTGATCTTCCTCTGAAAATGCAAGAATTACGTTCGCCGGTTTCTCAATATCATTCACTTCTGCTTTTTTATTTTCCATGTCATTGCGTATCTCTCGGATCTTTTTATCATACTCCTTGTACGTTTCCTGCAACCCGTTTAAGCTCTCCATCTGCTTTTTTTCCCCGTATCTCCAATAGAAAAGCAGACCGAAAAGTCCGATTGCCAAAACAAATACGAGCAAAATCTGTATTTTCTTATTTCTCATAACGCTCCTTAAGTAATCCTGTTATCACTGTGTCTAAAATCTCATTTTGTATTTTATCAAAAAATTCTCCGAAACGTCTTCTAAACCGCATCTTTCAAAAAACTGACACCGTTCTTTTTGCTCCTGATCTTCAACACGGTCAAAAGTTTTTGCTCTTTCAATATGATATCCTATATTTCCCCTGCTTGCTGTCAATGCTCTTTTATATCTAACCAACCACGCAGCCGGAAGCAAAATCGGTGTTTTCAGCCACGGACAAGATGTCTTCATCACCTCATAAGACGGAAAGACCAACTGTTTTACAAACTTGTTCTTTGATTCATACAGCACAGTTCCGTTCCTGCGCGCTGTTTCCCTGCTGCCGAAAATACCGCCTGACAAAGCATAGTTTTCCAGTTCATCCGATACTTCCGTTCTCACAGTTTTCTCATCATCCGAAAACCAAAGCTGTGCCAAAGACCTGATATTCTCCTCAAACTTCTGAAGTTTCAAAGCTTTGAGCTGCCGCTGCACATATGCTTTATCCATTCGTGGCGTTTCCGACAAAATATAAATATCAAGAACCATTCGGATTCCGATGCCGCCTCTCACAAAATGCTCGGCAAGATGGCACACCGAATGCAAGTAATGATCTTCCAAACTCATTTCATATATATACTGTTTCCCTTTTGCATGAATTGCCCGCTCCCAAATATCAGCAAAATAGTCGTATGCATTGGTCAGTCTGAACAGAACATCTCTGTGCATTTCAATCGTTACGCCGTCTTTTTCATATTCGTCATGCTTGATGTTATATCCCCCGAACTTGTATCCGGCATCCTGCATAACCTGTTTTAATTTCTTTGTCTGATCTTCTTTATATAAAATATCCAGATCTCCCATCGTACGAAATTCCGGGTACGGATAAAACTGCTTTGTCCGTATTCCTTTCAATGGCATACAATAAATCCCGTTTTTTTCAAACAACTCAAACAACGTCTCTGCCGCATACGCCTGCTGCGCGTCTTTGTATGCATAATCTTTCAAATAAAAAAACAGTTTTTCCCGATACGGTTCCTCCATAAATACAGGACATTCCTGCAAAAACGGTAAGACTCCGTGTACTCTTGCACACTTTATCACACGTTCGATTTCCTCTTTTGAAATCTGCATCGACCACTCGGACTTGTTTTTCCCCGCCAGTACATCTCTGATGATTTCAATTAATCTTTTTTCTTCTTTCTTCAAAACAATCTCCTTTGCGGCAGTCAAAAATATATTCACCTGAAATATTTATGGACAAAAGTATCCTTTTCAATTTCAAACTTTTCCTTTTTACCGATACATTCAAACTTCGATTTCTCAACGGACTGCACAAAATCAGCAAACTCGTCCTGCAGTTGTCTTTTCGGAACAGGTACTACGATTTTCTTCATAGCGTCATTCATCAGCTATTATTTCCCACACGACTTACAAACTTATAAGCGATCCGATTCAACAAATATGCCAGATATCTCATATTTACCTTATCGTTTTTTGCTTTCAGTGTTCCACATACATTTGTACAGTTGAATTTTCCGTTTCTGTAAAAAACAGTTCCTGCTTTCGCGCCGTCAGTCGTCCACGTAATATACTCTCCGTCAAAATCAAACGTATCAATAGATCCGAATATACCGTCGTTTGTTGTCTGAGAAGAATATACCGGATATGGACCTTTATGATTTTCTATATACTGCTGATTGATCACTCTGCCTCTTCCGTCAATACATAAATCCTCTACGGAATACCCTTCATACTTTGAAAATACTCCATCGGAAATAAACTCCTCCAAATGAAATATTTGATCAATTTTGTCCTGATACTATTCTCGTATTTTTCAATTTCAGCATTTTGTCCGTTTATCTTATCATCTAACGCTTTAAGCTCATCGATTATATTCTTCTGGATCTTTGTTTCCGGCGCCTGAACAACCAACGATCTGATCCTTTGTGCGGAAGCTCTGTTGTTTCTGGAAACCTTTCATATTCACCTTCAGCCTGAAGCGCATACATCATATATTCGGGAAGGATTTTTTCGGTTTTGATCCTTAACACGCCGCAATGATCCGTAGGATAAAAAGGCACACCGGCCGGAATGATATTCACCATCCAATCACCGTCGATTCCCCATATCACCGAGGACGGCTGTAATCTTTCATATTTTCTTTGTCGATCCTGCCAAACTCTTCATACACATTCGCGCTGTAAACAGGCACTCTTCCTCCGGAAACGATCTCTTCCGACAAAACCCGGTCTCCGATCGTTATATCAAACGTCTTTTCATTAGAAAGGGAATATACCGTCAGGCCCGGATCATCTTTCAGAAGCCGCGTCTTCGTAGTTTTTATAGCTTTGTTAAAATACACCTCGCTAAAACTGATCATATCTTTCGTATGAAGATAATAATAATACTCTTCCAAATCATCTAAAGACACTTCCTCTCCGTTAAACATTTTTCGGATCAGACTTGCAATCGTACGATCAGACATCCTGTTTTCCGCATCATACAGCATCCCGCCTTCATCTATGATCTGTATTCCTTCCTGCCCCTTTCGATTGCTCCATTTATAACCTAAAAACTTCTCCTGACCTTTGTTATCATCCGGAGCTGCCACGATCAATGTCCTTTGATCATAAACAAAAGAGAAATATTTCATTTTTTCCCGTTCTATCTTTTTTACATATTGATAATACTGCTTTGTCAGCAGTTTTTTCTGCTCTTTTTCTGATAATTTACCGAACGTCTTTTGTTTCTGCTTTTCTTTCGTTTTTGATAATGCCAAAAAAGCTTCTTTATACTTTAAAAAATATTTATCTTCTATATCGCCGATATCAACCGCTTCTGATAAGAACCGTTCATAGACTTCAGAACTTACGTCGATCTTTTTCAAATACTGTTCCAATATCGCTTTGTCTTCCCATCCGTCCAAATTACATCCGTTAAAAACAGCGTCGATGCTGTCTTCGATCAAATCGGCTTTTTTCGGCGGTTCATTATATTTTTCCAGAAACAACACAACCGTATTCGTTCCTGTCGCGCCAAACGTCTTATTTCCCATAAGAACGATCGCCCTTATCTTGAAATTCTTTAATATAGATTCCCTTGCGCAGATAAAACTTCATTTTCCTTATTCAATATACTGCTCGGCAAAATAACCGCCGCCACTGCGTTCGGTTTCAAAAGCTGGGAAATCCTCTCGACAAATAATGTTTCTATTTCAGATCCGTTATTTGAAATAGTATCTAATATAGAAAACGAATTATTTTTAAGCTTTAAATGGGGCTTAAACGCAGATACAGAATACGGAGGATTCGCTACTAAAATGTCAAATGTATTCGGTTTTATATTTTTGTCAGGATAGTTTTCCAGACCGTCTCCGAATATAATATTTCCCTCGCCTGCACCATGCATGAACAGCGAGATCTTAGATACGCGGGCTAATCTGTAATCTTTCTCAATCCCGAAAATATTGTTCTCGGCAAAAGACCGGTCAAGCTCTCTTAAACTATCATTTGCCTTAACACATGCTGAGACAGCTTCAAACCCTTCCGTCAAAAAATGTCCGGCTCCGCAGGCATAATCGATGATCTTCGGCAAGCCCGCACCTTCTTCGGTTTTAAGTATTTTCTCGACGGGCAGACTGTTCCATATAAATCTTGTGATCGGAACAGGAGTAAAAAACTGACCTTCATTCTGCTTAAAGCCTTTGCTGAGCAGTTGTTCAAACAAATCTCCTAACATCTGAAGATTTTCAGATCCTATTATTCTGAATTTTTCAAACAACTGAACAACTTCTACTAATATTTTACCGTTTTGTAAAAATAATTGTTCGTTGTGAACGTCTTTGAACGCAAAATCATTGTTGGTATAAAATTTCAATATACGCAGCGTATGTTTCAGATGAGCGATCATATTTTTTCTCTCTTGTCCGGTATATTGACGAACTAAATTTTCGGCATAGTCATCAGGCACATAAAAATTTCTTCTTTCATAAATTTTTCCATGCCTTCTTTATGTAGACGCTGAAGCCTGTCCTGCAAACTTTCGTAAGTATCCGTGCCGACTTTGTACTGAAAATCTACGATCTCCTCCATATCTTTTTGAATCTCATCGACTAATTTACAAATAAACAGAGCCACTAAACGGTTAAATGCATTTTCCTTATCCGAAACATTATTATGACGTAAAATCTCTTCAAACTTATTTACAATTTTATTATTGTCCGCAAAATCTTTCAGATCCGCTTTTCTAAGCGGTTTTACCCCGATTTGATATGCGCTTGAATCATCTCTGAAAATTACATCTCCCGAAAATCGCTTTTCATACGTTTCATCCCACACCGAATATAATTCCGAAACTGTATGTGCATTTTTAAATAATTTAATAGAGTCATCTTTTTGGGATAAAGCAACAATATTCGCATCGTCAGAACAATCAATACTTTCCGTATCCCATTTTATCTGCTTGCCTTCATATTTCGACGCATAAAGAACGAGAAACTTACAGCTTCTTTCCTGCTGCCAATATGAGAATAACTGGCCACCATCATTTACTATATTTTTATATTCCTTTTCATATTCTCTGCCGTAAGTTTTACACTCAACAATAAACAGCGTATTCCCTTCCTGATCAGATACGCAAATATCAGCCCGTCCGCCTTTCGACTCATGCCCCAGCGTCCACTCTTTTTCTAAATTTAAATGCTTCGGGCGATACCCCTTGTCAAACAGCCTTGTCACACATTCCAATACGACAAAATTTTCAGGAGCGGAAAAATTGCACGTCGTTCTATTAGAAATCGTCATTCCCCGATCTTCAGGATAGATTATTGTTCTGTTTTTCAAATCTACCTTAATATAACAATCGACAGATGGGAAAAATTTTTCATAAATATGATTTTTCTTTATGTAACCCATTGATAAGAGAAGGTCTTTAATATAACTTCTGATATCATTTTCGTTTCTCCTCCGGTATAATATTCCGATTTATTATTTTTCTTCATCGACAATTATATCACGGATAAATAATACAGTCATGTATTTTCTAAGATAGCGAAAAATGGCTAATCGATAATATATAAAATATGTGACATATATAAAAACTGTACTACCTTTCATAATTTTTGATTTTTGATGTATGAATCAGATTTTTAATAGGAACACTCAAATAAGAGGCATAGAACCTATTGCAATCATGTCACGAATAATATATAATATTCGTGACATGAAGGGAGGCGGTATTGTGGACAACGGATATACAAAACGAATACGAGAGCGTGTTCTTTCTCTTGAAGATGGAACTGTTTTTGTGACGTCCGATTTTGCGGATATTGCAGATACATCCACTATTCGTCAAAGTTTAAGCCGTTTAGTGCAGTCAGGAACATTGCGCCGTATTTTGAAAGGAGTTTATGAAAAGCCAAAATACAGTAAACTTCTGGATGAATATGTGGCGGTCGATCCGGAAGCAGTGGCAACCGCATTGGCACGAAGTTATCACTGGACGATTGCCCCATGTGGGAATACAGCATTGAACCTGTTAGGACTTTCAACACAGGTAACAGCAGTATGGTCCTATATCAGCGATGGTCCATATAAGACCTACGAGTGGAACTCTACAAAGCTGGAATTTAAGCACCGGACCAATAAGGAGATTACCGGATTGTCCTATATGACAAGTTTGGTTATACAGGCATTAAAAACGCTTGGCAAATCGAATGTTACGCCAGAAGTCATACAGATGCTTTCCG
>ENA-OQCS01000008-OQCS01000008.1-human-gut-metagenome-genome-assembly--contig:-NODE-8-length-81038-cov-5.989989_pt1 | contig 81038 bp, 91 predicted proteins | sample MGYA00242757_ERZ504575 | MGnify/ENA primary metagenome ERZ504575 (study PRJEB26092, sample SAMD00036297) | human gut metagenome | host: Homo sapiens | study: EMG produced TPA metagenomics assembly of the... | reverse complement strand
CGTGTCTTTGGGTATATGGGTGAATTTTTATTGCCCATATACTGTATCAAAAATCTGTTGAAAATAAAAGAACATCAGGTAATGTTTGTTACTGATGAAAAGATTAGTGCCGAGAACTCAAGCATATATCATTTTTCATTCAGAGGGTTCACCGTTACTACATCCAGTAGCCAATTCCTATTATAAATGTCCAATGTGAAAATATTGTGAATTCCAATACGTTTGTAACGATTGTTCCTATTTGATCTAAAATAACCTATTTTCATTGAATTAGATGCTCTAAATTTCTAAATTCATATAGAAAAAGAGAACGTCGAGTAAGCGTTCTCTTGAAGAAGTTCTAAAATAATAATTGCAATCCCATCACAATGACCCAGTCTTAGAAATCATCAGTAAAACTACTGTTCTAATTTGTTTTAACACAAACACTCTTTCCAGAAAACGCAATTCCAAATTTCAATATTTTTTTCACTCCTTCACTCTTCATTTCAGAATCATATTCCATACTATGAATCTGACAAAGAGCTTCATCTGCCAAAAGTGTTAATTCATCATCATCAAGATTTTTTTTCCACTTTAGTTCCATAATCATTCCAGGATACTTATCATCTCTAGGTATTAAACCAATGTCAAATCTTCCTTTACCAGACTCTCTATTCGATTTTATTTTGTACTGATTATCCATCATCGAAATCAATCCTAAAATCATGCCATGATAGAAAGATTCACTGGCTGTATCATAGAAGCTAATTGTTTTATCCATATATTCCGAAATAGCTTTTTCTAGTTTAACATAATCATTTAAGAACAAACTTTCCGCAATCTTATCTGCAGTCGTTCTTGAAACTGCACCAATCTTCATCAAATGTGCCAAAATCTCACTTTTATAAACAGAAGCTATCTCTTTATTTGGAATCGATACTTGGCACAAATAAGATCCATCCGCCTGCAATTCTTTAATCGTTGTTTTCAAATATCCAGCTACCAATAATAAACTATAAATATTAGTTGGATCCTCTGTAAGTGAACGATAAACAACATTTTGATCTATTCTTGCCAAAACTTACCCCCACGAATTAAAGAATAAAGCTTTTCTGTAATATCCTCATCCGCCACTTTTAAAACATCTTCGAGAATCTCATTCTTTCCAGTATTTACCAATATGCCTGTGGAACACATCCCTTCGAAATATAATTAATGACTGACCACGGATTATAAATTTCTTCATTCCCAAATAAATATCCATCATACCATTCTTGAAGTTCACTCTCTTTTTCAGTAGCTCCATAATAATCTAACATTTCACTTACTTCTTCATTTGTGAATCCAAAATAACGATCATATGCTTCATCCATCACTGAATTCACAGTTAAATTATTTAATCCACTAAAAATACTTCTTGAGCAATTCTCAAAATTCCAGTTAAAAAGCCGTAAGAAAGATTTTTATTATCCTTAAAAGCACCAGAAAAGAAATTTCTCATAAAGCCAATGATTTCATCATAGAAATCCTTAGAATACCCTTCCTGGATTGGAGTATCATATTCATCAATAATAATAATTGGAGCTTTATCATAATGAGATGCAAGCATCTTCGACAACTTTTCAAGTGAAAAAGACAATTCTACTTCATTTTCTGTTGCACTTAATACTTTATTAAAATATTCCTTTTCATAATCCGATATTTTTAAACTGCTCAACAATTCCTGATGCCTTCCATATTCTTCTTGAAGCAACGATTTAATTTTCTCTACAGTGGCCTGCCAAGAATCAAACTTTACATCTTTAAAAGTAAGGAAAATCACAGGATATTTACCTTGATGCAAACGATAGTCTTTCCCACACTTCCAAATATTCTTATCTTCAAAATATTTAGATGTATCCTCATCCGTCATTTCAAAATACACTCTAAGCATATCCATATTCAATGTTTTTCCAAATCTTCTTGGTCTTGTGAATAATGAAACCAATGGCTTTTGATCTAAAAACTCCTTAATTAACATCGTTTTATCCACATAGTAATAATCCGATTGAGCACGCACATAGTCTGAAATACCAATAGGCAAAGGCTTTCTATCTGTAGTCATCCCTTTTTTACAATATTCACCAGATGAAATTCTTCCATCTACCGGTTTTGTTGCTTCGTCTGGAATTTCCCAACTTTTTCCATTCTTAACAGCACCAGGAATTCTTCCTGATTTACACAAACTCGTAACTGCGCGAACACTAATATTCCAAATTAAAGCCATTTCTTTACAAGTTTTCATGTGAACACCACCAATCCTACTACCAATAGTATACCTATCATTCAGAAATATGTCGATTTTTTCGGTAATTTATTTAGAAGAATATAATTTCACAACGATATTCTTCTTTTAGAAAATTAAAAAGGTGCTATAAGCACCAGTTTTGTGAATTAAAATAATAATTGTAATCCCATCACAATGACCCACATATAAGCACAAGTCTTAGGAATCATCAACAATCCAATCATTGCTTTGTCTTAGACCACAATGTAACTGGAATATAACAACCAAACGAAATAAGAAATAATAATAGCTGCAACCATACGGTTTAAGTGTAAATCATACATATTCCCTGAAATCGCATAAAGAAGAATTACACCCATTCCAGTTACGGCAAATACAACATTACGAATTAAAGACAACTTCCTATTTCCTTCTTCACTCGTCCAATTGTTTTGTGGTAAGAAACATACTACGATACGAATAATAGCTGAAATCCAAATCATAGCTTCAATCCAAAGTGGAGCTGTAAGCGTTGGGAAAGTTAATTTCCAGATAAACAATAAGATAATATAGAACACTGTCATTGTGATTGAAGATACCTGCAATCCAATACCAAGTTGTCTTTTGATTTTGTCATTTGTTCCATATACAGCTCTTTTAATACGAGGAACCAAATGGAATGCATCTCCACCACACAACGTTAGTGTTAATACACCATATAAAATAAACAATGGATTTCCTTTTGAATATACAAAGAATAAGATTCCAGCAATTAAGTCAAAGATCAAATAACAAGCATCAAAAATAGCTTCCATTAAATCCGGCATTTTAATTTTATAATTATTTTTACTCATTTAAAATCATCCTTGCTGCATTGTCATACACCTTTTGAAAAACATTCATAAACATCTTGATTTCTTCTTCCGTTAGACCATCAAACATATCTTGCGCAAACTCTTTTTGCGCCCACTTACCATCTTCAATCACTCATTGGCCAATTGAAGCAAATGAATTGTGACACGCTTTTTGTTCGCAGGATCCACTCTTCTTTCAATCAAGCCACGATTTTCTAATACTTTAAGTGAAGTTGAAACATGAGACTTTGTAGACTTACGAATACGAACAATATCCGCCGCCGTATTGTATTTTGGATTATTGTAAAGAAACATCAATATGTCATATTCCATCTGACGTAAGTCATACTTTTCACAAACCCCCGCCATCTTCATCTCATAATATCTCGTAATCGTTTTATGTTCATCCAAAAGTGCATATGCATTCTCCTTATCGTTCTATTTAGAATATTAATATTCTATAGCTCATGAATAGGTTTGTCAACAAAATCATTGACACCATTCTTAAAAAAAGGGATACTCTGATTAGGGAAGAAGGGGTTAAGAATGCGTACACAAAAATATAACCTGCAAAGAATAAAAGTATTCTTCTATATCTTAATGATTGCCATTTTAGGATGGTTTTGTTTCATGCAACTCTTTGGAGCCAACGAACAAGAGCATGATGTTCAATCTCATTCCATTGTCTATACACAAACGTTTTATTGGGAAAAAGAAGATGGTTCCAAACAAAAAATAAATATCCCAGGAAAATATGAAGTAAAACCTGGCCATACAATGATTATTAGTACAACTCTTCCTAAAGATTATAATGAAACTTCCTTTGCGATTCGCTCCTCCTTACAAGATGTTAAATTCTATGTAGATAATACATTACGTAAAGAATATTCTACAAAAGATACGCGCCTTGCCGGTAAAAATTCGGCGAGTCGATATATATTTTGCCCCACAACCTATAAGGATGCAGGAAAAACATTACGCATTGAACTTACAACCTATACTTCTAACTATTCTGGTGTAGTCAACGAAATTTATTGTGGAAGTGAAATCGATATTTGGCAACATATATATAGCGATTATAAAATGTCCACATTCATTGCCTTCTTCATTTTATTTGCCGGTATTACATCCGTTCTATTTGGTTCAGCCCTAAAATTTACTTATCACACCAATTTCAGCACGGAATATTTAGGCTGGTGTATGATCATGGGAGCCATCTGGATGCTTGGAGAATCCAAAATCCGCCAAATCTTAGTACCAAACGCATCTTCTCTAGCCTCATTATGCTTTGTGATGATCATGCTTAGTCCTTTACCAATACTTTTCTATGCTGACAGTATCCAAAATGGAAAACATCGAAAACTCTATAAATATATTGGCTACATTGCCTTTTAAACTTTGTAGTTTCATCCATCCTATATTTGACAAAAGTCAAAGACTACATTGAAACATTGCCCGTTGCCCAATGCATTCTGATCTGCGTATTTATTATGGTATTTATTCATTTATATCAATATATACATTCATCAACCAAATCCCGCTCAGACTACCTCTTACTATTCGGACTCTTTTTAGTTTTAATCTGCATAGCCATTGAAGGTATATCCGTTTATTTTGTCACTATGATTTCAGGCATCTTTATTGGTATTGGCATGATCATATTACTACTCGCAAACATTGTTCGTACCATCCATAAAATTCATGTTGTGGAACAAACACGTCATCAAAAGGAATTGGATATTGAAAAGAAAGAAAACAAAAAAATAACACTTCAAATGATGCAATCTCTTTCGACAACGATTGAGGCAAAAGACGAATATACAAAAGGCCATTCAAGACGTGTTGCTCAATATGCTGCTTTAATTGCCAAAAATCTTGGTTGGACAAATCAGGAAATTGAAAATATTAAAAGCTGTGCTTATCTACACGACATTGGAAAGATTGGTATTCCCGATCAAATTCTAAATAAGCCTGGACAATTAACGGATGAAGAATTCAATTTAATTAAACAACATACGATTATTGGACAAGACATCCTAAAAGATATCACAATCATACCTCACTTAGGTGAAGTCACAAGAAGTCATCATGAACACTATGATGGTACTGGCTATCCCGATGGACTTAAAGGAAATGAGATTCCTATTCAAGCACGCATCATTACGCTTGCCGATAGTTATGATGCTATGAATTCAAAAAGAATCTATCGTAATGCGCTTAGTATTGAGCAAATTAAAGAAGAAATCAAAAAAAATGCAGGTACACAATTTGATCCTAAAATCACAAATGTTTTCCTAAAGCTTATGGACGATGGATCTTTGTTTAACTTAGAACACGAAATTATTCCGGTTCAAGAAAATACAATCGATAAATTTATATCCGATGTTGTATCGACTATTAAAAATCAGGAAGAAACAAAGAACCACGACTATCTTACAGGTCTTCCTGTACGTAGTGTAGGCCAAAAGTATATAGCGATTGCGATGCAAAAAACAACGGGATGCCTTATCTTTTTAGATATGGATAATCTTAAGAAAATCAATGATGTCTATGGACATAAAGCGGGAGATAGAGCTTTACAAAGCTTAGGAAAACTATTATTAGACATTCCATTAGATAAAATCACATGCAGAATGGGTGGAGATGAATTTCTACTATTCTTACCAAAAGTAAATTCAGAACAAGCCGAAAAGATTCTGGCTCAAGTAATCGAACAATTCAAAGGTATTGTAGAAAACGATCATGAAATTCATTTTGCGACACTCTCTGCAGGTATGCTCATGACCACAAAAAATGATAATTTTGAAGATGCTTGTTCAAAAGCTGACAAAGCCTTATATTATGTAAAACAAAATGGTAAAAACAACTATTCTTTCTACAATCAGATTCAACATAAAAACACATCCAATAATACGGCAGACCTAAAACAAATTGCCAAATCCCTACATACAAGTGGAAGCTATACAGGCGCTTTAAGTCTAGACTTTAGAGAATTTACTCGACACTATGAGTACATACACCAATTAATGGTTCGAAATCATTCTTGTTGTTATTTGGTGATGGTCACTATGGAAACTGTAGAAGACACACTTCCATATATTGAAAAAATTGAAGAAGCCTTAACGAATATGGGTGAAGCCATCCACAAAAACATTCGAAAAGTCGATGTTTGTACACGCTACAGTGCCATGCAATATTTGATCATTCTATCCCAACCAACAGAAGCAGAAATTCCAAATATTATGACACGCATTTTTATGCAGTACTATAAGCTTCAAGACAGCCAAAACTTCACACCAACCTATGAATATATCGCAATGAAGGATTAAAGGAGATCGACTCACATGTCAATCTCCTTTTCTAATCTAACAACCACTTCCAAATTGGAACCACATCTATCTTTATTCCATCACAATTCAATTTTGTTTCCTCACTATTTGTAACAAGAAGACACTTTGTATCTGGGATAATTGATTCAATTTCACAAATGCCCTAGTTTCACGTTCTAAAGTATCTACATCATCTAATACTTGCATACTCACTTGTATTGCCAATTTTCACTTGGAATATAAAAATCTACTTCGATATTATTTTCAAAGAAATACACATTTTCAAATCCATATCTTCGAATCAGCTCAACCGCAACCAAATTTTCCAATTGAGCTGTTTTGCAATCCAACAACATCAACCCCAACAGTCCAGTATCCATGAAATAATACTTAGGTGATGTTTCTTTTTCCACAAGCTTTGCTGCATAATTTTGTAGTGAAAATATCAAATATGAATCTAACATATATCCTACATAATTGATTACCGTTTGTTTACCAATAGAAATACCGGCACTTTTCACTATATTCGTTAACCGATTAAAAGACAAAGCTTTCGTTACAGACTCTGCAATCTTCTTTAAAATTAATCGCACCGCAAAATCATTTGTAATTTTGTTTCTTGTAATAATATCCTGTAAATAAACAGTTTGATAAATATTATTTAAAAATGGTCTTTTATTTTTAATATCCACCAATTCAGGAAAAGCTCCATAAGTCACATACTGTTCATATTGACTTACAATATCTGCACGCTTTTTTGTACCTATTTGAGCAAGCATTATATTCTCAATATGATTTGCACTCAAATATTCCTTAAATGAATATGGAAATACATTCACAATCATAAATCTTCCACCTAAAGTAGAAGCTATTTCTTTACTTAGCATCTTACTATTGCTTCCTGTGATATTGATTCGATACTTCATATCCGCAACTCTACGAACAAATTTTTCCCAACCATCAACATTCTGAATCTCATCTAAAAATAAGTATGGTTTCCCTTTCGAGCCAGAAAATTCAATACCAATCTCTAATATAGTATTTAAATCATCCACACCAATCTCCAATAGACGCTCATCCTCGAAGTTAACATATATAATTTGTGACGATGAAATTCCATCATTCATTAAATTGTGAATCTGTTGATACATCATATATGATTTTCCTGTTCTTCGAATACCAACAAAACAATAGTTACATTTTCTTCTAGATCATAATCCCTAGAAATCAATGGATTATCAAGATACATCTCCTTTTGATCTATTATTATTTGTTTCAAAACATCTCGATTCATATACATCAACCTTTTTCACCTTATCATATCTAGATATTGTCTTACATACAAGACAATATTAACACTTTTGTCTTATTAACAAGACAACATTCATATATTTGTCTTACTCACAAGACAAAAGTCTTCCGAATAAATTGTATACTCGTAAGTATACTACTCATGAGTATACAAATATTCAATAAGTCTTTCACTGTATTTTTCTTTATTCTCCCAGTTCATCCAACATATCATCTACACCATCACGATAATTTTCATCGTTATCGTAACGATTCTCATCATAATCACCAGAATATGCATCATCACTTCCTTCATCATAAGACGAAGAAGATGACGAGTTTGAACTTTGCCCCTCTTTCTTTTTACGTTTTTCTTCCCTTACCTTAAACTCATTTTGTTCAGCTTTCCGCCTACTCTCAATACGATACTGCTCCTGTGCATATCCCATTCTGCCTCTTCCTTTTCAAAGAAATATATCCATATCCAAACAGAAGTCCAATAATGATCAAGAAAATAATTCCACCCTTACCATTTGATGTTTCCTCCTGTTTAACAGCTACTGAAGCTCTGGCTTGATTTACATTTCTAGAAGATTGACTCACATGCTTACTGCGAATCTTTGGGGATCTCGTCACACTTTTATTAGATGAAGTGCCACCCTGATTTACCTTACGAACATTTGAAGATTGTACTTTAGGTGGAGTTGTCTTCACCATTTTAGGTGGCTCAACCACCACTTTCTTATGTATATCAATCAATCTTCTAAATATAAAATGAGCCAACCAATTAATAAAGGCATCCTCAAAATCTATACTCATACATGTTAATACGCTAAGAAACGCAAGTAAATCATCATCAAAATATTCATCCTCGCACCAAGGCTCCTCATAAAGCATTTCTTGAACTTCATCCTCTGATTTACCATCATACTTACGAACAAGCTCATCATCACTCATATCCAAGATTTTTTTAACACCATCACCAACGATTTTCTTACGTGTTTCTATACCTAATTTCTTAGACTTCTTTCTCTCTGCTTTTGTAGGTATATTAGGTAGTTTCGTTTCTTTTTTAGTAACAGGTACATCCACACCATACTGCTGCATCACCCGTATTAACTCTTTTGAAAGCAATCCCTTTTCATTTGCTTGGATATAAATTTCTTCATAGATTGGACAAAAACTACAAGCCTCACTAAACTTATCCTCTTCAATTAAAGAATTTAGTAACTCCATAAACCCATACGAACTATATTCCTTTATACACTCTTCGCAAATAGAAGCATAGAAATGTCTTAAACAAACAGAAACATAGAACTCGTTTTCTTTACATTGTTTAGAAACATCCTCAATATGTTTCTTTGTTTTACTTGAATCCAAAATCATACGATAAAGAGTACTCGCCAAAGGATTGCACAATATGCCAAAGTTCACATTTCGACAAGACTCTAACATTTTTCCTTCACAAGTTCAATTTCTACATTAATCTGACTTGTACTTCCCTGCATCATTAATATACGAATTTTTTCAAGACTATCTATATCACGATTCAAATGATTCGTATTCATATTTGAAAAAGGAAGTTTAATATCTTTATATTTACCACAAATCATTTTATTCTCTACATCATTTACTAAACTCGAATACTTTTCTTTACACTCCTTGTAATAGTCATACCAATCTAGAAACTCTTTTGAAATTATTATATTTTCCATTCACTATACCCTGCATTCTAGCCGCCTCATACAAAGGATGCATATGCGCTTCTAACTTATGTTTAAACTCATATTCCGTATTACCTTTAATATACAATTCTTCTATTGCCCATAAAGACTGAAGATTTTTTGCATAACATTTCTCAAACAACTTATGAATTGAATCATATTCTACAACACTCTTATACAAGTCATACTCCATGTTTGCCATCTTATGAAAGTACAAATCCCACTCTGGTAAATGATTACTCTTTGAACGATTTGCGCTTGCATTGCTCGGTATTAAATTCCACATTTCATCATGTGCTACATAAGACCACGGAATGAAGTGATCCACATCAAACGTAGATTCTAATTTATTACCTGTATATATATCCACAATTTCTTTATTTGACACTTCAATATGAGCATTCCACAAATCACGAACTCTTTCTAAATGCCTTACATTATTCCTTTCATCATCCAACTTATTAATAATTCCCGGCACACCCGGATTGATCATTTGAAGAAATTGAATCTTATTATACTGAATCCAATTTTTAATAATCAAATAATTATCCATTAAGAAAGGAATCCATTCCTCTTGTAAAACAACATACTTACCAATCCCCACTCCATTCTCAATAATATAAGGCAGATGAATTTCTTGATTCAATATTTGAATATATTCAATGCGATACGCATCCCCCTTATCTTTTGTTAGTTCAGATGAAAAACTACTCAATAATTTATAGGGAACATTTTTTGAAAGTTTTCTCTTATACTCTAAAATCAATGAATTCTGTTCTTTTAATACACCACGAATTCCATCTGGTTTAGAATTCTCATTTAAAGACGTATTTTCAACCAATACATCAATAGCACGATTGATCGCATCTCTTCTTTCTCCTTCAATCATTGGCCCCAAAAACAAATGATATTGTGTAACTGTATACCAAGCTGATACAATCATCTCATCAAAGATTTCATCAAAAGAAAACCGATGTTTTTTTAGCATCAAATTCATAATAGCTTCTAACCAATAGAATTTGTAGCATTGCGTAGGATGATCCAACATACTCCCAAAAGCCCGATAATCCAGTTCCCCAGAATAGTCATCTTTTTTTATAAATTCCATATTCATACCCATGTTCTTTCTACAATTATTATAACCTTTTCGATCTATGATTTCATTTTAATGCTGGTATAATGTTAGGTATGAACTATCAAAATATACAAAGCGGATTATCCACCGCATTCCTAGATAAAAATATATCTTCCAACGTATTATATCGACCTCAATTTATTTCAAACGATTATAAGAATGGAAGAAAAGTATTAAGCACCATTGAAGATGAACTATTACACTGCGACTCCTTTTTAATCAGTGTAGCCTTCATTACGATGGGAGGTATTACCCCCTTACTTCAAACGCTTCGTACTTTAGAAGATAAAGGCATCAAAGGTAAAATTCTAACAACGGACTATTTGGCATTTAGTGATCCAAAAGCATTAGATAAACTCGCTACATTTTCAAATATTGAACTTAAAATGTACCTAGTACCCGACTCTAAAAATGGCTTTCATACCAAGGGATATATCTTTCAATCAAATGAAATCTATAAGATCCTTATAGGTTCTAGTAATATGACAAATACAGCACTTACTACAAATCGAGAATGGAACACAAAAATTGTGTCCACAAAATCCGGAGAATTTGTTTCCGAAATGTTAGATGAATTTGAAGTCTTATGGAATCATCCAAATACATATTCCTACAATGCATTCATTGGTGCTTATAGAGTGCATTATGAAGAATACAAAAAAGTGAAACAAAAAGAAGAAATTAAATTACTTTCTAAACAACTGATCCCAAATTCTATGCAACAGGCTTTTATTTCAAGTCTTAGAAATATTCGCAATTCAAATGAATCGAAAGCACTTTTAATCTCAGCTACCGGAACCGGCAAAACATATGCGTCTGCCTTTGCCTTACAAGACCAAAATCCAAAGAAAGCCCTATTTTTAGTGCATAGAGAACAAATTGCCAAACAAGCTCTTCAAAGCTATAGAAACGTCTTTGGAGATACAAAAACATTGGGATTATTATCAGGAAACAGTAAAGATATAAATGTAGATTATTTATTCGCAACGATGCAAACGATGTCTAAAAAAGAAGTGTATTCTAGTTTTGCCCCTGATACATTTGATACCATCATCATTGATGAAGCACACCGCATTGGAGCTAAAAGCTATCAAGAAATCATGGAATACTTTAAGCCAAAATTTTGGTTAGGAATGAGCGCAAGCCCAGAAAGAACGGATGACTTTGATGTATATGCAGCCTTCGACCATAATATTGCCTATGAAATTCGTCTTCAACAAACTCTAGAAGAAAACTTATTATGTCCATTCCACTATTTTGGCATTACCGACTTTTTAACAGACGGAAATGAAACAGATTTTACGAACTTTAACTATTTAACATCCAATCAAAGAGTTGACTACATTATCAAACAAACTAATTATTATGGCTATAGCGGAGAAAGAGTCAAAGGACTCATGTTTTGCAGTTCAAAAAAAGAAGCGGCTGCCTTAGTGAAAGATTAAATTTGAGAGGCTATCGAACTCTAGCCTTAAGTGGAGAAGACAGTCAAGAAAAAAGAGAAGATGCGATTGATCGCTTAGTATCCGATACAAGAAGTGACTATCTACAATACATATTAACTGTAGACATTTTTAATGAAGGTGTCGACATTCCTGAAATCAATCAAGTCGTCCTTTTAAGACCCACACAATCGCCTATCGTTTTTGTGCAACAATTAGGTCGAGGATTAAGAAAATCACAAGACAAAGAATATGTTGTCATTCTAGACTTCATCGGAAACTACAAAAATAACTTTATGATTCCAATTGCTCTATCCGGAGACCGCACCTACAACAAAGACAATATAAGACGTTATGTAATGGAAGGTGAAAGAATCATTCCAGGATCCAGTACGATTCACTTTGATGAAATCAGTAAGAAACAAATCTTTGCGTCAATCGACAAATTATCAGGTATTAAAACTTTTATTAAAGAAAGTTATAAAAATCTTAAATATAACTGAATCGAACACCCCTTCTTATGGACTTTTTAAGCAACCATGAAGTTGATCCACTTGTGATTTTAAAAGAATATAAAACCTATTATAAACTTTTAGAAGTATAGATGCCTCTAGTATAGAAAAGCCATTAAACGATAAAGAACTAACCGTGTTAGAATACTATTCGAGTATTATCGCAAATTCAAGACGACCTATTGAAGCCGAGTTATTAAATCAAATTATAAACTTGTATACAATAGAACCATTCGATTTACTGAATCAAATTAACTCGAAGTATAACACCCAATTTAATATGAATCATCTTAATTCTGCATTATCTAATATTACAGGAAATTTTATTAAAACCTCAGCAGAAAAAGATAAATACACACTATTAAACTCCGTTATTCTACACAATGATGACAAGCTATCTATTTCTAATGATTTTAAGAACATCCTCACAAACACTCAATTCAAGGAATACATTCAAGATTTAATTGATGTATGTATTGAGAAAAATAAATCGCTTAGGAACAAAAAGAAAGACACATTTGGCTTTATCATGTATGAAAAGTATTCTCGAAGAGATGTATGTCAGCTGTTGAATCATATTAAAGACGATGCATCAACAATGTATGGAATGAAACAATTAAACAAAAATACATGCATATTCGTAACATATCATAAGGCAGATGGAATAAATGGAGCTGAATATTTGGATGGAAAGCCTAACTATTCTGATTCCTTCATGGATTCTCAAACATTTATGTGGAATTCTAAAATAGGGAACGGTCCTGAAAGTAAATATATGAAGGAATTCACATCAGGTGAAACAAAGAGATTATTCGTTAAAAAAAGTGATGGAGAAGGAACCGATTTCTACTACATGGGAACCTTTGAGATTGACAATATTAAAGGTACAACCAAGAAAAACAATAAGGGAGTTCTTCAACCCATTTGTGATGTTACTTTAAAAATGAATGAATCCATTCGAGAAGATATTTTCGATTATTTACAACAATAAAGGAGTGATTTTTTGAAAACAATACGCGTAGTAGCCGCCATTATTAAAGATGGTAATAAAATATTCGCCACCCAAAGAGGCTATGGCGAATTCAAAGACGGATGGGAATTTCCAGGAGGAAAAGTAGAACCCAATGAAACAAGTAGACAAGCTATTGTTCGTGAAATTAAAGAAGAATTAGATACAACTATTCAAGTACAAGAATACTTTGATACAGTCGAATACGACTATCCAAACTTCCACCTATCCATGGACTGCTTCATTTGTACAATCCTTAAAGGAAACTTAACCCTATTAGAACATGAATCTGCCAAATGGCTATCTAAAGAAACTTTAGATTTAGTAGACTGGCTACCTGCAGATTTAGGATTAATAGCTAAATTAAAGAAAATATTATAATCCCATACAACATTTTATTCATACTAAAAACATCTATTTTTACTTTATATAATGCATATACAGCAATTTTCATACAATCCAACTGTCAAAAAAGAATAGCTCAAACGAACTATCCTTCTTTTGTTGAATCCAATATACACTTTCTGCAACACGAACTTTCAAACCATCCATTATCATTTCTTTTTGTTGAAAGTTGGCCAAAACATTCAAGCGATTCCAGAAAGTTCTTTCGCAAGTGGATTTCCCATCAATAAAACATTCCATTTTGCGTCTCCCTCGACGTCTATCATAGAATATTCTGAATCCGCTTACAAGTCTTGACTTTTTTAATTTTTATGATTCTTTATTTCACAGAAATGACTGTATATCCTGCATTTGTCACGGCATCACTCAACATCTGATCTGTGACATTCTCTGTACAATTTAATGTAGCTGTTTTTTCATCTAAACTAACCACTACATCACTTACACCTTCCACTCTACTTAATGCATCCTTTACATGTGCCACACAATGCATGCACATCATGCCATCAACTGTTACTATTTTTTTCATTTTCTTTTCCTCCTTATATTCAACGGGAATATAACCCGCATCTTTAACTGCTTGTTTTAAAGCCACCATATTTACTTGTTGCACACAATCAATATCGGCCTTACCCAAATTATAATCCACACGAACCTCTTTTACATTTGGAACTTTCTTTAAAGCATCCTCAACCAACCATGCGCAATGCCCACAAGACATACCATCAATATGCATTGTGAATGTTTTGACTTCTTCCATTTCAATTCTAGGTTTAAAATAACGAAGTCGTAAAGCGTTTGTGACAACACAAACACTACTCAAAGACATACATGCCGAACCAATCATTGGTGATAATCGAAGTCCAAATGCTGGATACAATAAACCTGCCGCAACTGGGATTCCTAAAATGTTATAGAAGAAAGCCCAAAATAGATTCATCTTAATATTTTTAATAACGTCACTTGATAAATCAATTGCCGTCACTACATCTAATAATGAACTCTTCATCAAAATCACATCCGCACTATCTAAGGCAATATCGGTTCCAGCACCAATCGCAACTCCAATATCAGCACGCATTAAAGCAGGCGCATCATTAATTCCATCACCAACCATCATAACCTTCTTACCTTGTTCTTGAAGCTTACGAATCACACTCTCTTTATCTTGTGGTAACACATCACTGATGACTTCATCCACACTTAAAGATTTACCTATTGCTTCAGCCGTCTTTTGATTATCTCCAGTCAACATAACCACATGCATATTTTTTTGTTTAAACTGTTCTAATGCAACCTGACTTGTGCTGCGCACTGTATCTGCCACACTAATTAAACCAATCACATTTTGATCTTCCACAAAAATCAATGGTGTTTGACCTAAACTTGCATAAGCATCTAAGTCTGCTACAACATTTTGATTTATTCGAATATTTTTCTCTTCTAATAACCTTTTATTTCCTGCCAAATACACATGTCCATTTAGCTTAGCCTGAATACCACGACCCGAAATATTTGTGAAGTTTTCTGGTTGTTGAAGATGCATATTTTTATCTTTCGCATATTCCACAATAGCCTGTCCTAAAGGATGTAAAGAACCACTCTCTAAGCTTGCCGCCATTGAAATAAAATCATTTTCGCTTAGATTTGTATAAACCTTAATGCCTTGCACACTTGGCTTTCCTGAAGTAATCGTACCCGTCTTATCCAATACAATTGTATCAATCAAATGTAGCTGTTCTAATATAGCAGCCGACTTAATTAAGATACCATTCTCCGCAGCCTTACCTGTACCTACCATAATCGCAACTGGCGTAGCTAAGCCCAATGCACAAGGACAAGAAATAACCAATACACTAATCGCATTGGAAAGCGCAAATTGAATGGTTTGACCACAAGCTAACCAAGCAACAAATGTAATCAATGCGATCAAAATCACAACTGGAACAAATACACCACTGACTTTATCTGCCAAACGAGCAATAGGTGCCTTTGAATTTCCTGCATCATCAACTAGCTGAATGATCTGAGCTAACGTTGTATCTTGTCCTACCTTTTCAGCCTCAAACTGAAAAGTGCCATCTCATTCATGGTAGCTGAAATAACAGAATCCCCTACATTCTTTTCTACCGGAAGGCTCTCACCTGTAATTGCTGACTGATCCACATAACCTGTACCAGAAACAACTTTACCATCTACAGGAATTCTTTGTCCTGGACGAATCACAACTATATCATGAATTCGAATACTCTCACTTGAAACAACGACTTCTTTACCATTCCTTAAAATCGTCGCATTTTTCGGTGCCAAATCCACCAATTTATCTAGCGCATCACTCGTTTTTGCCTTGGATCTAGACTCTAAATACTTTCCGACGCTGACCAAAGTCACAATTGTTGCAGCCGATTCAAAGTATAAAGAGTGCATAGCCATATGCGCCATTTCCATATTCTGTACACCAAAATAATAAGCCATTTGATAAATGCCGACTAAGCCATACACAAAGCTTGCACCTGAACCCATCGCAACCAAAGAATCCATATTGGCCGACTTTTTAATTAAAGCTTTAAATCCCGTAATAAAGAAATGTCTTTGAATAAATAATATAAATAGACATAGAATCAACTGTGTTAAAGCTGAAACCATCATCCATTCCATACCCTCTAGAATCGGAAGACCTACCATAGGTCCCATCGCAATCACAAGTAATGGAATCAATAAAACTAAACTTAAAATCAATCTTTGTTTAGCACTTCTTTGATCCGATTCAACACGATCTTGACGATTCTGCCATTCCTTTTTAACTTCACCCTTTTCACCATGCACACTTGCACCATAGCCAATTTGTTTTACAGCTTCACAAATCACTTGTTCATTCACCTTATCTTGATCAAATTCAACCTTCATTGAATTCGATAATAAAGAAACATCACAATGACTCACACCATCTAATTTACTCACAACACGAGTTACATTAGCCTGACAAGCTGCACAAGTCATGCCTGTCACATCAAATTTTTCTTCCATTAAAACCACCTACTTTAACTTCTTTACTAAATCCATAACCTCACTCATAATTTCTGTATTTCCATTTTGCACATCCTCAACGACACACGTATTCAAGTGTTCCTGCAAAACAATATATCCAAACGCCTGCAAAGCACTCTCTACTGCCGCTACCTGCACCAAGATATCGCCACAATACCGATTCTCCTTCAACATATTTTCAATTCCATTTAATTGTCCTACCATACGATGAAGACGATTCGTCAATTGTTTGATTTCTTTCTCATCTCTAGGCTGATGCTTTTTATGACAACAATCTCCCATATATTTCACCCCGATACAATGATATACCCCCTACAGGTATATTTCAAGTAATATGATTATGGCATAATAAAAGAAAGGAAAAAACAATATGAAATATAATTATTACGTGTATCTGCCAAGAATTGGAACCATTCTTGTCATGTTTTTAACGTGCAGTGCACTCTTCTTTAAAGAAATCTTTTTTAATCTCATATACCTCGTTTTTGTTGTGCTCTTTAGTCAAATTCTATTTATATATGAAAAAAGACTATTAAAAAACAATGAACCACAATACGAAAAAATTAGTTTTCGCGATTCATTGTTGATGTATCCCATTCTATTAAAAATTGAAATCTTCCTATTTACGATTGTCAGCCTATTTAGTATATTGATCCTTCTATGCATCAATAAAACCATTATGACACTCATCACAATTGGAGTTATCACAATTATTATTTCACTCTATTTCAATATGCGAAGACACTAGTCTTCCTTTTTTTCTGTCTGATTCAACATACGATATCCAACACCCACATGCGTCTGAATATATTTCGGATTTGAAGTATCCGGCTCAATCTTTTTACGCAAAGTAGCCATAAACACTCTTAGACTTGGCGTTTCTGTACCTTGAACACTTCCCCATACTTCTTGCATGATATAATTATGTGTTAAAACCTTATCGGTATTTTTAGCTAAAACACACAATAATTTATATTCAATCGGCGTTAAATGGATTTCATGCCCATTCTCATATACACAACCCTGCGCATAATTGATTGTCAAATCTCCATTTTCATATACACTCTCATTTACACTTATGGTCTGACTATTATTTAATCTTCGAATCGTTACACGAAGTCTAGCCAACAATTCATCCACTGAAAATGGTTTTGTCAAATAGTCATCGGCCCCTAAATCTAAAGCTTGTACCTTATCTTGATCTTCACTTCTTGCCGAAACCACAATAATTGGAATATTCGACCAAGAACGAACCTTCTTTATAACTTCCAAACCATCCATATCCGGTAAGCCTAAGTCTAGAAGCATAATGTCAGGATTATAAGAAAGAACATTCATAATACCTTGTTTCGCTGTTTTTGCCAGACGAAACTGATAGTTTTCCATCTCAAGTGTTGTCGTAATCAAATTTCCAACCGCAACATCATCTTCAATAACTAATATTTGTACTTTATTCATAAAGATTCACCTCCACTGCGTCCAATAAAAATTTAAAACAAGCACCATGAGGATTTACATTTTCTACCCAAATCTTACTACCATGCGCTAAAACAATCGACTTACACAAAGATAAGCCTAAACCCATACCTCGTCTTGTATCTCCACTATGATTATTTTCCGTATAGAACATTTCAAACAATTGATCTGGATGTAAAACACCATTTCCATCATCTTGAACTTCAATTAATATCTTATTCTCAATTCGTTTTGCGCTCAAAACAATTTTAGAATTCTCTGGCGTATATTTAATCGCATTATTCATTAAATTCACTAATACTTGAATAATCAAACGCGCATCCATATTGGCCATCAACAAATCATCCTCTAAATGCATAGAAATATTATGATTACGCTTATTACGTCCTAAATGATGAATTGCCTCTCTAAAAATATCCTCAATCATTTCTGGTTGTTGATTCAACTGCATCGTACCATTTTCAATTCTCGTTATAAACAATAAGTTTTCCACCAAATCATAAAGCCACATCGCATCATTATAAATATCCTGATACAATTCCTTCTTCTTTTCTAAAGAAAACGCATTCTCGTTTTCCAACAATAAACCTGCATTACCAGATATAGATGTTAATGGCGTTCTTAAATCATGCGAAATCATACGCAATAAATCGGCTCGCAACGCTTCTTGTTTAGCTTGCTGCTCAATCTTTAGATTTTCTAGACGAATCCTTTCCTTTTCTAAAGCCATACCACACTCATCCAATATCGCAAGCCACAAATTCTTTTCAAAAGAATCCATCTTATCTTTTAAAACAATTCCAACCACACCTAATACTTCATGCGTTCCATTTATAGGCAAATATAAACACATCGAATCCGAATGATAACTTGTTGTTTTACCAGCTTCATGTTTATTTTCATATACCCAAGCCACAATATTTGTCTCTATCGGACATTGTCCAAGTAAAATAGGCTCATCATTATGTGGATACAAAACTAAATCTGTATCCAACAATTTATGCAGCTGTTTTAACATGGACGCATAAATCGCATTCATATCATTCGCCTTTTGAAGCATCTGGCTCATCTCCAATAAGACTTGCGTACGATATACTTGTTTGGCATTCTCAAAAGACTGTTTCTTTAACCTTGTCATTAATGAACTTGAAGACATAGCCACCACAAACATCACAATATATGTCGTAATATAGCTTGGATCACTCAACAAAGAAAAATAGGGGTATGTAAAGAAAAAGTTAAAACATAATACTGAAAATAAAGATGCCAATAAACTATAGATATATCCACTTGTCCAAATAGATACAAATACAATCCCCAAGATATAAATCATAATGGGTGTCGTAATCAAGAATTGAAAGTGCATAAATCCCTTGCCAATTAGCGTACAAAGAATAAGAATCAAAATCATCTTTAACAGATCTTTAAAGGAAAAACGAAAAGAACTAAAGTCAAAATAAAACAAACGCCGATAGTCATGAGGATAATTCACAGAATATACATCAATGTCACGCAATCTAAATAAAGCCTGTGAGGCAAGACTCTTTTCTATAACTACGCAATCCACTTGTGAAACATCCACATATTCAACAATCTGTCGAATCTTATTGTGCCCATAAAGAATTGTAACTTTAGCTCCCTTACTCTCCGCAAACTTAATATTTTCACGCAAACAACTCTTTGATGCCGCACTCATACTTTCATCTTTTGGGGTCTGCACATAAACAGCACTTAACGTCGCATGACTGTTCTTCGCAATTTGAGCCCCTTTTTCAATCACTCTTGAATTATATTTTGAAGTCGATAAACATAATAATACACTAGCCATACGACAAGTATAACACAAACCCACAAAACAAGCCCACAAAGAACCAAGTATCTTAACATTGTCTTAATATAGTGTTAGAATATTTTTATAAAATCTTAATGCAGACTAGTGTAGAATGTGTTGAGATATTAGGATAGGTGGTTTTATGTTTAAGAAACGTATGAATCGCATTACCCCAGGACAAATGATCATCCTCAGTTTTGCGACTATGATATTTATTGGTGCCTGTTTGCTTATGCTTCCATTTTCCACAAACGATGGAAGGGGCGCTCCCTTTTTAGATGCATTATTCACTTCAACCAGTGCTTCATGTGTAACCGGACTGATTGTGCATGACACAGCTCAATATTGGTCCCCATTTGGACAACTTGTCATTTTAACACTTATTCAAACTGGAGGTATGGGCGTTATTACTATGGCAATAATCCTATCTGTTCTAGGTGGTAAAAAAATTGGTTTTAAACAAAGATACTTTATGCAACAATCTATTTCCGCACCAAAACTAGGCGGTATTATTCGAAACACAAAATGGATTCTTAAAGCTACCTTATGTGTAGAAGCATTAGGAGCCATTTTATTAGGCATTCGCTTTCTGCCTCGCTTTGGCCTAGTCAAAGGCATATGGTATTCCATATTCCATTCTATTTCCGCCTTCTGTAATGCTGGATTTGACTTAATGGGCACCCAACAAGCCTATTCATCCCTAACTAGCTATTATGGCGACATACTTATATCCAATGTTATTGCAGCATTAATCGTACTTGGTGGTTTAGGCTTCTTTGTCTGGAAAGATGTTATTCAATACAAACGTCATTTGCACAAATATTCCTTACAATCTAAAGTCGTGCTATTTACGACAGCCGCTTTATTGATTATTAGCACGCTCTACTTTTACATCAATGACTTTAGCCATTGGAATATGAGCTTAGCCGATCAAATCAATGTTTCAATCTTCCAAGCCGTATCCCCAAGAACAGCCGGCTTTAATACGATTGATTTAAACAAAATGAATCAAAGCAGCATCCTCTTTATGACACTACTTATGTTGATAGGAGGAAGTCCACAAGGTACGGCCGGAGGTTTTAAAACTACAACACTTGCCGTATTGATACTAAGTATTCGTGCTGTATTCAATCATAAACAAAACCCACAATGTTTTGGAAGACGCATCTCCATAGACTCATTAAACAATGCCACAGCCTTATTTATGTTATTTATGGTATTATTCTTTACAGGCGCACTCCTTATTTCAGCCTTCGATCAACTACCCATTCTAGACGCCCTATTTGAAGCGGCCTCTGCCATTGGAACCGTTGGACTTACATTAGGAATCACACCCACACTATCAAGTGCATCCCACTGCATTTTAATTTTCTTGATGTTCTTTGGAAGAGTTGGAGGATTAACTTTACTGTTAGCTATTTCTAAACATCAAGTTGTCGCAAACGCAAATTTACCACAAGAAAATATCACAATTGGATAAAGGAGAAAATATGAAATCAGTATTAATTATTGGAATGGGACGTTTTGGACGTCACATGGCACAAAAACTATATGATTTAGGACATGACGTTTTAGCTATTGATAAAAGTGAAGCTAAAATCAACAAAGTCCTTTCTTATGTCACAAATGCACAAATTGGAGATTCCACCGACGAAGTTTTGTTGACTCACTAGGCGTATCCAATTTTGACCTTTGCGTTGTAGCCATTGGAGATGACTTTCAAAGCTCACTAGAAACAACCGCCTTATTAAAAGATTATGGTGCTAAACTTGTTGTCGCAAGAGCCGTACGTGATGTGCACGCTAAATTCTTATTGCGTAATGGAGCCGATGAAGTCGTATATCCTGAAAAACAAATTGGTAATTGGGCAGCCGTACGTTTCTCAAGTGAAAATATCTTTGACTATGTACAACTTACTCCAGACTACTCAATTTATGAAATTTCTGTGCCAAATTCATGGATAGGAAAAAGTATGTTAGAACTTGATATTCGAAGAAAGTACCACATCAATATTTTAGCCACTAAAATCAATGGAATTCTTGACCCACTACCTAGTGCGGAACACACTTTTGAAGAATCGGAAAACATCCTGATTCTTGCACAAAATTCAGACCTACAAAAATTCCTTCGCTTTTAATGAAATCTTAATATGTCGCCTCATTCTTTAACACCATTTAAACATTGAAAATTCTACAATAAAGGTGTAAGAAAGAGGCGATTATTTATGTTAGGTATTTTATCAATAGGATCCGTAATCTACATTTCTTTCTTAGTCCCACGACTTTTAAATCACATCTTAAATATCACACACCATTAATGTATGCCACAAGCATACCAATTATCCCCATTTCTTAGTTTAAAATATACTTAAGAAAGGGGATTTTATCATTATGAAAACATGGAAATTAGTCAGTGGAATCATTTCCATTGTATTAAGTGTATTTGTCGTATTCCAAAGTATGATGGCAGGCCTTGCAACGCACTAGAAGAAAGTGGACAATCCAGTGGCAGTGCAGGACTTGTTGTTAGTATATGCATGCTTTGTGGAGGAATTGTATCGATTGTATCTAGAAAGAACAACTCTAAAGGCACAAAAATTGCACTTATTATTCTGTTTGGTTTAGCTACATTAACAGGCTTTGTACTTGCAGGTAACTATTCAGACCTATATATATGGTCTTTTTGGTGCTTGATCAATACAATACTCGCAATCATTTCATTAAGAAAAGGTATCAGAAATTAAAACTGATACCTTTTAAGTTATAATAGATCCTTTGTTTTTCGAACCAAGTATAACGGAAGATTTGTAAAGTCACCATCCTTACGATACCCACGTTTAGAAAAACGATATGCATGTTGAGGTGCATTATTTGCGACATATGTCTTAAAAGAATTGGCAGATCTATCCTCACCACCCTTTACTTCAATCGGAATAATTTCCATTTTATTTTGAACCACAAAATCAATCTCACCATTTTTATCCGAATAATATCGGGGTTCAACTTCAAATTGTCCTTGAAGTTGTTGTAAAACATAGTTTTCTGTCAATGGTCCTTTAAATTGATAATCTGTTCTCAATAATATCGCGCTATTATCCACGCCCGCCATTTGTTTGAGAAGTCCTGTATCAAACACAAACAGTTTAAACTGATCCAATTTATCAAAAGCAGATAATGGATGTTCCATCTTAGACACATTATATACACGATTCAACATACCAGCTGACACAAGCCATTCGATTGCTTCTTCAAAATCTCTAGCTCTAGCCCCTTCACGAACAGCACCATACATAAACTTCTCGTTGGGTTTCGCAAGTTGAGAAACAATACTTCTGAATACCATTAAAATACGTCCACTATTCACTTTTCCATTATGCTTAGAAAAGTCATTTTCATAAACCTCAATCAATTCTCTTTGTATCTTAGATATCATGGCAGGATCTTTATACTTGATCCATGAAGATACACATTCAGGCATACCACCAATAATAAGATAATAATTATAAGCATCTAATAAACGTTGATGGAAAATTTGTTCAATAACTTGTTCTTTTTGAATACTTTCATAATATGCATATAACCCAGAATCTATCGCATTTAAAAACTCATCAAACGTCAATGGATAAATATCTAAAAGATTAACCATACCTACAGGATATGATTTTGGCTTAGCCAATAATGTGCCTAAAAGACTACCTGCCGTTATCACATGATATTCATTCGCTTTTTCTTTAAAATATTTAAGCGTATTTAATGCTTCAGGACACTCCTGAATTTCATCAAATATAATCAAAGTTTTTTCAGGTTCAATTTTTTCATCACTGATCATAGAAAGAAGTTCGATAATACGATTTGGATTTTTATTAGTTTCAAAAATAGATTTTAGTTCATCCTCCTCATCAAAGTTAAAATAAACATAATTATCATAATAATTCTGACCAAATTCTTTCATCAACCAAGTCTTACCAACCTGTCTTGCACCTCTTAATACCATAGGTTTTCTCTCAGGACTATTTTTCCATTGAACTAGCTTTAAAATCGCATTTCGCTTCATGAAACCACCTCTTGAATTTAAGTTAACACATTTTTCCATGATTTTCTATACCTATTTAACACATTTTTCCAGGCTTTTTATAATTGATTTAACACATTTTTCTGTAATTTTAGATACCTTTTTTACACATTTTTTCTGAAGTATCAAAAAGCAGCATTTAAGCTGCCTATCTTACCATATCACGAGTAATGTCTTTTAAGCTTTTAGCCCCACACATCTCCATTGTATCTACTAGTTCACTACCAAGTTTATCTACCAATACTTGAATACCTTCTTCTTTTGCTCCATAGATCGCATTCACGAATGGACGAGCTACAATGACGGCATCTGCACCTAATGCCAAAGCCTTAAAGATATCGACGCCATTACGAAGTCCACCATCCACAAAGATTTTCATGCTTCCATCGACCGCCTTAACAATTTCTTCTAAAACTTCAGCTGTTGCAGGCGTCTGATCTTGAACACGACCACCATGATTCGAAACCACAATTGCACTAGCTCCTGCTTCTTTTGCCTTTAAAGCACCCTTCACACTCATTACACCCTTCACAATAAATGGTACAGGTGTATTTGAAATAATAGCCTTTAATTGCTCTGTATTCATTCTTCCTGCAGGAGGCTGACACCCCTTTAAGAAAGGAAGTCCAGCTGCATCTACATCCATCGCTACCGCAAAGGCATTACTATCTAAGGCTAGATTTAATTTCTCTAAATACGTTTCTAAACTCCAAGGTTTAACGGTTGGAATCGCAAAACCATTATTTTCTTTAATGATGCGCGTCGCATTGATCATAATATTTGGATCTTTTCCATCTCCTGTAAATGCACAAATACCCGCATTCATACAACCTCGAACTAAAATATCATTATATCCATTATCATCGTATACATCCGAATAGTGCATTCCTACAGCTCCAACAGGCCCTGCAAAAATTGGATACTTAAATGTATGACCAAATAGTTCTAATTCTGTACTTACTGGCTCATTATCTGTAATTGTATCCATATTTACACGAATGTTTTTCCAAGCATCATAGTTGCGCATCGCAACATCCCCAATACCTTTAGCACCAGGACCTGGCATCGTATTTCGACATGCCCTTCCATCACACACAGGACAAGACTTACATAACTTTGTCCCCATCACTTCACGACTTTTTTCCATCAATTCCATATAATTCATAATCATTCCTCCATTACATTCGCTATAACCAAGCCTAATATTCCAGCTAAAAGCTTTACAACCACAAACCAAGTCACACTATTTGGATTTACTCCGGCAATAAAACCAAGTTGCCCACCAAACACAAATGCTCCACTCAAAGAAAAGGCAGCATTTAAAATCTTACCTTTTTTATTCATTTTCGAAAAAAGCGGTAACATCGCAATACTTGTTCCAAAAGATAAGATAATTCCCATTACTGAATATTTGTCAATATTTAGTATTTGACCTACTTTTTCAATCTGATTCGAAACTTCCTTAATATAATTTCACAAAACACCAAAGATCCACAGACAATAATACTCATTTGAAATACAATGCGCAAAGCTTCATTGATCAATATTGCGTTTGTGAAGTTCATATTGAAAAAGAATGTCAAACAAACCAGGAAAAAGAAGATATATCCTACGAATTGTACAAGCTTAGAAAATAATGTCAATACGACAATCAACGTTTGAAAAGAAATAAAGAATAATCCTATCAAAATTGCACAAATAAGAATGACGGGTAAAAACACAATCAAAAAATGATCAATATGCAATAAAAAGCCACAACCAATAAGAATGGGTAATAATCCTAAAATACCATACACAACGCCTTTTAAATAGTGACTCAAATCATCTGTATCCAGCTCATTTAAAAAGAGTGGCAATTGAAAACTAATTAAGCATCCTAAAGTGGATGTTAATAATACACCACAAAAGATAAGCACACTTTCAGAATGTGTCATCGACTCTATAATGGAATATCCACCAAGATCTGGCGCCAACAAACTTGAAATAATCATTTCTTTATTTTTGAACAGCGTCGCATGACCATTTAAAAACGCAATCGCAATACAATAAAAGCCTCCTACGCTCATCATAAAATCGCCCATTGTAATAATGCCTCGATCAAAAGAAGTGGCTAGTCCAAGTCGATTCTTAAACATCTTGTCAAATAAGCCTAAAGCAGCAAAGCATAATAAAATAATAATAATCGGATTCATGCATTCATTCTATTATAATAATGAAAAAAAGTCGAAGAAAATTATTAAAATGAGCTTACAAAAAGAGCATCATTTATGTTCTTTTGAATTTGCTGATAAAACAGCTTCAACTTGCGCAATTAATTGTTCTTTATCTGGCATATAAGTAACGTATTTTGAAGCAAATATATTGTTGTTTAATCCACCTAATGCATATTGCATATCCACATTTCCTTTATCAGTACATAGGATAAGTCCAATTGGTGGATTATCGTCTTCATCATTTACTTCAGCTGCATAGTAATTCAAATACATATTTAGTTGTCCAACTGCTTCAGGCATAAGTTTAATAGTCTTAAGTTCAATTAATACATAAGATTTTAAAATCTTATTGTAGAAAACCATATCAACGTAATAATGAACATTACCAAAGGTTACTCTTTGTTGCGTTCCAACAAACATAAAACCCTTTCCAAGTTCCAAAAGAAATTTTTCAATTTGTCTTACAAGAGCTTCTTCAAGGTCTGATTCCATCATCGGTTTGTCTTCAGGTAACCCTAAAAATTCAAAAACATATGGATCTTTCACAATATCCTGTGGATTAGCAATCTCATTCCCTTTTAATGCCAAATCTAGTACTTTCTGTTTGTTTGCATCTCCATTAGACAATAGCAATCTTTCAAAAAGAGATGATGATATTTGTCTTCTAAGTTCTCGAACACTCCATTTTGCGTTAATACACTCTATTTCATAAAAGTGTCGCTTGTCTTTATCAGAGATTGATAATAATTCACAATAATGAGACCAACTAAGTCGTTCAGACAGTGTCTGAACGCTTCCGTACTCTTTATAAAAAGTAATCATATTCCAAATATTTGCACGAGAAAATCCTCTACCAAATTTTTTAGTTAGCTCTTTCGAAAGATAAGATATTGTTTTGGATTCATAATCATTATCACTATTATGTGAAACAGCATCTTCCACAATAATTCTTCCAATTTCCATGTACGTTTTTAACAAAGTATGATTTACTTCAACCGAAACATGATTTCTAGCGTTTAGAAGTATATTTTCTATTTCCTGTATCATTCCATTATTCATAAGTTGATTCATTGATGATGCACCTCCATATATATTTATTTGTATTATTGATTATTTTTCAAAAATTCTTTTAAAGAAGAATCTTTAAATTGCTTCTCTACTCGTTCAGAGCATTCTAATAATCCTAAATCATTTTGATTTTTATATCCTTTATTAGCACCATTTTTAATCAAAAATTTAACAATTTCTGTTTCTCCAAACCAACCTGCATTTATCATCGTTTCATTTAAACATTCTTCTTTATTATCAGTTAAATATTTTATAAACTCCTTTAAAACAACAATTCTATTTTCATTGATATTTTCATTTCTACCATATACAGTATGAATCATATATTCTTTAACATTATTTAAAGATTGAATATGACTTAATACAAATTTCAAAATTTCAACCTGACCATTATTACAACTAGGGAAAATTAGTTTATGCCATTCTTCTTGAGTTAATGGTGTTTCATCATTTATTTTTTTGATGTGATCTATTACTTGTTCATCAGTTTGGTTTTGATTTCTTTTACCAATGTAAATTTGTAATTTTTAATTCTTGTTCTGACATATTCTCATCTCACTTTCAAATTGGAATTTATTTGATTAGATGTGCTGTAATAATTGTATAACTATAAGAGTTAATAGTTATTTTAATATTATCAATTTCACAATACCAATTTTTACCCTGCTTATAAATATTACAATTCTTATCTAAAATTTTATTTTTACAAAATTCAACTACATCATTAGTATTCAATTTTAGATTCTTCTTAATTCTATCCATCCCCATTTCAGTAGTATGCACTTTACTTATATTATCAAGTAATATTTGTTTATCTTCCATAACTTAATCTCCTCAAAAAATTACTATTTATCTAAACAAAGAATAACATGTTTATATTTACTTTTCATGAATTTCGGATTTATTCATTAGAAACCATTTTACAAGTCACAAAAGTCATTACTTTTTCATCATTCGATGTAGCTTCACCCATTATATCTAAATCTCTGTTTATCAAATCTGAAATAGGGGCATTAAATACATTTGTGGTATCCCAACTAATTTTCATAGTTTCTAAAGAATCATCTATATCGTTAAGATTGATATTCATTACATCAAAAGTCTAATAATTTCTTATTTCTTCTTTAAGAAATTCGAAGTTTTGATAAATGTCCATAGTTTACTACATTTTAATAATCAATATTTCTTCAACCAATATAAATGGAATTTCTGCATTACCATATTGTTTTTCAATATTTCTTCGAACATAGAAATCATGATCCGGTGCTGTACGATTGGTTCATAGTTGATACAATCATCAAATTCTAAAACACCGACAACATCTTTATTTGTTTTTTTCAACAAAGATAAAAGAATGTAAAACTAAATAGAGATAATTGAACCTTTAAATACTTTTATAGTGAATATCTCTATCTTTTTTGTTTGCAGTATTTTTGAAAGGATTGGACGTAAATAAAAAAAAGGTAGAAATTCAAAACTAATCGAATGCTCCAGAAATCTACAAACCTATGAATTAGAATTCCAATTAACAAAATACATAAGATTGAATTATTCCAACTCAAATCACCCATTATAAAAAGAGCAGAGATTTCAAACATCTCTGCTCCCTAGTTAATCCTTTAAACTCGCATAGGGTTTTCAACCCTACACCTTTTAGTCGACCTTGGTGCCTAATTGCAGATTACCATAATTTCTTCGACTAATGTGCATTACTTGCTGCAACCTTAACACGAGACCAAAGATCCGCAATGATCTTACGTGTGGCTTCATCATATTGGAACACTTCATCCTTGTCATAACCTGAACGAGGTGTATATGCGTTAATACCATCATAATCTCCACCTTCGCCACCAAGTTCTTCCGTAACTTCTTTATTTGGTGAAGTATATCCAACATAACTTGAATTATCCATGGCTGCATCATAACTTGTAATATAACGAATAAACTCATTCGCAAGCTTAGGATTCTTCGCATTTTTAGGAATAACCATCGCATCTGACCAAAGGTTTGTTCCACTTGTTGGCATATAGAATCCCATATTTTCATTTTCTGACATGACATAAGCCGCATCTCCAGAATAAATAAGTCCAAGAGCTTTTCTAGCCTGTGCCATATTATCAATGATTTCATCCGTAACAATTTCTGGATCCATTGTCTGAACGCATTGTACTAACCAGTTAAACGCAGCATTCAATTCATCCGCACTTGTCGTATTCATTGAATATCCAAGTGCTTTTAATGCCATCATAAATGAATCTCTTTCAGAATCATATAGATAGATATCCCCTTTATATTTCTGATCTAAGAAAATATTCCAACCTTCATTTTCCAAGTCCTCTTCCGATACTTTTGTCTTATCATACACAATTCCAACAGTACCCCAGAAATAAGGAATTGAATATTCATTCTTTGGATCATAAGGAAGTCCCTTGATTGCTTCCATCAATTCACTTAAGCACTCTTTACGTGTTTCTGGTTCTAATTTTTGAAGCATATCTTCCTGCATCATTCTTTGAATCATATAATCACTAGGAACCAATACATCATATGCATCCCCATTGGCAACCTTGATATACATTTGTTCGTTTGAATCAAAGTTATCCATAATAACTTTGGCACCTGTTAATTCTTCAAAACCAGAAATAATATTTTCTCCAGTATATTCACCCCAGTTATATACATGTAAAGTCTGTCCTGCATAAGGTAAAGTACTTGCTGATTTATTTAAACCAAATAAAGAAGCTACTAAGCCAACGACTACAACACCTGCAACTGCCCATTTCCAAGGTTTATTTTGTTTTGAAGGACTCGCCTTTTTTCGAATCATTGGCAAAACATTCACAATTGTTAATGTGATTGTGATCAACAATACGACTAATGTACTAATCGCATTTACACTTGGATTAATACGCTTAGACATTGTATACACCATAATACTCAAGTTCTTTACACCTTGACCCGTTACAAAATATGAAATAACGAAATCATCAAAAGACATTGTAAACGCAATTAAAGCACCTGAAACAATACCCGGCATAATTTGTGGCACAATAACTTTTACTAAAGCCTGCCAAGGTGTAGCTCCAAGATCCATTGCGGCATCTGCCAGGTTTGGATCTAAAGATTTGATTTTTGGCATAATACTCAAAATCACATATGGAATACAGAAAGCGATGTGTGCAAGTAATAATGTCACAAATCCCTTTTCAATTTGGAAAGTGATAAATAAAAGCATCAATCCAATGGCTGTAACAATTTCAGGGTTCATAATTGGAAAATCATTGACCTGACTTATAAAAGTACGCAATACTTCTTTGATTTTGATAAACCAATCGCTGTAATCGTACCAATGATTGTAGAAATAATCGTTGCCAATAAGGCAATCACAATAGTGACATACAAAGATTCCATCATACCATGGTTTTTAAGCATAGCCTCATACCAACATAATGAGAATCCTGTAAAATGTGTTAATGATTTTGAACTGTTGAAGGAAAAAATAATCATGAATAATATTGGTGCATAAAAGAACACCAATAATAAAACCATGCCTACTTTACCTAATACTCTTTTATCTTTCGACATGTCTATTTTTCCTCCTTATTACGCTCTTCCAATTTTCTTACAAGCATCATTAGAAGCATCATGATCATAGCCATGATCATTGAGATTGCGGAACCAAAGTTCCATTCTCCAACGGTAATGAATTGATTTTCAATCACGTTACCAATCAAGAAGAATTGTCCTCCACCCAATAATTTAGGAATGAAGAATGAGCTTACGGCAGGTAAGAATACAAGTGTAATACCTGAAACAACACCAGGTAAAGAAAGTGGGAAAATAACTTTCCAGAAGTTTGAAATTTATTGGCCCCCAAATCCTGTGCAGCTTCTAATAAAGATTTATCCATCTTCGTCAAAGCTGTATTGATCTGTAGAATCATAAATGGCAAGAAGTTATATACCATACCAATCAACACGGCAGCTTCTGTATATAAAAGTTCAGTGTGTATTCCAAACAAACCTAAAAAGCTACTAATAATTCCATCGCTTGATAAAATTCCAATCCATGCGTAGGTTCTTACAAGCATATTGATCCAAGTAGGAAGTGTAATCGCAAGAATAAGATTTGTTGAATCTTAGGACTATTTTTTGAAATAAAATATGCGATAGGATAACCAATCAACAAACAAATAATGGTTGTCTTAATGGCAATCCATAAAGAGCGCCATAAAATCAACAAGAAATCTTTGTCTGTAAAGAAACGAACATAGTTATCCAATGTTAGCTTAAAGTGCACAATACTGTTGCCTTGCTGAATGACTGAATAAAACGCAATCAGCAACATCGGAAGCAACAACATAATACAAGCCCAAACAATATAAGGGATTGCTAATTGTTGAAATTTTTTCATTTTCTAGAATCCCATTTTCTCCATAACATGAATATCTTCTGCAAAGAAAGTAAGTCCGACTTCTTTTCCTTCCTCTACATAATCCGTTGTATGAATCTTAAATTCACGTCCTGTTGTCCAGAAAGTAACCTTATAAACACCTTCCGTAATTGTTTCAGGATCAAAATCATAATCTACATCTAGATCTACCGTCTCGTTTTCATCATCCAACTTCCAACCTTGTGCATTCGCCCAATCTTCAAATCTGTATCAATAGCCATAGATTCCTTGATTTCATCGACTGTTTTAAAGAAGTTAAATGCAGATACAGCTTCATTTGCCTTCTTGTTTTCAACAACTCTTTGATCTACAACCCAAATCTTACGAGTGATCGAAGTTTTATTATTTGTTGAGAAAGTAACAGTATATTCTCCTACTTCCTGTTTTAAATCTGTATCAATATCATGAATAGAAATGAATTCATCCGTTTCAGGATTCCAGGCTTGTGCATCGGCACGCGCAATGATTTCCTTGTCATCAATATCTTTCATATCTTCTAAATCTAGATAGAAGTCATTGGCAGAAATTTTTTCTTTTCCATCCTCACTTGTGATCGCATAGTTTTTGTTTACGTGCATATTTACCGTAACATGCGTACCAGGAACTGTTTCCACCATAATTTCATAGTGAACACCCTTAAATAATACACTTTCAACTTCTCCAGTCATCTTGCCATCTTTTACATCCACAATATCAATATCTTCTGGACGAATCACAACATCCACTGGTTCATTTTCTTTATATCCAACATCCACACAATCAAATGTAATGTCATCAAAACGTACTTTTTATCGCAAATCATACGAGCCGGAATAATATTACTTTCCCCAATAAACTTGGCAACATATTGATTGACAGGCTCATTATAAATATCTTCAGGACTTCCAACCTGTTGAATCTCGCCATCTTTCATAATAACGATCTTGTCTGACATTGTTAGCGCTTCTTCTTGATCATGTGTAACGAAAATAAATGTGATTCCTACTTCTTGTTGAATCTTTTTCAATTCATACTGCATCTCTTTACGAAGTTTCAAATCTAGTGCACTAAGTGGCTCATCTAACAATAATACGCTTGGCTCATTAACTAAGGCACGCGCAATCGCGACACGTTGCTGCTGACCACCAGATAGTAAAGTAACATCTTTATTTTCAAAACCTTCAAGACCAATCAGCTTCAACATTTTCATAACCTTTTGATCAATGACATCCTTACTCACCTTCTTGATTTTTAAACCAAACGCAATATTGTCATATACATTCATATGAGGGAATAATGCATATTTTTGGAAAACTGTATTCAACTCACGCTTATAAGCCGGAACCTCACAAATATCTTCTCCATTTAAGATGACTTGTCCTTCACTTGGTTCTAAAAAACCACCTAAAATACGTAATAAAGTTGTTTTTCCACATCCACTAGGCCCTAACAGAGTGACAAACTCATTTTCATATATATCTAAATCAATACCCTTTAATACAACTTGTCCATCAAATTCTTTCACAATGTGACGAAATTGAATTAATTTATTCTTTTCCTGTTCCATCTATACTCTCTCCTTGTCCATTAAAATACAGGTGGTGTAGATAGCCACAATACTTTGGCATCCGCACTCGATACGTTTTCTAAATAATGCCCTTCCTTACCTGTAATATAGAAGGTTTCTTTTGATTTAACTTTTAACCTTTTATTGCCAACAACTAAAACAATACTACCCTTTAAAACATAGCCAAATTCTTCACCTTCATGCGCCTTGACTTCTTGTGATTTTGCCCCTGGCTTCAAAGTCAATAGAATTGGTTCCATTTGATTCTTTTGTGCATTTGGAACAATATATTCTGTAACAAAATCTTCTTGTTCATTCACAAAAAAATCCTGAGTATGAAAAACAATTTGTTCTTCTTTACTCGACTGAAAGAAATCCGCTAAATTCGTTCCTAGAGCTTCCAAAATATTTTCTAATGCAGAAATATTTGGACTTGTTAAATCGCGCTCTAATTGGGATAAAAAGCCTTTTGTTAATTCACTACGATTCGCAAGTTCTTCCAAAGTCAACCCATTCTGGGTTCGAAGCTCTTTTAGTTTTTGCCTATTTTCATTCAATCACCCCTGTTTTGTTTTTTATACTAAACTTTTTGTTTCATTAAAAGAACAAATCTATTATATAGGAAACCTTCAATTATGCAAGAAAAAAAAGAGCAATTTTTCTTGCTCCTAAGTTAAAACTATTTAACACTTCCTGCATTGCGCAAACGATACAACACACAACTCGTCATAACAGCTAAATAAAGTGCTTCACTCATACCTTGCGTCTGCAATGTTAAAGGATAATGATCGCGTATGATAAAGTCCATACTAATATTTGTACTTTGCGATATTTTAAATATCTTATCCACATTGATTTGTCCTTCATCCCAATACTTTGATGTATTCCTTGACACTTCCATATACTTGCCGAATTCAGTTTGTGAAAGAGAAAACACAACTTCACGTATAAAGCGCATGCGATCCCCCATATCGGTTTCTAAATTATAATTATAATCTTTAATTTTTTTACTTCGTGTAACGCCCATAAATAGTTCGGGATGTACTAATTTTATAATATCTTGAATCTGATTTATCGTTAATCCTTCTAAACTAATTGGCTGATTATTCATTTCATCAAAGAAAATGGAATCAATCGACTGGTTTTGTTTATCTGCAAGAAGCAAAACAATCCTTACTTGTGTACGATTTTTTGAGTGAATCTGCCTTCTTAAATTACGCAAAGACATATGGGCTGCTTGGGCAACTTCTTCTTCAGATATATTATGATCTTCAATATATTGAATAATTTGTTTCATAAAAAACACCCCCATGTTTAACATAGAGATGTTTGCTTTGTTTGTACTCGACCATATTTTAAAAATCAGTCGATAAAAATGTTTTTTAAGCCTTAGTTGTATTATCACTTTGAATATTCTTGATAATATCCGTTAGATCCGCTTCATTGATAGCTCCATCATAGAAATCATTTAAAGTTTCAATCAATCCTTTATTATCTGGTAAAACCGTTTCAAATACATCTTTCATATGCTCAGCTTCCATACTTGAACCTGCATACTTAACAGTCGCATGAATCAAAGATGTATAAATCACATTCACCAACATTAAATGATATTTATTATTATAACCATCATTACGATTATCAATGACTGTGTGTGGACTAATTAGAGCTGTACCTTGATATTTAGCTAAAGTAGGAAACTCTAAATACAAACCTTTTACTATTTTATAGGTCATTAATTTTAATGCATATACACACGCAAATTGTTCTAAATCACCTAACATATTTAAACGGTTTTCACTGTCACAAACCTTTTTGAAATTAATATCTAACAATCGAGCAATTACATCACTCACACATTCTAGATTGGTCTTACAAACCACTTCTTGACGACCATCTAGATCGGTTGTGATCACAAATAAATCGCCTTCTCGATCATAAAATATATTATCTGAATGTCTTAAATTCACCATACAATCACCTTTAACGAATAAAATTCGTACCCTTTCTTACTTCTTTTTCTGGCAAACCATATGCTCTTTACCTAAGGCAATACTTTTCATTAAGAAAATCATATTACGAGCTAAAGTACGCATTGTCTGTTTTCCCTCTTCATCTTGATTGGCTTCAAGCGCATTATTTCCATGAATCGAATTCCAATATTGACTTGATACAACGGGCATACCACTAATCGTGAAATATTTATTTAATTCATCAAAAGTAGCACTAGCCCCTCCTCTTCGACAAGATACAACACTTGCACCAACTTTCATTGTCTTATCAAAACAAGTACTATAGAATAGACGATCTAATACGGCAATCAATGTTGCATTCGCACTGGCATAATATACTGGACTTGAAACAACAATTCCATCTGCCTTTTCAAATTTAGAGGCAATTTCATTCACAATATCATCAAATACGCATTTACCTAAATTCGTACATGCACCACAAGCCATACAACCACGAACAGCTACATTTCCAACTTGTACAATTTCAGTTTCAATACCATTTTCTTTAAATACAGCTTCCATTTCACGTAAAGCCAAATCATTTACTCCACTTGGATGTGGGCTTCCATTCAACATTAAGACTTTCATATTTTCCTCCGAAAAAAACTATCTCTATTTATCATTTGCGTCAACATGATAAAATAGTTTTTATGAAACATATAGTAACTGGAATATTAGCACATGTCGATGCTGGAAAAACCACATGTATCGAAAGTATGCTTTATACATCAAAAACAACTCGAAAATTAGGACGTGTTGATCATCAAGATGCTTATCTAGATTATGATAGTCAAGAACGAGAAAGAGGTATTACAATTTATTCAAAGGAAGCTCATTTTCATTGGAAGGATAGTGAAATCTACTTGATAGATACCCCAGGCCATGTCGATTTTTCAAGCGAAATGGAAAGAAGTCTTCAAGTATTAGATTTAGCCATTCTCCTGATCAATGGACAAGATGGTATTCAATCTCATACTTCAACGATTTGGAAATGCTTAAAACACTATAACATTCCTACATTAATTTTTATCAATAAAATGGATATTAGTTATAAGACAAAAGAAGAGCTCATGAATGATCTAAAAACACATTTTTCGTCCAACTGCATTGATTTTAAATCCACAGATGCTGAAGATGAATTATCTATGTTGAATGAAGATATCATGAATCATTATCTGGAAACAGAAACAATTGATACTTCACTTCTTCAACAAGCCATCTTCAAAAGAGAATGCTTCCCTGTATTCTTTGGTTCGGCCTTAAAAATTCAAGGCATTGAAGATCTAATGGATGCGATCATTGATTTATCATTTATCAAAGAATATCCAAAAGAATTTGGTGCTCGTGTATATAAAATATCAAGTGATGACCAAGGCAATCGCTTAACTCATGTAAAAATCACAGGTGGCGTATTAAATGCCAAAGATAAGATAGGTATAGACGAAAAAGTGGATCAGATTCGTTTGTATAATGGAAAACAATTTGAAATGGTGCAAACGCCTATCCAGGTATGATTTGTGCTTTAAAAGGATTAAACAACTATGAAGTAGGCCAAGGTTTAGGTTTTGAATCCGACATGACAAAACCACTTTTAAATGCCTACATGAACTATCAATTATTACTTCCAGAAGGTGTAGATGCACTTACTATGATGCGCTATTGCAGCGTACTTGCTCAAGAAGATCCACAGCTTCAAATCGAATATGATGAACAAACGAAACAAATTTTCTTGAGCTTGATGGGATCCATTCAAATGGAGATTCTTCAAAAAGAAATTGAGAAAAGATCTAAAGTGAAAGTTGGTTTTACAACGGGTAAAGTTTTATTTAAAGAAACCATTCAAAATAGTGTGATTGGTGTAGGACACTTTGAACCTTTAAGACACTATGCCGAAGTCCATTTAAAACTTGAACCATTACCTAGAGATAAAGGCCTTGTATTTGAATCCAATTGTTCCAATGATGATTTGGCTTTAAATTGGCAAAATCTGATTTTAACGCATTTAAAAGAGAAACAACACAAAGGTGTATTAACTGGATCGCCAATTACCGACATAAAAATCACTTTAGTGGCCGGTAAAGTTCATTTAAAACATACAGAAGGTGGAGACTTTAGACAAGCAACCTATCGTGCTATAAGGCAAGGTTTAAAAGAGGCTGAGTCTATATTATTAGAGCCATATTATAGTTTTGAACTGATTATAGAAAATCAATATGTCTCAAAAGCATTATTTGATTTAGAAAATAAGCATTGCACCTTCAAAATTGAAGAGGATATGAACAGCCTTGTCCACATTAAAGGTCAAGGTCCTGTGCGTGAATTAATGGATTATCAAAAAGATGTCATTGCGTATACAAAAGGTAAAGGTCAATTTATTTGTGAATTAGAAGATTATCACGAGTGTTTTGATCAAGATAAAGTCATCGAAGAATCTAATTATGACAGTGAAGCCGATTTAAACAATCCAACCGGATCTATTTTCTGTGAACATGGAGCTGGATATTTTGTACCTTGGAATGAAGTCAAAGAACATATGCACCTACAAATTAAAGAAGCCAACACAACCTCATATGCTTCTTATGTAAAACATACAGTTCGTGAAGAGGAGTTAAAGAAAGTATTTAATTTGCTTGGTGGAAACAACAAGAAAGCTGAAAAGCCAATCAAGAAAAAAGCAAAAGTAGATTTAAATCTAAATCAGATTCATATTGAAGATAAAAAGCCAGAATGCTTAATGATTGATGGATACAATATGATTTATGATTGGCAAGATTTAAAAGATATTGCCAAAGTCAATATAGAATCCGCTCGCGATGAATTGATTAATCGAATCTCAAATTACCAAGGCTATAAACAAATCAAAGTGATTTTAGTATTTGATGGTTATCGCGTTAAAAATAATGCAGGCTCCCATTTCAATCAAGGAAATCTAGATATTATTTATACAAAATACAATCAGACAGCCGATAGTTATATTGAAAAAGCTGTACATGATTTGAAAAAGAAATATGAATTATCCGTTGCGACAAGTGATGGTTTGATTCAAAATGCGATTCTTGCGAACGGCGCAAAAAGAATCTCAGCTCGTGAACTTGAGATTGCCGTAAAAAACGTAAATAAACGTGCACTTTCATACCTAAAGAAATAGTTTATGATATAATAGCGACAAAGATGGAGGAATTTAATTATGACAAGAAAGATTGCCGTTATCGGGGCCGGCCCTGCTGGCTATACATTAGCTCAAGAGCTTGTTAAAGCAGAAAATCAGTATCAAATCGACATTTTCGATAAGGAAGCTGAAATAGGTGGAGCCATTTATACTGGTATTCCTGAATATCGTATGCCCAAAACATTCTTAGAAAAAGCCTACAATGGACTAATTGAAGCTGGTGTTAAATTCCATTTTAATACTTTTGTAGACCAAGCTATGTTTAAAGAACTACAAGCCAACTATGATTATGTAGTTGTAGCCATTGGTGCTCAAATTGAAAATACTTTTGGTTTTGAAACAGGCAATGGTGTCGTTGCCGGATTAACGCTACTTTATGATTTAAACATCAACCACAAACAAGAAGAATTTAAAAAATATAAAAAGGCCATTGTTTGGGGTGGAGGAAACGTAGCGATGGATTGCGCAAGATCATTAGTTCGTATTATTGATGATGTAACTATCGTTTATCGTAGATCTTTACAAGAAATGCCTGCAAGCCCTGCAGAAATCAAAGCCTGTGAAAAAGAAGGTGTTAAGATTGCTTTCTTAAACAACATCAAAGACATTTTAAAAGATGAAAATGGAAATGTTTGTGGTGTTCAAGTTGCGAAAATGGAACTTGGAGAAATGGATGAATCAGGAAGAGCAAGCTGCCATGAAGTAAAAGATTCACTGTTCACAATGGATTGCGATCTAGTTGCGATGGCTATTGGTCAAAAAGTTGATTTCACACCATTAAATAACGATTTAAAGACAACCGATACACATGCATCTTCATTAGAGAATGTATACATTATTGGAGATGCCTTTACAGGACCAAAAACAATTGGTAGTGCTGTAATGGAAGGTAAAAAGATTGCCAAAGAAATCATAGGAGCGAAATAATCGTTCCTTTTTTTGTGCTTTAATCATTGAACCTTTACAAGCAGCAAGCATACGTCTACTTCTAGGAATGGATTTATCATTGCACTTTAATGACAATCCCAGAGTGCGTATAAGACATTAAAAGGTGGTAGGCATGAACAATTACGAATTGTTAGTCGTAATTGTATCTGTATTAGGCATTTACACAACTCTAATTGGCTTTGTGATTCAGCTTTTGGTTGAATTAATCAAACGAAAATGAATAAACAAAATAAAACTACCTACGCCAACTCTAGCAAAGTTTGTAGGTAGTTTTTACTACAACTATTCCCAGAAACATATTTGTATGTTCCTTTTTGCATGTCTATTATATCACAAACGCTTTTCAAATCCACCATCAATTTCTTGATCCTCGCTAATTGTTACGAATGCTTTGGATCAATTTCATTGACTATTTTTTTGAAGTTACGAATCTCATACTTATTTACAGCACAAAATAAAATATACTGTTCTGTATCTGTATATGCACCTTTACCCATCCAATACGTTACACCACGACCGGTTCTTTCCATAATCACATTCTTCATATTTTCTTTCTTTGTAAAAATCAATACAGTCATGTTGATATTCTGATAGTGGATACGATCACTAATAAAATAAAGTATTGCTACAAAAATAATAGAATAGAGTGATGTCTGTAAATCAAAAATAAAGGCACAAATTGTAAATAAGATCGAATTGATAATAATTGATAGCTTACCTACGGAAAAACCTGGTTTTATCTTCGATAAACAAACACCTGCAATATCCATACCTCCACAACATCCACTACTTTGTAAAGCAAGTCCTACTCCAATGCCACACATCAAAGCTCCAAAAATACAATTTGAAAGCATGTCTGGCATAATCACAATGGATTGTTTTGGCAAAATCGATAGAGTAATGGTTTGCACCACTAAACTAATCACAGTCTTTAGACAAAATTCTTTATTCATAATTTTAAAGCCCATAATGAACAAAGGAATATTGATCATAAAGTTAATGATACCCACCAAATTCATATGTCCAAGACTTGGCACCATCTTTACAATAAAATACTCAATAATCTGTGCAATTCCAATGGCACCACCAAAGTTGATTCCATTAGGTGTCACAAACAAATAAATCCCTAACGAAAGTAAGATACTTCCTATAATTAACTCAATATACTTTTCAATATTTTCTCTCATTTTTTACCTCAGCCTAATCCACATACATAGCTAAGTATAATGGAAGAGTTATTTTTTTACCATTCATTCCACAATTTCCGTTCACAAATTTATATCCATAAGGAATATCTTCATTCTTCAACAATTGATCCATTGATTGCGAACGATTATTTCCTGCCTTTACTTCAACTGGAATTACTTTTGCGTTTTGTTCAATCAAAAATTCTATTTCTAGATTCTTATTTTGGTAATAATGAAGCGAATGATTGCTTTTCATTAAAATATCCGCTATTAAATTTTCATATATACCACCCTTTATTGGACCCATTAAGTATCATTTAATATGGTTTGTTTCATTTCAAAACCATACATTGCGACCAGCAAGCCTAAATCCGTTAAATACATCTTAAAGAATTTATCTTTTTCATATCCAACTAATGGAAATTGGCAGGCAGATACATTTTTGCAAAGCCATACAAGCCCAGCATCTCTTAACCACTCAATACTATTTTCAAATTTTCTTGCGGTAGCCTTAGATTCCACAACCGAAAATTGAAATTTTTTATTCTCCTTTGCGAGTTGCTTCGTAATAGACATGTAACAATTCTTTACCTTTGGTTTTTCAGATGATGAAGCATACTTCGAAATATCATCCATATAACTTAAAATAATTTGTTCCTGGACTTTTTGTACTTGTCCAAAATGGTTTGAATCTAAATATGTTTGCACAACAGCAGGCATTCCTCCTACGACGATATATTCTCGAATCAATCGCATGAATTGATTATGTATTTCATCAGGAATTCTTTCTTTTGAATCATAATATTTTTTTAATATCGCTAATGAATTTTCATTATATCCTTTTGCCCACAAGAATTCTTCAAAATCTAAACCATACATTGTAACTGACAACTCATAACCTACCGGTATGCTCGTTACTTCTTTATAGCTGATACCTAATAAGGATCCACTTGCGACTACATCATATCTATTATCTAACGCCAAAAATTTCAATGCCGTACGCGCATTCGGACATTCTTGAATCTCATCTAAAAAAATTAATGTTTTATCTTCGATAAATCGTATATGAGGCATCACCAATGTCATTCGTGAAAATATTTCCTCAGCCGATAATGAATTTTCAAATATGGTCTTTAACTGAGGATTCTCAATAAAATTTAAATAAATATAACTCTTATAATTTTTTCTTCCAAAATAATCAATAATATACGTTTTACCAATTTGCCTTGCACCACGAACCAATAAACACTCTTGATTTTTTTCTTTTGACCATTTCAACAATGTATTATAAAACTTCTTCTTAACATAGATACCTCCTAGCCCCATTATATCATTTTTGCATATTTTTAGAGGATATTTTTTACCTTTATGCATATTTTTCGAAGTTATTTTAAATAAAATGCATATTTTTCGAAGTTATTTTCGATCCATATGCATATTTTTTCTATTTATCCATTATTTGATAGTATACGTGTCGAATAGCCATGACAGGATGATACAACAACATTCTAGGTCCCGAAAAGCGCATCACTTTACGAATTTTTTCTCTTTTGTCCTTCTTGTAACAATGTACCTTACATTGCGAACAAAATGTCTTTGTTTCCATAAATGGACACTTTTCAATACGCTCCTTTGCGTATTCATACAAAGCCAAACATTCTTGACATAATTCTTTCTCTTTATGATTTTTTCTACAATACAAGTGTATCATTTCATACACTGTACGCATTTCTTTTTCTCGCTTATCCATTAGCTCACTCGATTGGATTCCATATGAATCACACGATCACAATGTGCAAGTGTTGATTCACGATGTGACACAAAAACAATCGTTTTATCCTTTCTAGATTTATAAATAGCTTTCAAAATGATTCCCTCATTTAAACTATCCAAGTTACTTGTAGGCTCATCTAATAATACAAGTTTAGAATTATGTAAAAACATACGCGCCAGACCCATTCTTTGTCTTTCACCACCCGACAAAGAACTACCAAGTTCTTCCACCATTGTCTTGTAGCCATTTGGCAAAGATTGAATATACTCATGAATATTTGCCTTCTTACAAGCCAACTGAATTTCTTCAATTGTCGCATCTTGTTTAGCTACTCTTAAATTATTTTCAATCGTATCATGGAAAAGAATCGTTTCCTGTGTTACATAACCTTCGTTTTTTCTTAGATTTGAAGTATTTAAATTCTTAATATCCATCCCATCCACTAAAATATTTCCGCTTGAAACATCCCAAAAACGCATCAATAATTTTAATAAAGTACTCTTTCCGCTGCCACTCTTACCTTGAATTCCAATCACTTCATTTTCTTGGATATTTAAATTCATATTTTTTAAGATTTGTTCTTCGTCATACGCAAAATCTACATTTGAAATATCTAATTTATTAAATTTAGCTTCATTACCATTTACTACCTCTTCAACCATAGGTATTTCGTCCAAAAGCGAGATAACTCTTTGTCCAGCACCAATCGTTTGCGATAATGTAGATCCTAAATTTGCTAGTGCGATGACAGGTCCAAAAGAAGAAATTTGAAGAACACTCGATACAATCATGGATTCCATTGAACTATTTAAAAATACATGAATCAAACATAAACCTAATGATAATAAGACAACGCATAAATTCGTTAATGAAATTGTCTTTGCCTGAAAATGTTTCAGTTCCATTTCGCGATTTGCCAATAAAGCTGTTTGATGATTTAAACCTGACAAGCGACGATTTGTATCCATATACTGCATACTTTCTTTTAAGCCACGCATGCTTTCCAATACATAACTATTTAGATTGGCAGCTTCTTTTCGATATTCTACACCAATATGTCTTGATTGTTTTGAAATATAAATCGGCAAAACCACGCCCACTACAATATATGCCAATAATGAATAAAGCCCATAAATCCATCCAAACTGCATTTGAATCATTACACAAACTAAACTTGTGACAAACGCAATACAAATTGGTGAAATAGTATGTGCATAGAACACTTCCAACAATTCAATATCGGAAGTAATCAAAGAAATTAAGTTTCCCTTATCTTTAACTTCAAGCTTAGCAGGACACAATCTTCTTAATGCCCCAAACACCTGATCACGAATTCTAGCTAATAATTTAAAGGCAATATAGTGATTACATGCCTGCTCTGCATAACGTAAGATTCCTCTTAAAAGGGCACACACAAACAACAAGATCACAATCGTATGAAAACTAAACGTAGGATCCTTCACCAATGCCATACTTGATAGAACAGGGATAAAGATAGCACACAAAAAGCCGGCCACACCCATTAAAATGGCACAAATCATAAATCCTATTAAAGGAAATACAAGCTTGACTAATCGCGAAAATATTTGAATTGTACTCATACTAGGCACCATATCTTTCTAGTTCTTCTTGCGTATTAAACAACTCACAATAAACTCCATTTTGTTGAAGCAGCTCTTCATGACTTCCACTCTCTACAATATTTCCATCTTTCAAACAATAAATTTGATTTGCTCTTTTAAGATTTGCCAGACGATGCGAGATACAAAGCACGAGTTTCTCTTTTGACAACTCATATAATACTTCCATAATTTTATTTTCACTCTCTACATCAATATTACTTGTCGCCTCATCCATAATATAGATGGGTGAATCCTTTAATAAAGCTCTAGCCAAAACTAAGCGTTGTCTTTGTCCTCCAGAAAGATTTTTACCACCCTCTAAAATACGCATATTAAGTCCGCCTTGTTCATTCACATAATCAAAGATACCTACTTTTTCTAAAACTATATTCATTTCTTGATCCGACACATCTTTAGCCATAGCTAAATTATCTCTAAGACTCCCACTAAACAAGTAGCTTTCTAAAGAAACTAAAGTCATATATGGATAGACGTTTATATCTTTGATTTCATAGCCAGATAGCTTTAATTCACCACTATAATTTGTATATTGTCCCATCAACAAAGAGGCAATCGTACTTTTTCCACTGCCACTCTCTCCTACAAAACCAATCATACCTTTATTCGCATTAAAACATATACCGTGTAAAACTTCCTTATCGGTATATCCAAAGTGTAGATTGGATGCTGAAATAAAACAATCTTTTAAATCTACAGCTTGTTTTTCTTGAATATCCTTTTCTAATATCGCAAACAACTTATCACTTGCCGCCATGCCATTCATCGCAATATGAAAATATGACCCCAACTGACGCATAGGAATAAAGAATTCTGCAGATATTAATATGATAAACAAAGTTTGAAACAAATCATTAGTTCCTGTTAACGCAAACACAATGCCTAATGCACTACCACCATAGGCAACTAGATCCATGACAGTAATGGAATTTAACTGCATTGTCAAAACGCGCATTGTGATCTTACGAAAATTTTCACTTTCCACATTCATCTTCTTATGATAATAACCATCTGCTTCATATATTTTAAGTGTAGTCAATCCTTGAAGATTTCTAGAAAACTATCCCCTAATTTTGTGTATTGCCCCCAATAACGATTTAATAATCTTTTCGCAAACTTTTGTACAAACACAATCGACATTGGAATTAACGGAACACAAACTAGTAAAACCAAAGCGGCCTTAAAATTCATAAAAGAAATGACAATAAATAAAGTCATTGGTGCAATTAAAGAATAAAAGAATTGCGGAATATAACTGGCAAAATATGTTTCTAATTGTTCGATTCCTTCAGTTGATAATTGTACAATTTCAGCTGTACTCCACTCATTTGTGTAACTGTTCCCTATCTTAGAAAGTTTCTTATATAAACGACTCCGTAATGTTTCCTTTACTATATGACTAGACTCATACGACATCTCAATCGCTTTTTGATTCACAATATAACGAAGAATTAAACATATAAAAAGGATTCCAACCAATGAAATACTTCTATGTCTTGTGATAATCCAACACAAACATGCCGTTGACAATACGTTACAAACAAGTCCTATCCATTGATACAGCACATTTTTTTTAATAAACGGAATACTTTCACTTACCGAAAACAATAATTTTTTATTGATCATAATCCACCTCAGTTAGTTGAAACAAATTGAGTTTACAATAACTAACTATAGATGTCAAACATAAGTATCATAAAGCTAACTGTAGCGAATAAAAAACAACTAAATTTCTCTAGTCGTTTATTTCAGATACTTTGATTGTTTTAATAACAGGCTGTTTACTTTCAGCAATCGTACCATTATCATCCATTGGATCTGCATCTTCGCAAATTTTGTCTACAATCTTCATTCCTTTAGTAACATGTCCAAAAGCTGCATATTGACCGTCTAATGAATCATTGTCTTCTTGCATAATGAAGAATTGTGAACTGGCTGAATCATAATCTGAACTTCTTGCCATCGAAATCACACCACGCTTATGCTTAATATTATTTTTTACACCATTATCCTTAAATTCACCCTTGATTGTCTTATCCGAGCCTCCTGTACCATTCGCATTAGGATCTCCACCCTGAATCATAAAACCTTTCATGATACGATGGAATGTCAATCCATCATAGAACCCGGATTGGGCAAGGTCTACAAAGTTTTGTACAGTAATTGGAGCTGTTTTCCCATCCAACTTTAATGTAATTGTTCCATAGTCCTTCACTTCAATTTTTGCGATATAATTCTTCGTCTCTTTTTGACACCCAAATAAAGATATGCATAGAACAAACGAACATAGAATCGTTAATAGTTTTTTCATCATTTTCCACCTCTTCCTTATTTTAACAGGACAAGCCAAAGAAAAAGGATGTTTCCCATCAAAAGACAGGTAAACATCCTTGCATTCAACTATAATTAGCTATTAGTATTCTAATCTTCTGTAGTAACGACGAATTTCCATTGGGTGACGAGTTTCGATTTCCATGTGAACGTCAATTCTGTTGTTTACAGCATGCATTACATGGTGAGACAAGTGTTTACGATATTTTTCGCTAATACCCTTTAATTCGTAATCTTTAGAATCGATAATTGTGTAGTTTGCACAAATTCTTGGAATGAAGTTAGCAACACGTTCAGATAATGGACGTTGAGCATCTTCACCAATATAAATTGTAACTGGAGTTTCTTTAGTTACGATTTCGAACATACCGTGGAAGAATTCATTTGATGTGATTGATTTAGTTTTTAACCATAATTGTTCTTCCCAGTAGCACATTGCGTATGAGTAAGTTGCTCCCCATTGGTTACCAGCACCTACGAAGTAGTGCATTTCATCATTCCAGTGTTTTTTAGCGAATTCAATTGCGAATGGTTCAGCTTGTTTTTCAACTTCTACTAAATCTTGTGCTAAGTATTTGTCGAATTCTGCATACATATCTTCGTAGTCTTCGAATTCACCATTGTTGAACATGAAACGGTCAGCAACCATGAAGAATTTTAATTGTTCGTTAATTGGATAAGAAATCTTGTAGTCTGCTAAGTCTAATAAGATAGCTTCTTTAGCATCTACGAATGAAATAACTGTAGCTCCAACTTCTGTTTTGATTTTTTTGATTGCATCAACTACTTCTTTTGTATTTCCAGTTACAGAAGAGATAATAACAACTGTATCTTTAGTAATACGTTTGTTTCCTGTAGTCAAGTATTCTGCAGCATTTTCTGCCCAAGTTTCAATAGCTGACATTTCTTTCATGTGTACAGTCGCCTGCATAGCACTTGCCCATGTACCACCAACACCTAACCAGCAGATATTTGAATATCCACGTTCACAAATTTCATCCACGAATTCGTTGATTTGAGGGCGAAGAGCCAACGCTCCATTCACGCTATCAATTTTTGCTTGTTCATTAAATTTAATCATTTTATTGTTCCTCCTCATCTAATGAATTAACCTGCTAATACGCCAAAATAAGCACCGATTACACCAATGATCATTGTTCCAAAAATTAAAATTACTGGATTGACTTTCTTTTTCAATAAGAAGTAATACAACCAAGTACCACCTAAACCAATTAATCCTGGCATAATTCCGTCTAAAATTGATTGTAGTGTTGTAACTTCGTCACCAATTCTAGATAATTCAACATTTAATGTTGTCCAAACCATATCTTTAGACATACAACCAACTACCATAACTCCAAGGATACTTGCAGCAGATAACAATTTATCCATCATTCCATTTTCTTGCATCTTTTGTAAGTAATTGAAACCTAAATTGTATCCAAAGTGAGCACCAAAGTAACGTACGATGAAGCATGGAATATTATAAAGTAAGAAATATAAGATTGGTCCCATGATATTTCCAGCTTGCGCTAAAGAAATACCGATACCAACAGCGATAACACGTAAACATCCAACAAAGATTGAGTCACCAATACCTGATAAAGGTCCCATTAATGCAGTTTTGATACTTGCAATCGCTTCTCCATCAACTTCTCCTCTAGCCTTCATTTCTTCCATTGAAGTAACTACACCACCAACAAATGGAGCCAATTGTGGAGTGATATTAAAGAATTCAACGTGTCTTACTAATGCATCACGATATCCTTCTTCATCACCTTCATAAATCTTTTTCAAGTTGTGATTCATCATCATCGCAAAGGCAATGTGCATCTGACGTTCATAGTTCCATGAGAATTCCATTCCTAAAGAACCTTGGTTAAATGCTAAATTTGTAATATCTTTTTTGTAATCTTAGAAGTCATCATCGTCAGACACCCCCTGTACAGCTTCTGCTTCTGTAGCTGCTTGTTTATCTAAGAAGTTAAATTTAACCAATACTAAGATAACACCAATCATTGCTACACCTAATACTGGAACACCCATATAAGCAGCTAGAATAAATCCTAAGAAGTAATAAGGAATATTTTGTTTATTAATTGTCATACGCATCAACATTGCAAAACCTAGTGCAGGTAATAATCCGGCAGCTGCCGCCATACCATTAGTAACGAATTCTGGAATTGCATTGATCAAATTACCAACTGCATCGCCACCTAAATAGTAAGCAAACATTACTAACAAGAAACGACGTACTACCGTGATCATACCAATTAACCAGTGTGTAAATACTACACCATTATAATTTCCTTTTTCTGCATAATCATCTGTCCAACGTAAGATGATTGAGTTAAATACGTTACATAAGTTACCTAATGCTTGAGAAACTAATGCGATAGGCATTGCCAAAGTTACAGCTGTTTCAATTCCTCTACCAGTCGATAAGGCAAATGCTGTAGCCAAAACACCACCAACGATTGTATCAGGCGGTATATAGGCACCAACACTAACTGCCCCCATAAAGAATAATTCTAGGCTTGCACCAATTACGATGGATTGCTCCAAATTACCAACTATTAGCCCTACTAATGGAGCTAAGATGATTGGACGGTTGATATAAAGAGAACCCATTTGATCCCCTAAAACACCAAGTGCTGCAACCAAACCAATCAAGATTGCTTGTAACAACATATTCTGCTCTCCTCCTTGCTATGTTTGTTAAAGAACGCTTTCTACCGGCACGCTACTTTCGCTGGCCAATTGTCGGATTTCTACTTCAACACCCTTATCCAACATTGCTTTTATATCCTCTTCATCTTGAGGGCCTACAAATATAGCTTTGCTAATTTGCCGATATCCGTCTTGTTTTTTTGCTCCACCTAAGTTAATACTCTTAATGGCTGGAACTTCTTGTACTAATCGATATGCATCATGAATTGTTTGAACTACAATTAGTAACTTGTACTTATCTGTAACACCGCTGTTTAATGCTTTTACAGAATTTTCAATGTCTTTGATAACCAACTTAACACCTGCTGGTTTACCTAATTTCAAAGTTGTTTTCCACATTTCATCATTCACTACTGCATCACTCGCAACCAAAATACAGTCTGCTTGTACTGCATTTGTCCAAGAGAATGCTACCTGACCATGTAGTAGTCGATGGTCTACACGACATAACTTAATCATATTTCTTCCTCCTAAAATTCTTCTTCATTGTCGTTTGAAAGAAGATCGTTGCAATAAATCAAGCCATCTTTGGCTTCTTGTACACTTTGACGAATCATGTTTTCAATATCATCATCTTGACGCATAAACAAATTCATCAATAATCCAAGATTCATACCTGTAATTAAATGTGTATTTGGACGACTTAAACGCTTCATCCATTCATTATTTACGCTACCACCAAATACATCTGTACATACAATAACAGGATCTGTATCTGGAATATCTTTTAGTGATTCTTCAATCAAATCATTTACATCTTGTCCTTCTTCAACATAAGCTGTAATTATATGCGTATTTGGCTGTTCTCCCAAAATAATTTGAACAGAGTTGTAAATGCCACGTGAGAACGTTCCATGACTTGCCAAAATAAAGTGTCTCATTACTTCTCCTCCTTTCCTAATTTTTCGAAAGCTTTTAAAGTTGTCTGTTCTGCAACCCAAGGCTTTTCATAATATCTAGAAGTCGCTGTTTCCAGTGACAGATATCCATGGTATCCATTGGCCTCTAAATCAAGAAGATCTTGTTTTAGATCTCTTGTTCCATCCGACCATGCCAAATGACCTGTTGGCTTCCCATCCACAAAGTGTGTATGGATCACATCTTTTCCAAATGCATCAAAATAATCTTGAATTGTATTATTGACTCGTGCCATTGTACCAAAATCAATACATACCTTTAACTGTGGATGATTTACCGCATCCAAATATGCCTTTAATTGTTCTACACTATTCACAAGAACAGATTCATCTGGTTGTAAAGCTTCGATTGCCACCAAAATATCATTTGCCTTTGCATAATCACAAACCTTACGCATCATTTCAACCGAACGATTCCATGCATCTTCTTTTGACTCATCATAATAAGCCCAGCCTGTTGTGATTAATATATGTTGGGCATTGACTTCTTTTGCGATATCCACCATTCGACAATAATATGCATATATATCTTCTTGACGCGATGGACTTGCCACATTGTTTGGCTTTGGATTTGTTTGTTCTGGACAAATACCAATGATTTTTACATCATATTTTTTGCGTATTCCTTAAGCTGTTCTACACTCTGATTTTTATTGTAGTCCACATAGAAATGCATAGGACCCGTCCAAATCTCTACATTTTTAATACCTAAACGATTCATTTCCTGAAAAAAAACGTTCAAAAGAATAAAATCTATAATGACTGTTCATTCCACATAATTTATCTTTAAAATTCATCATCGCTTGCTACCTTTCTTTCATCTTCATCATCCGCTATATATTCATATAAGTATGCAATTTCAGAAATTGGCATCTTAACATGATAATTTTTCAACATGGAATCAAAACTTTGATTCACCTGCTCAATAAAATCACTATGGTTATTCGCAAAATCATCTAAATTCTCATATATTTCAATTGCTGTCTTTGTTACCAAACGCTCAACAAGGAAACAAATATGGATATAAATTCCAATGATTGTACGACTTTGAAATTTTTTTCTGCATAACCAACTGTAAGTTTTGTACGGATCCACTAACAAAATCCAATAATTTTTGTGGATTTAAAATTGTTAGATTTTCCATGACAGATTGAATTGAGAAATTCTTTAATAAATTTTGATTAAACTCTTCAATTTCATCCTCATCTAAATATGGTTTAAAGATTGAATTTAATATATCAATATCTTTAAAATTCATAATATCTTCTAAAGAAACACTTCGAACCCCTTTTAATTTCAAACTCAATGGTTTTACCATTAAAACCACATCATATTTTTCAAACAAAGGATCATCATGTTTATTTTTCTGTAAACAATCATAGTCATATTCTATAAACTTAATATCCACCTTTTTAGGAAGACTATTCTGCAACAAATGCGATAATTTTTCACTTACTGAAACACTAACATCATTTGTGATGGCAATCGCCTTCTCTTTTTTTGCGACAGATAATATTTTATAATGACACTGATTTTCTTCACACGACTCACTTAGAATTGTTTCTAAATCATGATGCTGAATCATTTTCATCCCAACATTTAATGCTAAAGAAGTAGAGATGTTATTGATTACACCTACATTCATCGTGTCACTAATTACATCTCCAATCTCTTCTAAAGATCCCATATCCACTAATAAGATAATGTTCTTTAAATGCATGTTATTGTTGATATATTCATTTAATTTTTTAGTAATTTCTTCCACTGGCGTATCTAGTGGCATGTCGATTGCTTCAAAAATATAATGATTCAACAATGAGTTTGCTGCATCCGCAATGGAAGAAGCCGTTGAATATCCATGACTCAAAATAATTCCCATGGTATCTTGACCTTGAAGTTCTTTGTTGTACATACGAATATTCAGCATTAAGAAAATCTTATTCATATTTGACAAACTAACATTCGTAGCTGTTTTTATTTGCTTAATAATCTGATCTGCAATAATCGACTCATTCATCATCATGTCTGACATTGTTTGTAAACATTCTTGAATATCTTTTGAATAATTCGATTCCCATTGATTCAATAAAGAAGTATTTCTACCTGTTGAAATAATCATACGCGTTAATACATACGCACAATTTACTGGAAGAATGATGTTTTTCGCATTTTTCACTATATTCAATACATCCATCACTAAACTATTCATCGCATCAATACGAGCATCATGATATGACTGTTCAAACACTAAAACATCATAATAATGACGGACTGCATCTTGACCAATCTCTAAAAATCTAGCTTGTGAATTCACTTTGTTTTTCAAATCCACATATGCATTCAAAAGCTGTTCCCACATTTGAATCATCTTTTCACCTAATTCATGTTTTTCAAATGAATCGATACGCACAAATGTAGCTTCTTCTTTTTCATATTTATCCACACTCATCTGTTCAAGAAGATGTGTCGGTAAGTGATAAATTCTTACTTCCATTTCCTCTTCATGAATGGTTTCACTAAACGCATTGGCACAAATAGCCTTGATAGATTTTTGAAGATCACTTATATTTCCTTGAAATTGGTGATTTACTAAGAAATTACACAACTTCTCTGAAATTAATATTTTTCTTTTTAACCGCTCTTGTTCCTCTTGGAAAAAATGAACAACTAACCGTGTACGCTCATCTTCACTACGTTCTTGTAAACTAGGAATATGACAGATCACTGGTATATTGATTAACAAATTTTCATTTAATGAAATTCTTGGTTCATTTTCAATACAAAGAACAAGCCTTACTTTTGATTGAACACGAACATATTCATTGCCCTCTCGACAAAAGTATCCATAACGAAGGAAGTCTGCAATTTTTTCTTGAGCTTGATCCGACAAATATTGTGCATCTTGTATACACAACATTTTCCCATCTGAATTTTCCAAGATTCCCTTCTTTACTTCACCATTATGTTCATATCCAAACAGATCTTCCATTTGAGCTGTTCGCTCTTCATGTAAAGAAACCTTTTTTACATCTAAAACAATATGACCTTTTTCATTCAAATGATTCTGGCAAAACTCTTTCATGCAGCTTACCAAGTACATCTTTCCTGTTCCACGCTCTCCATATAGAATAATTGGAAGTCCATCTGGATATAATAATGCAGATTTTATCTGAGAAATCGGATAACTTAAGCTGCCATCATACCCGACTGATTTTTGGAAATCCTTCAAATCTGGAGAACTATATTTTAATTCCTGCATTAATTCATGAATTGAAATATATTCATTTTGTTTTAGAACAACATGATAAATTTGTTCTAAAGCATTTTTCGACAAATAATAAACAGGTCTTGAACTGATTTTCACAACCAAATCATCTTTTACTAACTCATTTAAATATTGAGAAGTTAAAGAACGCGAAATACTTAATTCTTTACTAATTGTTATTGTTGTGAAATTTGAAAAACGATCTAATTGAAAATGTTGCGACATTTTTTGAAGATAGTTATAAATCTGTTGTTTTGACGTTAACTGATTCATTTTACACCTCCTAACAGATATCGCCTGTCGACGATATCATTTTATTAAGAAATCAATTTTTAGTCTGTAGTTCCAAATAAAAAAGACACTATTCGGTAAATTTTAAGTAAAATCGACACTTTCGACATCTACTTTCGATTACTGTTAAGCCCTTTCATTTTTAATTGCATCTGCATTCGACACTAAATTTCAAAAATTCTCTATTGTGTCTAATTGCACGACATTTACTTTTTTGCGATAGAAAAAGAGCATTGATGATTTCTGCTCTTTAATTCACTTTCTCTTTAACGATTTGACTTTTTGATCCACTCTTTTGTACTCATAAGCTTATCTGGGAATGTTTTAAAATCTTTTAATTTCCAAGTCCAGTTTTTATTCGACACTGTTCCTGGTGTATTGATTCGTGCCTCTTCTTTAAATCCACAAATATCCCAAATCGGCAATATGACAGTATCTGCATCCGTGTCTAGAGCATATTGACAAAGCATTTCATTAAAAGAACGACTTGAATATCCCTGATTTTTAAAGAATCGACGCAAACTAATACGCTTATTTGAATCATATGTATGATAATCTTCATTACATGTCGCATTATCATGTGTACCTGTATATAACACAGAATTTTTCTTTGCCTTTTTCTTTAATTGCTTAGTTTCCATTCTAAACAATAAAACATCCATGCCAGGTATACCATAATCATCTTCAAGTTCAATCACTTCTGGACGAATCAATCCTAAATCTTCAGCCACCAAAACAATATCTGGACACGCTTTTAAAATCGCATCCATCAATTTATGAGCTGGTCCTAAGATCCATTTTCCTTCAATAGCTGTTGGACAAGATTCTGGTATCTTCCAATATGTATCAAAAGCTCTAAAATGATCAATTCTTACCATGTCATAACAACGGTTCATCCAACTCATACGATTGCACCAAAAAAGATATCCATTCTCTTCTTGCGCATCAAAATCATAGATTGGCATACCCCAACGTTGTCCTGTTTCACTAAAATAATCCGGAGGACAGCCAGCAATAAATTCTGGTTTTCCTTCTTCATCTAATAAGAAAGCTTCTCGATTACACCACACATCTGCACTATCTAAATCTACATAGAAAGGCATATCCCCCATAATTTTCAGATTTCTTGCGTGCGCATACATCTGAATCTCATCTAATTGTTTATAAAATATAAACTGTAAAAACTGGATATACAAAATTTCATTCTGATAGTCGTTTAAATCGATATCACGATTTTTGGCCAATTTTTATATTCATCTTCCCATTCAAACCATGGAGCCCCATTGTAAAAACTCTTAAACAACGAGTAAGCAGACCATTCTTCTAACCAGAATGCATCGCGTTTAAACATCTCAAAATCTTCTTTGAATGAATCAAATTCCTTTTTAAAAACTTTAAAGGCCTTTTGAAAATAAGGTTCCTTAAATTCACGAATCTTATCATATTCAATAAAGTCTTTAAACTTATTACAATTCACAATTGAACTTTGTGTCAACAATCCCATTTCACACAAACGATCCAAGTTAATATAAATAGGATCTCCCGCAAAACTAGAATAAGTTTGATATGGAGAATGAGTGGGACCCGTCATTTGTAGCGGCAATATTTGCCATATACTGTAACCCGCATCCGCAATAATATCAATCATTCGAATTGTTTTTTGCCCTAAATCACCAATCCCTTGATTTGCAGGGATAGAGAAAACAGGACATAAAATTCCTGCACTTCTATTCATTTTCGCACCTTATGTAATCCCTTTCATTACAACTATTTTATCACAATTCATAAAAAAAGGCTATATATTTCAAAAATATATTGCCTTAATCCATCGAAAACAAATCTTTTAGCTCTTCCTTAGATAATGTTGATATTCCACCATTCGAATTTTCAACAAATAAATCACTCATTTCTTTTTTGCGCTTTTGCATTTCATAAATCTTTTCCTCAATCGTATTCTTCATCAACAACTGATAAACAAGAACATTCTTTGTCTGTCCAATACGATATGCACGGTCTGTCGCTTGATTTTGTGCACTTACATTCCACCAAGGATCAAAATGAATAACAGCCTGCGCCTTTGTTAGATTCAAACCTGTTCCGCCTGCCTTTAAAGAAATCAAGAATACATTGGAATCATCATTTTGAAAAGCATCTACTTCTTCTTTACGCTTCTTTTTATCTACCGCACCCGTAATCATATGATATTTGATGCCTCGTCGATCAAATTCTTCAATGAAATCATCAAAAATACTTGTAAAACTAGAAAACAACAAAACCTTCTTACCATTCTCTTTTAAGGTTTCAATCAAATCCAAACACATCGAAAATTTTGTACTTTCACCCTTATAGTTTTCGTACAACATTCTTGGTTCGCAACAAATCTGACGTAAACGCGTCATCATCGCAAGAATCAAAATTGAATCTACCTTTTCTAGTTCAAGTTGCTGTTGAAGCTGCTCATTGACCTGAGCCAAATTTGCAAGATACAATTGTTTTTCTTCCGGACTAAATTCAACCACATATCCTTCTCAACTTTATCCGGCAAATCTTTTAATACTTGTTTTTTTGTTCTTCGCAAAATAAATGGAGAAACCAACTTTTGTAACTGCGACTTCCTTTTTTCATCTCCCATTTGAATTGGTTTTTCAAAATTCTTTGTGAAATAATTCAAACTATATAAATATCCAGGCAATAGAAAATCAAAAATACTCCACAATTCACTTAAACCATTCTCAATTGGCGTACCCGTTAAAGCTAAACGATGTCTACTCTTTAATGATTTTACACTTTGTGCATTCTTTGTTTTTGGGTTCTTTATAAACTGCGCCTCATCCAAAATAATATATTCAAATTCCATTGGCGCATATAATTCCACATCTCTTCGCAAGTAGTCGTATGTTGTGATATAAAGCTCATAGTTTTCTTTAATAATATCTTTACGAGCTTCTTGCATCCCCGTAACACATACGGCATTCACATCGATTTTAAATTTTTCGATTTCTGACATCCAGTTATACATTAAACTGCTTGGACATACAATCAAGCTTGGTTTATCTTTTGAAACATACTGCTTATAAAATACCAAGACTTGTAATGTTTTTCCAAGTCCCATATCATCGGCAAGAATTCCATTTAATCCCATATTTTTTAAATCATACAACCATTGAATACCCTGCTGCTGATATGTGCGCAATAAAGATTTATATTCATCCTTCAATTGAATCGTCTGTTCTTTTATTTTCATTAATCGATTTGTATATTCTGTAACCGAATCATCATTACGAACATCCAATTCTGAATCTACATCCATTAAATGGAACGCTTGATACGCAGGCTTTTCAATTGTCTCTTTTTTGAAATCTTTCGCTGTTAAATTCATTGTCGAAGCCAATTCATCCAACTGTTCTAATCCTGTATCTTCCAAATCAATCATTTCACCATTCTTTAATTGATAAAACTTTTTCTTCTTTCGATATGCATTTAAAACATGCGACAATTCATCCACATTGATATCACTATCCAATTCCATCTTCAATAAATCATTTTGCACATAGACTTTCACACTCAAATTCATACTGCGACGATTTTTCAATCGTTTCAACTCTTCCGAAACATACACATCCGCCTGTTTTTGAATCAATGGAATACCATAATCCAAAAAATTATAGAGTGCATCACTTCTACCTTTAAAAATAGCCTTATTATCTTCAATCTTTACCGCATAATGCAAAATAATAGCTTCAATACTCGCAATCTGATTCGAATCTGTGTGCGCAAAGAAACTCTTCTTCTGTTTATTTTCTAAATATGTTCCCCACACGATCATATTCGCATTTTCTAAATCCGAATACACACGAATATTCTCTATAAGAGTTGTATACTTTTCCACATCTACATTTGTTTCTAATTTTATGTATTCCATATACGGTTGCAGGCATTGTAAATAAAAAGCTTTGAATTCTGACTTTTTAATTAACCATCCATCATTTTGTTGCAAATTATAGGCTAGTGAAGCTAAAAAACCATCTGGATCCATAGTATATTGCACAATTTCTTTATGATTCACCATATAAAGATGTTTATTGCCAATCAAAAAGCTATCATCTAGTTCTGTATTGAGTTCAAAACAATCTTCATGTTCCAACAAATTCAAAACTAGTTTTATATTTTTTTTAGACGTTTTAAATTCTGTATACTCTTTAGGCAAAGATGCATTTAGATTAAAGAAATCATCCAAACATTCTGAATAAATTTCTCCTTCTTTTTGCCAATCTTTAGTAAAAGCATATTTTAATAAAAAATTATAAATCAATTGGCTAGGCTCATCTAAATCATCATTAGTCAAGTAAATCTGTGTGTTCTTCCCAAAAGACTCTAATCTTTTCTCAAAAAAGCCACGTAACAGATCTTGTATATTTTTTACCGTATAAGCTCGGCTTACTTGAATCTTTAATTTAAATGCAATCTGATCATAATAATATGAATTTGTGTGATATAAAGACAATCGAATTCGATTTTCATTTTCCTTAAAAAAACTACTTACTTTATCTTCTTGTTTTTCTTTTAAAAATTCAAATGCCACTTGATTCAAGTCATTTATACGACGACGCTTACGTTCTAATTCTTCCTGTCGATTTTTTTCTTTTACATAGTTTTGATAATCAACATGAAACGGAAAAGTTTGTGGATTTATCGCATTGATAGCTCGTACTACACTTACTAAATGCACACATCCTGAATGTGGATCTTGGCAACAAGTACAATTTGTAGTCAAAAGTGTTCCATATTCATTCACTCTAAAATTTAAAATTTCTTCACTCCAACGTGTTTGAATAGTTGCCTTTACTTCATAATATAAAATCTTGTCATGTACTCTTTCAATTGAAATCTGTACAATCTTACCTGCATAATAAGGATCATTCGCTTCATAGTATATCCATGAATTTTTAATAAAACGATTTAAAGACTCTTCAAAAATATGCATACACAGCCCACCTAACTTTCCTTATATTATATCATATTTGACTTTTCATTTTTTCAGTTGTTAATGTTGAAGAAAAAGAAAGAAGAAAAGATTATGAACGTAAAAACATATACAACCTTACCGCAAGAAGCAAAAGATATTCGTATCAAAGTATTCATGAAAGAACAAGGCTTCGAAAATGAATTTGATGATATTGATCAAATCAGTTCTCATATTGTAGTTTTCGATGAAACAAAGCCTGTCGGAACTTGTCGTTTCTTCAAAGAAAACAATCATTACACTATTGGAAGAGTTGCCGTATTAAAGGAATATCGAAATCAACATATTGGAAACTTACTACTAAAAAGTGCAGAAAAAGAAATCAAAAGAATAAACGGAGACGTAATTGTGGTGCACGCCCAAGTTCGTGTCAGCTCATTCTACGAGAAACAAGGCTATATTCAGTTTGGTCAAATCAACGATGATGAAGGAGTTCCACATAAGTGGATGAAAAAAGGATACAGCATTAAGCTACTGTATCCAAAATATCCTTCATCTTTTTTGCCAATCCCTTTGTCTTTTCAACAGATAAAGAACAAATCGCAACACGAATACCCAAATTTACTTTGACTGTAAAAATGTTATTTTCCATTAATGCCTCATGGAATTTGTCACGCGTTTCATTATCCATAGATAAAGTTACAAAGAATCCTTCCTTATATGGATAATGCTTTAGCCCAACTTCGTTAGCCTCTTTGACAAAAATATCTCCACGTTCTTTTAATAAATTTACATAGTGCAATCTTTCTTGGTCATACGCATCTTTATGATTATCTAATACATCCACAAATGTAGCCATAGCTCCATTATTGATATTTGACCAAGTTGCACGCGCATCCTTTTCAAACACGATCTTCACTTGATTTACCGCTTCTTTTTCTTGTCCTAACACAATGGCAGCTCCACAACGAAGTCCATAGCTTGTCATTGATTTAGATAAGCTAAATGCGACAATCACGACAAAGTTTTTCTCAATTTGATCAAACTGCGCAAAGTATTCTTTCGCCTTTTCTTGTCTAGAAGAAAAATCAATATACGCAATATCATTCAACAATACAACAGCATGTGTTTTTGAACATTCATTCAAGAAAGAAATCACTTCTTTCCATTCTTCTTCACTTAAAGAATATCCTGTTGGATTGTGACAAGGATCGTTGATTACCATCACTAAGCGATTTTGTTTTTCCATTACTTTCTTACAAGCCGTTTTAAAAGAATTTAAATTAAAGTGATCTTCTTCAAACAAGCTATACTTTTCCACATTCAAATTGTGCATCTGCGCCATTAATACATAAGATCCCCATGCGATTTCTGGCAAGATTACGGTTTGTCCTTCATCTAAACACTCTTGTAAAGTCATACCAACAGCACCCGTTCCTCCAGGAGTCGCGATTACTTCATGTTCTAGGTGTGAATTTCCATTTAATACCCAGTCGTATACTTTTTGTCTAAAATCAGGATTTCCTCTAAAACTAGCTGCGTACGCTGCTAATACTTTATTATCTAAATTTTTTAATGAACTATATACACTATCCAAGGCAACCAAAGTTCCTTCTTCATCATATAAAGAACCAATTGTCGCATCTACAACATTTTCACTTCCCACCTTCGCCTTAGCTTCTTTTGCCTTGGCAACAATCGAGAATACAGTATCTACGATTGGTGTTTGATTGACACTTTCCTTCACAAAATTCATGCTTATTTTTCCTCCTTTAAAGTATATGCTCCCAATACTTTTACACTTTCACATACAGATTGAATCTGTTCAATACAATCATTTGCCTTTGACATATCCCCTTCAATTTCAACAAAGAAGAAATACTCAAAAGGCTTATTTTTCATCGGTCTAGACTGAATACTTCCATATTCAATCCATTCTTGCAATACAATCAATGATTTTAGCCAATGCACCACTTTCATGTTTAACCGATAAAACCATACTAAAGCGATTGCCCTGCATTTGTGGCTTTAATCCAATTACTAAGAATCGCGTTGTGTTAGTCGCATTTTCTTGAATGTTTGTAGCCAACACCTTTAAGCCATACAGCTCTGCATTTTCCTTAGCCCCAATAGCTGCTTTATGCACATCCTTCTGTGCTGAAATATATTGAGCTGCCATTGCCGTATTTGGATAGCTACCGTTTGTACATTTAATTCCTTCAAGAATTCTTTAGATTGTGAAAGTGCTTGATCCTTTGAATAGACCCACTCCACATCTTTCAATGTACTGCCAGGAACTCCAAGTAAACATTGTTCAATCTTTTGATCATAAATTGACTGAATATACACTGGATATTCCATTAATAAATCTAAGACTTCTCCAACCAATCCAGAATTCGTATTCTCAAAAGGAATCACACCATATTGTACGTCTGAATGAACAACCATTTGAAAGACTTCCTCAAAACTAGAAACACCCACTTTTGGATTGGAAGGAAACAACTTTTCACTCACCATATGTCCAAAGGCACCTTCAACCCCACAATATCCGACTTTATCATGCGACTGCAACGTTCTTTGGTAGGCCTTCGATTCTTTCATAATAAATTTTATAAAAGACTCATAATATTCTTTATAATCCGGATTTTGAATAAACTGCAAATTTTTCTCAATCACAACCTGCTCTCTACCCGAATCTAGAATTGGTAAATCATTTTCTATTTTATACGCAATCACATCTTTAACAGCATCCAACCTGGCTTCATACAGCTTAGCCATTTCACGATCGATCGCATCTATTTGTGCGCGTGCTTGTTCTAACTTATTCATTAATTCACCTCGTGAATATCATACCATAGTTTTCATATATTTTCTGAAAATGAATGATATAAATCATCCAACATACAAATAATTAAATTTGAATCATCTATTAAATCAAAACCAGTTTTCAAAAAAATCCTATTTATAACATGACATATTTACATTTTTTACTCGTTCAATCTCTTAATCTACAACAGTCTGTGTTACTTTAGAATTTTTATACTTGCATTCTTGAATATACTCCCCTTCAAAATCTTCGATGGCTTTCTTGATTAATTCTGTTTTTCCGATTCGCCTTCGTCCATATATTAATACAGATTCTTGTCGATTTGATGAAAATACGCGATTTAAAATCTTAAGTTCATTCTCTCTGCCTACAAACATAAATCCTCCGTTTTTAGTCATTTATTTGTTACTAATATTTATCTGACTAAAAATAGAAAGTCAAACGACTTTCTACTTCATAATACTTTCAAATTCATCAATTAAAGAATCAAACAATTCAATCGCATCTTCCACTGGTTTTGGACTTGCCATATCAACACCAGCCATGCGTAATAATTCAACTGGAGATTTTGTACATCCTGACTTTAAGAAAGATAAGTATGCTTCAATATCAGCTTGTGTTCCATGAAGCAATTTTTGTGATAGAGCCATAGCTGCACTAAATCCTGTCGCATATTGATATACATAAAAATTCATATAGAAATGTGGAATACGAGCCCATTCCATACTGATTTCATCATCTACAATCACATCTTCACCATAATAGAATTTATTTAAATCCGCATAGATTTGATTCAATGTATCACTTGTCAAAACTTCGTTGTTTGCGGTTTTTTCATTGATGATTTTTTCAAATTCCGCAAACATACACTGTCTAAACAATGTTGTTCTAAATTGTTCCATAAAGTAATTGATCAAATAAGCCTGGAATTTAGGATCTGAGTTTTGTTTGCGCAAATAATCCATCAATAAAGCTTCATTACATGTACTCGCAACTTCAGCCACAAATATTTTATAGTGACGATCTAATGGAGCTTGATATTTTGTAGACATATAAGAATGCATCGCATGCCCCATTTCATGAGCTAAAGTAAATTCTGTATCTAAAGAATTCGCAAAGTTCATCAACACAAATGGGTGTACTCTTTGTCCACTAGAATATGCGCCTGAACGCTTTCCTTCATTTTCATATACATCGATCCAACGAGAATTCAATCCTCTTTCATAAACCTTGGCATATTCTGTTCCATACAATTGAATAGAATGTAAGACATCTTCTTTGGCCTGTTCAAAAGATACAGGAACGTTACATTCATTGACCATAGGTACATATAGATCATACATGTGAAGTTTATCTTTCTTCATAACTTCTTTACGCACTCGCATATATTTATGTAAAACATGAATATTTTTATGTACTGTTTCAATCAATTGTTCATACACTCTTGGTGAAACATTATTCGCATCGACAGCACATTCTAAACTCGATGCATATTTGCGTGCGGTACTATTAAACTTCAATTGATTTGTCTGTCCATTTAAACAAGCGGCTAAAGTATGGATCATAGAACCATACCCAGCATAAAAATTACGATACGCACTCTCTCTTAACACTTCATCTTCCTGCTCTAACATATGAATGAATGTACCTGTAGTTAAAGTGTGCTTATTTCCTTTTGAATCGATCGCATCTTTAAATTTTAAATCCGCATTGTTCAACATTCCAAAAATCGAATAAGGCGTATCTTGCATTAATGAAGTGGATGCCATTAATTTTTCTTCTGTTTGAGACAATACGTGTTCTTTTAAACGACATACTTCTTCTAGATATACACGATATCTTTCTAAGATAGGTTCAGATGCATAAAAAGACTCTAAGTTTTCAATCTTCATGATTTGTACATCACTAAAAGATAGCTTCGTAAAAATTTCAACCGCTAACGCATTGGCTTTTCCTTTTAATTCTTGATGATGGGCATCCGCCGTATCTTGATCGGACAACAAAGAAGAATAGCCTAAACAATCATCTAATAGACATGTTAATTTTTCATATCCCTTTAAAAATGATAATAAATTGGATGCATCCTTTAATTTTCCATCGTATGCACAAAGCTCATTCCCTAATTCTTTACAAGTATCTAAGCAAGCTAGAAATGCAGCTTCATCTTTAAATATATCTTCTGTTTTCCAAGTATTTTCTACCTTTTGTTCATTACGCTTCACAATAAATAACCTCCATTAATACGTCTATTGTAGCACATCTACATCATTTCAAACGAAACTAATCGAATATCATTATTTTTTGCGTATTCAATCGCATCTTCTGTAAAGCCAGATTTAGAAAATGCCATTAAACTCTTATTTTTATATTTAAAAATATCTTTTCGACTATTTAAAACAGTTAAAACTCGACTATCTAATTCTTTATTTCTCCACTTACATTCACACAATAAGCACGAATCTGAATTTATGGCTACTATATCAATTTCTGCTTCCTCTTTTTTTAATGGGTCATTCCCCCACCACTTGCCAATCTTTTCCGGAATAAACGGTAATGTCAGAAAAACTTGTTCTTGATATATATATTCTGTACACATTTTTTCAAAAACATACCCCATATAATCCGATATTTTTGGTTTAACGTATTGACCATATATAATATGGCCCAAACCCATTTGTATATTTGAATAATTTGGTCTTACAAATTTGTACCAAAACAAAAACATTGTATCTTTTATTTCATATATTGTTTTTCGACTTGATTCTTTTTCAGTAACAGGATATATTTTTTCGACTATGTTTAATTCAATCAAAGACTTCAATAAACTACTGCAAGCAGACGTATCTAGACCCACTTTATTTGCGATTTCATTTAAACGACTAGCCCCCGAAGCAATTGCACCAAGTATACTATTATAGCTTGCGGGATTTCGCATTTCTTGTTTTAAAAGATTAGTTGCTTCTTCAAAAAAAAGTTCCATTTTCATCAAAAAACAAATCTAATATATTCTCATCCAAAGATTTGTTAGTATCTATTTTTGAAAGATATTCAGGAATTCCTCCTGTTATGCCATATGCGATTGCCTGACTTTCTTTATCATAATTCACAAGCATTTTTTGCGTTTCTAAATATGTGAAAGGGGTAATTTTAAATTGTGCACTTCTTCGACCATATAGTGGGCTTTTATATCCCAACACTTGATTTTCCATGAAACTCATACTTGAACCACACAGAATTAAAAACATATTTTTATCTTTCCAGCATAAATCAATATGCTTTTGAATAACAGAAGAAATAGGCGGATAACTTTCGGCTAAATATGGATATTCATCAATCGCAAGAACTATTTTTTGATTTGTTTCTAACATTTTATCAATCGCATTAAATAAGCTTTCAAATGAATCATATACGATTGAATTATTCTTCGAAACCACTCGCGACAATCCAATTAAATTTTCTTTTTGTGTCCCTTCCAAAGAAACGTACAATAAACTTCTTTATTTTTCAAAAATTCACGAATCAAAGTTGTTTTTCCAACTCTTCGACGCCCATAGATTACCGCAAACTGAAATTCATTCGTTGAATACATTTTTTCTAATTTTATTAATTCACTTTCTCTACCAACAAACATATAAAATCTCCATTTACTAAGTTATAACTTACTTAGTTGTAACTTAGTAAATTATATCACCCGTTACAACTTTGTACAAGAAAACCTTAACTTTGCAGAATTTGTATAACTAAAAATAAAAGAAGCATTAGTAGCTGAATTCACCAATGCTTCTGTCAATATATTTTCATCCATATCAAATTGTTTTAATATCAATTTTTGCTTTGCTGTTAGTGCGTATTTTCTTCTATATTTTCAAGCTCCGATATCATTCCTGGAACCGTATATGCTTTACGGTTCTTTTAAATGACATACTTCTTCAAGATATACACGATATCTTTCTAAGATGGGTTTAGATGCATAAAAAGATTCTAAATTATTAATCTCCATGATTTGTACGTCACTAAAAGGTAATTGCGTAAAGATTTCAACCGCTAACACATTAGCTTTTCTCCTTAATTCTTAATGATGTGCATCTGCCGTATCTTGCATAGCCTAATCAATCACCTAATAGACATGTTAATTTTTCATATCCCTTTAAAAACGCTAATAAGTTAGATGCATTTCCTAATTTTCCATCATAATTGCAAAGCTCGTTTCCTAATTCTTTACAAGTATCTAAACAAGCTAGAGATGCAGCTTCATCTTTTCACAATAAACAAACTCCAATAATACAACTATTGTAGCACATATTTCCCCTTTTCAAGTCTTACGATTCTTTTATTCTCACAAAGTTTCTTTAACACTCTTTGTAGCTGCCTTCGACTACAATGCAGATTACGACAAGCCACACTGACATTGTCTAGCATAGGATGTAACTCCATATAATTCATGACCTTCTCTTCAACACTTTGATTCATAATTTCATTTGTGGACTTATTATGCAGTTTATCAATCAACGAATTCAACAAAAAATGAAGAAATTTCAGATCCTGGTTTAATCTCAATTAATTTTCTTCAATCGATAATGCGATTGTAACAACTTTTGTGTTGGTTTGAGCAAAATAAACAGGCTTTTCATGACGAACAAATTCAACATCTCCTAACACACATAATTCGTTGGTTTGTGACACAAAAAGCTGCTTTCCATTTGAATCAATGAAATAAATAGACACTTCGCCTTCTACTACAAACTGAATCTCTTTTGTGTCTTTTAATGGATGAATCATCATTTCATCTTTTTCATATTCCATCAAATAAAAGGGATAAGAAGAATTAAAATAGTCGTGTATGTGATATCGATTTACATATTTCTCTACATTTTTTGAATCATATACTCGTTTCATAGCTTTATTGTGCCATATGTCACAATCATTTTCAAATAGCTTTGATATACTAGGCAAAGAAAGAAGGTAATATATGAACAATAATGAATTATTTGAAAATACAAGCATCCCTAAAGCCTATTTCACAATGACTTTACCCGTTGTCTTCAGCATGGTAATTTCTTTAGTATACAACATGGCAGATACATATTTTGTAGCTAAAACAATGAACACAAATCTTGTGGCCAGTGTCTCTTTATGTGCCCCCATCTTTACTTTCATGATCGCACTAGGTGACATCTTTGGCATTGGTGGCAGTTCTGTCATCTCTAGATTGTTTGGTCAACAAATGAACAAAGAAGCTAAGAATGTGAGTGGATTCTGTTTCTATGCATCCATTCTCTGTGGCATTGTTGTCACGATCTTTATGTTTATTCTAAAAGATCCCATATTAAATTTTTTAGGTGTTAATAAAGAAACATGGTTATACGCAAGTCAATACTACAATATAATTGTACTTGGCTCCACCTTTATCATTCTTTCTTTAACTCCTAGTAACTTAATTCGTACAGAAGGATTGGCAACCCTATCTATGGTTGGAACTGTCTTGGGGTCGATTCTAAACATCATTTTAGATCCCATCTTTATCTTTAGCTTCCATATGGGCGCACAAGGTGCTGCTTGGCATCTGTGATTGGATATATCCTATCTGATTTTCTTTTGATCTATTTCACAAGAGCAAAGGCAAATCGACTAAGTGTTTCCTTTAAAGATTGTCATATAGAAAAAAAAGAGTTTTTAGATATCTTCACCATTGGAATTCCTGCTTCTATCACAAATTTAATGTCAAGTATTGGTGTAGCTTTGACAAATCGTTATTTAGTTGTGTTCGGCAATGAAAATGTTGCCGCAATGGGAATCGCCCTAAAAGTGAATATGATTCTGTTATTGATCATGGTTGGGTTTGCGTTTGGGGCACAACCACTTTTAGGATTTAATTATGGGGCCAAAAACACAGAGCGCCTACGTGCATTCATTAAGTTTGACATTTTTATCGAAGTCACATTTGCGCTCATTACTGCCGTTATCCTAAGTATTTTTGCTCCGTATATCATCCAATCCTTTATGAATGATGCCCAAATTATTCAAACAGGAAGCCTTATGTTAAGACTACTTGTTCTATCAAGTCCGTGTGTAGGTATAATTTTAGTCTTTACAACTCTATTTCAATCGGAAGGAAAAGCACTTCCTGCCTTAATTTTATCCATTTCTAGACAAGGTGTTATTTACGCAATCTGCATTGTCATATTGTCTAAATTATTTACCTTCCATGGAATCTTGATTTCTCAGGCTATAGCGATGTAGTAACAGCTATAATTGCGATTGTAATTTATTCAAAACAAAAGACTGTAACAAGATAAATTTACTTTGTTACAGTCTTTTCCACATTATTTTATACTATCAACTAATTTTTTTACCAACTCTACATCCACTACATCATAATCATTTTCATGTGGACTAGCCAAGTAACTATATGAAACGCCATTTTTTGTTGTGGTTGTATCTGTTTTGTAGTTTTTACAAGACGAATGCACCTGATATACACCTGTATAATTCATCATCATTTTTGCGTTTTCTGCATTCATTCCACTACCAGGAAGAATTTGAATCTTATCTCCATATTGATTATTCAACACTTTAATCAAATCAATACCTTCCATAGCTTTTGATTTTTGTCCACTTGTAAGTACGCGATCACACCCTAAATCAATCAATGTTTCAATGGCTTCAAATGCATCTGGCGTAACATCAAAAGCTCTGTGAAATACAGCTTCCTTATTGTATGAATGAATCAAGTCGATCATTCTTTTTGTGTCCTCTTCACAAATTGTGCCATTCTCATTTAAGAAACCAAACGCAATTCCATCGGCACTATGCTCTAAAAGAATCTTGGCATCTTCAAACATAATTTCTACATCTTCTTTTTCATAACAGAAACCTGCAGCACGCACACGTACCATACAAATTACGGTTAAGTCTGTTTCTTTTTTCACACGAATTAGACTCGCGGCACTTGGCGTTAAGCACCAACGCTTAACGCACTGTTTAATTCAACCCTCTTTGCGTTACCTTGATGTGCAGCTATACAATCTTGATAACTACCTGCACATACTTCAATCATTCTCTCCATTTGCCAACCTCACTATACTTAATGCGTATATTTTCGCATTTAAAATCAAATCACTCCGATCCATCCATTCATTCGGATTGTGTCCAATGCCCTTTTGTCCAGGAAAACTCGGTCCAAAAGGAACTATATTTGGCATGATCTTCGCATACGTTCCACCCGTAGTTGTAACTGGCGTACCATCCATGCCTGTCACCTTTTCATAAGTAGCCTTTAGAGTTTTACATAAGAATCCATTTTTATCAAAATAAACAGGATCATAATTATGGATACATTCTACGTGTAGTTCTTTGCTTAATTTAGATTTGATTGTCATCTCTATTGTATCATTCCTAATACTTGCAGGATAGCTAAAAGAGAAATCAAAACCAAGTTTTCCTTCTAAATCCACCAATTTTTTATTGCTCATCTGCATTTTACCAAATTCAAGATCCTCAATATTGAGTCCCAATTTATTTCCAAATCCATTGTCTGATAAAATATATTCATTAATAAATTGATTGAATACAGTTTTATTTTCAATAGCCGTACTCACACGATAGGTACTTCTTCCTCTTTCCGCATATACAACTGGATATTTACAATCGGGTGTCCACCCCATAATAGGTGGTTTTCTGACTTTAAGAAAATGTTTTAAATCTTCAAATCCCGTTTCTTCATTTGTTCCAAACAAAATATAAACAGGACGCTTTAATGGAATGCCCAATTTTTATGGCATATAATGCGTATAAACAAGATAGAGTAGGCCCTTTATTATCTAAGATTCCTCTTGAATAAATTCTACCCTTTTCATCTTCATAAGCTGAGAACGAGGATGATTCCATCCTTCTCCTACAGGAACAACATCTAAATGTCCCATAATACCAATATAATCTTCACCTGTACCATATTTGGCAATGCCCACCATATGATCGACGTTTTCTGTTTCAAAACCTAATTCACAAGCTAATTTCAATGCTTCTTCTAAAGCTTTATTTACGCCTTCACCAAAAGGCATACCAGGCTTTGCTTCACTTTGTACACTATCAATTTGAACAATTCTTTTGATTCCTGAAATCATCTCATCGCTAATTTCATCGATTTTCTTTAACAATTCCTCTTCCATATTATTTCCTAACTAATGGAGCTGTACGTGTAGCCATATAGTTGTCCATCCATTCTTTACTTGCAACTTCAAATGTACATTTGCCGTCCTTATCATGATTCACTAAATATACTGTTGGAGCTTGCTTTTCAGTTGCCACTACAAAACTAAAGCCTTCAATATTTGTAGCACAACCCCATTCACCTTTATTATTCATCGCAATCAAAGACATGTCTCCTGCTTTTCCTCTTCTTCGCTTTAATTCCAAATCAAAATCGTGTACAGCTTTTTCACAAGCCTGTTGAGGATGCATACCTTCTTTCATTAGACGAACGATTTCATAAGAAACACAGCCCTTCATAACATCTTCACCTAAACCTGTAGCACTCGCTCCTCCGACAAAAGAATCTACATAGAACCCAGAGCCACATACAGGGGAATCACCTAAACGTCCTGGATGTTTCATGAACAATCCAGAAGTACTTGTAGCACAAGTCATGTGTCCTGCAGTATCTAGACAAACCATACCTACTGTGTCATGTCCTGAATATGGTTTTAATTCCGTATTTGTGATTTCTTTTATGCGATTGTGATAATGAATCTTAGCACGATCTGTAAGCATTGTTTTTCTTTCAAAGCCATGTCTTGAAGCATATTTTTCAGCTCCTTGACCCACTAAGAAATTGTTGGCATCATAGTGCATTAGACTACGTGCAATACTAACAGGGTTGGCAAAATCTTTAACGCTCCAACACATCCAAATTCTAGTGTATCTCCATCCATAAAAGCAGCATCTAATTCTACTTCCATTTCTTCATTTGGAAGTCCACCATATCCTACACTTTTATAGTATTCAAAATTTTCTACAGCTTTGATTGCTTCTTCAATCGAATTCGCCGCACTTTCGTTATTTTTTAACATAGAATCTGCTTTTGAAATTCCTTCTAAAGCCATTCTCCATGTTGCGATAATTCCGTACATATCATTCTCTCCTTTTATTTTGTTAAATCAAAACTACTTTGTATAAGTTCCATTATTTTATCATCACATATTGTATCGTCTAGTACAACCGAAATCCATGTTTTATGGTTCATATGAAAAGCTGGATAAATCCCATTTATTTTATGTAATTCATCTCTTTTCGCTTCATCTATCTTTAAATTAATAATATTCAACTTTCTATTATCTCCATTTTTTAATAGAGTATCTAACGAAACATACATGATAAGGGAAAACCATTTATTATTGTCTAAATGACGAAAAACACCATTGTCATCCTTCCATGGAAAATCTGGTTTACTCCATACGTTTCATCAATGAATTTCGTTATACGATTCGCTTGATCATCCGCAAAGAATACGTCTGTACAACATATATCCGCAATTCGTTTTAATATGGATTTGTATGCTTCACGAACTTTACAAACATAATCTCCATCAAAGGATTCTATGCGCAGTGGCATATATTCTTCATTACTTAAATTATCAATAACTTTACCTTTTAAAACATCCGATATTTCAATGACAGCTTTAAAATTTGAATTCAAAAAATCTTCTGTATAAACATATGTATTATTCTCAAAAGAAAAACCAAATTCTTTCAATTTTTCAAAATCAAATTTCTTTTTTAAAAAGATTTTATTCTCAAATTCTATCATGTTAACTCCATTCAAAATTTTCATTTCCTGCACCAAGCTCAAAGAAATATTTTCCTATACCTAAATCAACTTGTGATAAAGGTCCACTTTTTACTTTAAAACTCACTTTATTTCCTACACCATTTACTATATATGGTTGTCTATTTAAAGCACTAGGTGCTAATAATAAAGCTTTGATACCTGCATTAAACCAATCTGGAACTACTCCTTGATAATGGCTAATTTGATCAGCTGTCTTTGATTTGTGTGGTACCCCCTGTGTTTTTCCATATCCAATCCCAATGACACCATTCACTCTAACATCTTTATCATCTAAATGTTTAAGAGCATTCTTGCCATTAAACATACCTCCACACCACCATGTATTTAAGCCTAAACTTTGGGCATACAAAATCAAGTCAGCACCACAATAGCCTATCTTTTCATCTAAACTTGAACATTCTTTGCCTGCAAGAACAATATAGTTTTGTACGGTACTATTCGACATAATTTTAGCCAAACTAGAAAGTCCATCTGATTCATTTGTAACAAGTTTAAATGTCAAATCATACAATTTATTATTTTGTTCAATACGTGCATTTAATAAACTTACTAAATCAACATCTAATGGTTTATCTAAATATTTACGTACCGTATGTCTTTTTTCTATCATGTGAACCTCCTAAAATAAGTCTAGCATTGCATCTAAATACATTGCTTCACGAACATGGATTTGGTATTTTGGTTTTACCATATAGTAAAGAATAAATTCTAATAATAGAGCACTTCCTAAATCTCTTCCTTCGATTTTAAAATTTGAATAGCCCATAGGGACATAGATATTTAAAATATCCTCTAAACTAATAAATGCAGGATTTTCCATCACTCTAGAAAAACGATACCCTTCCTTATAAAAAGGGGCCTTACATACATGATCCATACAATCAATGCCTAGATTTTGTTTAGAAACCGATTTATAACATTCCTTACGATCTTTACATCCGTACCAGCAACATTCGTTGCATAAAAATTCTACCTTTGGTTTATATAATTCAGATAGTGAATTCAACTTTTCTAATTGTTTATTCAATCGAAAATCAGGACTACATACGTAAAGCCTGGATTTTCTACTTCCTTTTTAAAATCATTAAAATCTGTTAATACTTTAGTGGTAGAAGATACAAAATATAGATTTGGATATTTAGATTTCAAATATTCCATCAATATATCCGAATGAATAATAATTCCATTATTTAAATCTAAATTCAACAATCGACATAATTCATTACATTTTATATCGGACAAATGTTTTTCTTCAATCAAAGAATTACTAAATGTAAGACGTGAAGATATATTATATTCTTTCACCAAAGCGAATACTTTTTTTGAATCACAATCTGCATAACTGATGCGTCCACCAGACCATATACAATCAGATGGTGAGCCATAGATAGAGCCAATCTTACACCAGTCATAGAAGTATTCTGTTTTATTTTTAAACAGGGGCAAAAACTTTTTATAAAATTCATAGAATTCAAATAAGCCCGGTAAATGATAATATACGTTCATATTCTTAACCTTATTCTTTAGAACGAATATATTCCATTGATGCATATAATGGAACATTTTCCATCCATTCTTGTTTCTTATAGCCTAACATTGAAAACCGTACAGGACATAACGCATGATCAGCATCATATACCGTTTTTAAACTTTTTGATTTAACATTCTCTTCTGCTTTTACTTCTATTGGATAAACCACATCTTTTTGAACAAGAAAATCAAGTTCTAGTGTAGAATTTTCTTTTGAATAATAGTACAAAGTCTCCTTATTCGCGATTAGTTCTTGTGCCACAAATTGTTCAGTAAATGCACCTTTATATTCAGAAAAAAAGTTTTCATCTGTTAGAACTTCTTTTGCGGATACGTTTGCCATAGCTTGCAACAAGCCTAAGTCTAACACAAACAATTTAAATGCATTAAAGTCCTCATAAAATTTCAATGGCTTTTCTATTTTATTCACGCGATTTACTTTATGTATTAATCCTGCATGAATCAACCAATCAATCGCATCCTCAAATTCTTTTGCACGACCACCCTTTTTTAATGCACCATAAACAAATTTTTTATTCTCTTTTGATAATTGCGAAGGAATTGATCTCCAAACCATTCTTACTTTCGCTAAAAGAGCAGGCGGAATATGTTTAGAAAAATCTTGTTCGTAATCATCTAAAATTGTATTTTGTATACTTCTAACTTCTTTCAAATCATAGTTTAAAAAATAAGAATCTACCACTTCCGGCATTCCACCCACATAGTAGTATTGACGTAATAAATCTGTATATGTAACAGATAATGATGAAATTTCTTCCCATCTATGCGACTCCAATAACTCTAAAAGGTGTACTTTACCAGATGCTTCAATAAATTCTGAAAAAGTCATCGGATACATTTTTAATCGATCTACCTTTCCTACAGGGAAACCAGTCCCTCCATGAAGACTTACTCCTAAAAGACTACCTGCCACTATGATATGATATTGCCTTGCTTCCTCACAAAAATATTTTAATGCGGTTATCGCGAGAGGCACTTCCTGTATTTCATCTAATACTATTAAAGTATCTTCTGGAACAATTGTTTCGTTTGTGATTGCACTAAAAGAACGAATCAATCTTTCTATATTAAAATCAAAAAACAATGACTTCATTTCTACAATACGATCACAATTTATATACGCTACATTTTTATACTCATTTTTACCAAATTCTTTAATAACCCAAGTTTTTCCAACTTGTCTTGCCCCATCAATAATAAGGGGTTTTCTCAATTTATTTCTTTTCCATCGCAATAAGTCTTTATATATGCTTCTTTTCATCTATATCACCATCCTTATTTTACATTTTCATGAGGGAATATTCAATATTAATTACATTTTTATGAGCGAACAATTTAAAATGATTTCACTTTTATGATGGAATAATTTAATTTAATTACATTTTTATGAGCGATTATAGAAAAAATCCAACCTTTCGATTGGATTTTATTGGATTTGTGATTTTAAATACGCAAAGATGAATTCATCAAGATCTCCATCTAATACAGATTGAACTTGACTTGTTTCATATCCTGTACGAACATCTTTGACTAAGCTATATGGATGCATGACATAGCTTCGAATTTGGCTGCCCCATTCATTAGCGGATTGTACACCTTTAATTTGAGCAATCTTCTTTTCTTGTTCTTCAATTTCTAATTGATACAAACGAGATTTTAAGACACGCAAACATTCTTCTCTATTTTCATGCTGACTACGTCCATTTTGACATGTAGCCACAATGCCCGTTGGCTTATGCACCATACGTACGGCACTATCCGTTTTATTGATATGTTGTCCTCCAGCACCAGAAGCACGTTTTGTTTCTACAATTAAATCTTCTGGCTTGATGTCAATTTCAATTTCATCATTGAATTGAGGCATAACATCTAAACTCGCAAACGAAGTATGTCTTCTAGCTCCTGAATCAAATGGTGAAATACGAACTAAACGATGTACACCCTTTTCTGATTTCAGATAGCCATAAGCTTTATCTCCTTCGACAAGGAAAGTTACACTTTTAATACCAGCTTCATCTCCAGGTAAATAGTCTAGAACACTCACTTTAAATCCATGTTTTTCAGCATATCTTGTATACATACGATAAAGCATACTTGCCCAGTCACAAGACTCAGTTCCACCAGCTCCTGGGTGAATTTCTAGAATCGCATTGTTTTGATCGTATTCATGACTTAATAAGACTTGGATTTCAAAGTCCTCAAACTTCTTATCCATATCCATATATTCTTCTTCGGCAATCATCATCAATTCTTCATCAAATTCAGACTTTAATTCATCGGCCGTATCATTTAACGAAGTTAATTGTAAATCTAATTCTTCATAACGATCCACAATATCTTTTAATGCATTTTTTGCACGAATCACTTGTTGAGCTTTTTTTGATCTTGCCAAAAATCTGGTTCTAAAGTTTGTTTATCATAGTCTTCAATTTGTTTATTTTTGCTAGATAAGTCAAAGTGACTCACCTAAAGAATGTAATTTCTCTAGGTGAGTACTCACTCCTTGTTTCAATTCATATAGTTCCATTAAGCAGCATGCTCCTTACGAATACGAACCTTTAATAAGAAGAATGTGATTTCACGATCAATTCTTTGATTCATTTCTTCAAACATATCAAATCCTTCTTGTACATATTGTTGTAGAGGATTGTTTTGTGCATAAGAACGCAAATAGATACCACTACGCAATTTGTCCATCATATCAATATGGTTGATCCAGTTACGGTCAATATTACGTAATACAACTGTCTTTTCAAAAGGTAAGAATTGACGCTTCACATCTTTGATTTCAGCTTCATATTCATTCCAAATCTTATTTACACAATATTCTTTAACTTCATCATAAGACTTTCCTTCAAGTTCACTTGCACGAATCGCCTTATCTTCAGCCATACCCATCATTTCAATGGATTTAACAACGCCTGCAACATCAATTGTTTGTTTCTTTTGATCTGATAAATTAGCTTGTAAAGTTTGTTCAATTGTCTTTTCAAATACAACATGAACCATATCATGTACTTCATCTGCTTCTAAGATACGATTACGCTGTGCATAAATAATTTCACGTTGGCGACGTAATACATCATCATAATCTAATAATTGTTTACGCATATCAAAGTTATATCCTTCAACACGTTTTTGAGCCATTGTGATTGATTTTGTGACTGCCTTAGACTCAATTTGTTCGTCACCCATTTTTTCAAATAGCTTTTGTAGCTTGTCGCCACCAAAACGAACCATTAATGAATCTTCTAAAGATACATAGAAACGTGAGAATCCAGGATCTCCTTGACGACCTGAACGTCCACGTAACTGGTTATCAATACGACGAGATTCATGTCTTTCACTACCCAATACAGCTAAACCACCTAATTTACGTGATTCTTCTGTTAATTTGATATCGGTACCACGACCAGCCATGTTTGTCGCAATTGTAACTGATTTTGGACGGCCTGCCTTTGCGATGATTTCTGCTTCACGAGCATGGTTCTTCGCATTTAATACTTCATGAGGAATGTGTTCTTTATTTAATAATTGAGAAATAACCTCACTTGTTTCTACCGCAATCGTACCAACTAGAACTGGTTGTCCTGTTTCATACAAACGTTTTACTTCACGTACCAATGCAGCATATTTATCTTTTTTATGTGCATAAATTTCATCTGGAAGATCCTTACGAGCTACTGGACGGTTTGTAGGAATCACAACAACTTCATGTTGTAAGTTGATAAGAATTCTTCTTCTTCAGTTTTTGCAGTACCAGTCATACCTGCTAATTTTTCATATAGACGGAAGAAGTTTTGGTATGTGATTGTTGCCAAAGTCGAAGTTTCTTCTTTAATTGGAACCCCTTCTTTAGCTTCAATAGCCTGGTGTAAACCATCTGAATATGCACGTCCAGGCATCATACGACCTGTAAATTGGTCAACGATAACGATTTCTTTTTCATCACTAACCACATATTCAACTTCACGCATCATAATATAGTTTGCCTTTAAAGCCTGGTTAATGTGGTGAACAAGTTGTGTATGTTCAATATCATAAAGGTTTTTGATCTTAAAGAATTTTTCTGCCTTATGAACACCCTCTTCACTTAACATGATCTGGCGTGTTTTTTCATCAATATCATAGTCTCCAGAAATCAAAGTTTTTTCATGTGTAAACTTATCTGTTTCGTATTCTGGAGCAATTAAAGTCTTCACAAAACGATCCGATTGAATGTATAAGTTTGCGGTTTGTTTTTTACCACCCGAAATAATCAATGGTGTACGACTCTCATCAATTAATACAGAGTCAACTTCATCGATTACAGCCATGTGAAGTCCACGCATTACACGATCTTCAACTTCTGTAACCATATTATCACGCAAATAATCAAATCCTAGTTCAGAGTTTGTTGTATAAGTAATATCACATGCATACGCATCACGTTTTTCTCTTGGTTTTAAATCGCGTGTATTTACACCAACCGTTAAACCTAAAAAACGATAGATTTCACCCATCCACGCTGCATCACGACCAGCCAAATATTCATTAACTGTGATTACGTGAACACCTTGACCTGCAAGAGCATTTAAATATACACACATTGTTGCTGTTAAAGTTTTACCTTCACCAGTCTTCATTTCTGAAATATCACCTTTGTGCATCGCAACCGAACCCATAATCTGGACTTTATAAGGTTTTTCGTTGATTACACGATATGCCGCTTCTCTAGCTGTTGCGAATGCTTCTGGAAGAAGATCATCTACTGTTTCTCCATCTGCAATTCTTTTTCTATATTCATCCGTTTTTGCACGCAATTCGTCATCAGATAATGCTTGCATTTCTGGTTCATATTTTAATACTTGATCTGCAATCTTTTCTAATGCAGATAATTCACGTTGTTCTTCTGAAAATAATTTTCCAAAAATTCCTGCCATAATATAAGTTCTCCTTTTAAAGACTATACTATATTTTAACATAGAAACGACGCGATAAATAGGGCAACTCAAATAAAAAAGAGAATTTCACATTCTCTTACACAATTTTTCTTTCGAATGGGTCGCAACTCATTCCCTTCTCTAAAATTTCTTTTGCCCATTCTTTAGTGCCAAATAAAGAATGGTCTTTATAGTTGCCACACTCTTTTTCTTCAGTACCCGGAACATCTTCCCATTCTGTAGTTGTGATTAGTTCCAAAGCTTCTTTTACAGCAATCGCAACATCCTTACTTGAATGTTTTCCCCATGCTAAAAGGTGAAATCCTGTACGACACCCAAATGGCGAACAATCTAGGTACCCAGTAATTCTAGGACGAAGATATAATGCGAACAAATGTTCTAAAGTATGCATAACTCCGGTTGGAATCTCTTGTCGATTCGGTTGGCATAAACGAACATCAAAATTCGATACAATATCTCCATTAGGTCCTTTTTCTTCACTAATCAAACGCACATATGGTGCTTTTACTTTAGTATGATCTAAAGTAAAACTTCAATTTCTACTTTTTCCATAAATACTCCTCTACTTGTTTCATAAACGGCATAAACGCACTTGGTAATGCGATATACTCTTCTATTTCTTCAATTGTTTTATAATTTGAATCTTCCCTATCTACTATACACAACGTCGCATCCATGTGCCACTCTACATGTGAAAAAATATGTATATAAGGTTTTAATTCAATACTTTCTATAATATGTTCTGGTTTCGTTTCATCAAAACCATAAAGTCCTGCCAACAAACCGGTATCCGCTCTTTTTACAACATGAACCTTATTTTGATGTATCCAAACATACACATGTTTATACTCGATTTTACGTGCACTTTTCTTTGGCTTATAAGGCAAAGATGCAGGATCTGAAGCTTCGCAATATTTTTTAATTGGACAAATATCACACCTTGGACTTTTAGGAATACAAATAAGTGCTCCAAGTTCCATCAACGCTTGGTTATAATAAGAAATCTCTTCTTTTGAAGGAAGACTTTCATCTACTAACATTTCAATCTGTTTCTTCACACTTGTCTTGGTAACATCCTCACAAATATCATACAACCTAGAAAATACACGAATCACATTTCCATCGACTGCACTTACTCTTTGTCCATTCGCAATCGAAGCGATAGCTCCTGCTGTATATGGACCAATCCCTGGTAATTTTAATAATTCTTCTTTTGTACAAGGCAATTTCCCATTATATTTTTCAACACATTCAATAGCACACTTCTTAATATTTTTACAACGCGAATAATAACCTAGTCCTTGCCACAATTTATTTAACTTTTCATCATCACATCTTGCGACACTCTCAATATCTGGCAACTGTTGTATCCATCTTTTAAAGTAGGGAAGCATAGCTTCAATACGTGTTTGTTGGGCCATGATTTCACTGATCCATATTTCATAAGGATCTTTCTTTAAACGAAATTCTAAAGGACGATGATTTTTAATATACCAGTCTATTAAATCTTTTTGAAAATCTTTCATAACTAAAAAGAGGCAGGGGATTAAACCCTGCTGTAAATCCATTGGCAGTTTCCTGTGATTTTTACATCACCACTATTCGCATCAATAAATACAGAATCGCCTTTGTTTACTTCTAAAGTTGTACCATCATTTTCAATTGTCGCATTACCCTCAATCAACAAGATTGAACCAAAGCTTTCATCATCAACATGAAGCGTAGTTGTACCATTTAATGTAGATTCAAATGTAGTAAAGTATTCACAAGTTGCCAAGCGAACCGTATCACAATCCCCATTCTTCTCTTCTGGTCCACATGGTTTAAAGTCAGATTCAATTGGACTTAAATTTGAAACATCAATCGCCTTTTGAATATGCAATTCACGAGGTTTACCATCTTTTCCAACACGACCAAAATCATAAACACGATATGTTGTATTTGAATTTTGTTGAATCTCACAAATCTGAATGCCAGCACCAATCGCGTGAATTGTTCCAGACTTAATAAAGAAAACATCTCCCTTATGTACTGGGACTGCTTTAACACGTCTAATAACGTATTATCTTGGATTCGACGTTCAAATTCCTCTTTAGTGATTTCTTTATTTACTCCAAAATATAAGAATGAATCTGGTTCACAATCTAAAATATACCACATTTCAGTTTTTCCATATTCGTGCTCTACACGAAGTGCATATTCATTATCTGGATGCACCTGAATCGATAATGGTTGTTTGGCATCAATAAATTTAATTAAGATTGGAAAAAATTCAAATGTATTCCCCTTTGTTCCTAAAACACCTTTCCCCTTTTTTTCTAAATATTCAGGAAATGATAAGCCTTCATATTCACCACTCGCAACAATACTTGGTCCATCTGGATGTACAGACAATTCCCAACTTTCTGCGACAGGATCCATATCTGTCTTTTTTCCATAGTTTTCTTTTAATTTTGTACCACCCCAAAGATAATCTTTAAAGGCTGGATTTAATTTAATAATTGACATTTTATGTTAGCTCCCTTCTAGATTCATTATAAACAGATGGTTAACAATTGTCCACTTACTAACCACTCACAAAATAGGTCTGCATCATGTCTACATCTTACATTTACTTCATATATTTCATTTCTACTGTATATATGTGAAAAAAAGTTAATATTTCAAACATTTTGTCGAATGTTCTTCATAATTATTGATAAAGAACGAATGCATAACATCCACTCTCCTAAGCTTTCATCAACAAATTTTTAACAGACTCTTCACTTACTGAGAAGATGGATGCGATAGCCTTAATTCCAAATCCTTTGTCCATCATTTTTTGATACATCTCTAGCTCTTTTTTCTCACTACCTTGTTCAAGTCCTTGTTCAATGCCTTGTTCGATTCCTTTTTTATTCCTTCAGCTTCCCATTCTTTTGACTTTACTTCAAGCCATCTCTTTTCAGCTTCACACATTTCAATTTCCTCCTTTTCCTCTAATTCTTCTAA
>ENA-OQCS01000007-OQCS01000007.1-human-gut-metagenome-genome-assembly--contig:-NODE-7-length-81988-cov-3.275064_pt1 | contig 81988 bp, 104 predicted proteins | sample MGYA00242757_ERZ504575 | MGnify/ENA primary metagenome ERZ504575 (study PRJEB26092, sample SAMD00036297) | human gut metagenome | host: Homo sapiens | study: EMG produced TPA metagenomics assembly of... | reverse complement strand
CTCAACAAAGTATAGCACAAGGAACAGTACATTGAACAATAGTCTGTATCACATAATTTACAGACAAGGCATCAATCGCATACTCGATTGGTGAATCCTTAATGTAATCTATTATTTCATTCATATTCTCTCTATTTTCGATTAATATTCGTGCCCCGATAAGCTCTCTCTGCTCTTCCCACCGGAGTTATCAGCTACTGTACTTCGCTGCATGACCGTTCGGGGCATGTCGCTTCTTATTTCGCACCGTTGCAAATCTTTCGCTCGTTCTGAACTTCCATTCAGACATCGTCGCAAATTCTTGCTACTCCGGGTATCTCTCGCGTCCTCTATGCTGGGATTGAGGGTAAGCGCCAGTATCGCTTTCTGGAACGGATTGCTTAGGGCAATCACTCCATCTCGTTCTCCGTCTCCCATCAAAGTAGGCTCAATGACCGGACGGAGAATCTTTCAATTCGCCCATGCAAGGCTTTGCACGCCACTTGCGCAAGTATTCATGTTAAGCGTACAGCTGTTCTGCATGGTATATGTAGCTGCCTTTTCTGCGAATAATTATCTTAATCGCCTACGTAACGGGAACCGAAGGCTCCTTTGCTGTTCTGATTGTAGTAAGCTGAAGCTGGAGCGTTGCAGTAATCATAAGAACTTCTTCTTTCCGGTCGTACCAAAGCTGCTTTCATTACTTCTTTCTCAGCCTTTCTTGCTTCTTCATCAGCAACACGTTTCTTTTCGTTAGCCCAAGCGAGTTTCAAGCAATCACCGAAAGTCTGTACACCGTGAGTAAGCTGGTATAGCTTGAAATACTTTCTGTATATCTCGTGAGCTGCTTTCATAATCTTGTGTAAATCGTACTTTTTCATTGTCTTACTCCTTTTTAGGTATGTTGTTTTTTTGGTTATCTCACTCAAAACTTCGCATCTTTGCTGCTGTTGTCGTTGTTGACGTTGCAAATATACTATCATTTTTGATTATAACAATCAATTATGATATATTTATTAGTTAATAAAATATAATATGATTGTATGACCTTAAGAGAATTGCTGAAAGAAAAGGGAATAGCCTATAAAGTTGTATCCGATGCCTTAGGTATTCACCCCAACAATATGCCACGATATGACGACTTAATGAAGCGTAGCATAGAAGAGGTGATGATTATATCTAAGGCAACGAATATAGACATATCAGAATTGATTGGAATTTCATTACCAAGACAATCAGAAGTACCAACCCCCATCACCAACGAACGCCTGTTCTCCGTCATAGAGAGCCAGCAACGTACCATCGAGAACCTTTCAAAGAAATAACTATGGGGAACTGGAGCGAACAACAAGCAGTAAAGCAAGAACGGAAAGAAAAAAATAAGACTAGACGAGACAAACTCGCAGGATATTTCTTCGACTTATCCAAACTTCTTTCGCTGGGTTGGTCATAGGAATTACACTACCTTTGTTCTCTGACACCCAAAACGCAACAATGTGGCTCGTTGCTATGTTTGGAATAGTATTAACCGTATTGTCGGCATTGCTGGCAAACAAAATATTAAAATAGTATGGAAGTATTAATATTCGTTTTCGCAGTAGGAGTAGCAATAGTAGGCGGTATTTACCTATGGACATTCACCAAATCAGGCAAGAAGTGGCTTGCAAGTCTGTAATTATTGCATCCTTCAAATAGACAGCCGTCAGAACGAACCCATAGAGGTTAAGAACTGAAAGGGTGGTAGAAATACTACCCTTTTTAAATTGCAACATCAATAAATCAAAGAACTACTCCTTTTTAGGTATTACTTTAATTTTGCCAACTCAACTATTTTTCATTATTTTGTAGTCGTTGTTGACGTTGATGTTGCAAAGATACTAACAGTTAGTATAAATACAAACTTTACCATCTAAAAGTTAGTTTATTTACAACATTTAACTAACTGTTAGTATATTCAAATATGGAAGCTTGGAAAAGAGTTGAATTTATTATTGAAAAAGAAGGCTTGAATAAGAATTCATTCAGTAAAGCTATTGGTATATCTAATAATGTAACTATCACTCGCATTATTAACGAGCATCGTACACCTTCACGTGCAACATGTGAAAAGATAGTTAGTGCATTCCCTGCATACAATTTAGAATGGCTACTAACTGGTGAAGGAAATATGCTTACCGATGCTCCATCACAGACGTACCACTCCACGCCCGCCCAGTTGACGATTTAAGCTACATGAACGTGCCCGTTATACACATCAAAGCACAATGTGGTTATCTCGCCGGATATGGAGATACCGAATACATAGACACCTTGCCCACAATGCCGGTAATCGTAGATAAGACCTATCACGGAAAATACCGCATATTTGAAGCAGAAGGTGACAGTATGGATGACAACAGCAGGCTTGCCATCTGCGATGGTGACAAGGTTTTAGCAAGGGAAGTAAGACGTGACCTTTGGCTTCCCAAACTTCATATTAACGACTGGTACTTCGTTATTGTACACCGTACAAACGGCATATCCATCAAGCAAATCACGGCCCAAGATGATAAAGGTAATATCACCTGCCACTCGCTCAATGAGTTATTCAATGACTACACCGTTAACCTTGATGATGTAGTGGAGATATACAACGTGATTAAGGTTGTTGAACGCAATATGAGACTATAATATCAATCTAAAAAGTAAAAATACTATGGATTTTAAAGACACTATTAAACAGCTTGCTGATAGAATTGAAAAGCTGAAAGATAACATTCAGACAGAAGAAGCTACTAAAAATGCTTTCATCATGCCCTTTATTAATGCTCTGGGATATGATGTGTTCAATCCTTTGGAAGTATTGCCAGAAATGACCTGCGATATTGGGACCAAGAAAGGAGAAAAGATTGATTATGCCATCATGAAGGACGACCAGCTATATTGCTGATTGAATGTAAGCATTGGAAGCAAGATTTAAACCTACATGATAACCAACTACTACGCTATTTCAACGTATCAAAAGCTAAGTTCGGACTTTTGACCAATGGAATTATCTACCGCTTCTATACAGATTTGAAAGAACCCAATATAATGGATGATAAGCCTTTTTTGGAAGTGGATATTACGGATTTAAGGGATAATCAAATCGAGGAACTGAAAAAATTCCATAAATCATACTTTGATGTGGACAATATTCTGAACTCAGCCAGCGAATTAAAGTACATGGGAGAATTAAAGGCTATTATCCAAGAAGAATTCTCCTCGCCTAGCACTGATTTTGTGAAAATGTTTGCTACCAAAGTTTATGAAGGTAGAATGCTTCAAAATATAATAGACCAATTCACACCTTTAGTCAAACGCGCTATCTCTTCACATATCAACGATATTATTAATGACCGTTTGAAAGGAGCTTTGACAGTTAGTGATTCCAAAATAGAGGAAAGCCAAACAAAAAACAGTGGAAACACATCAGAAGAGACTACAGAAGAAGTAAATACAGAATCCAAGATTGTCACTACAGAAGAAGAGTTAGATGCATACAGAATTGTAAAAGCTATCTGTAGAAAGAAAGTAGATATATCCCGCATAGTATATCGTGATGCACAGACTTATTTCAGTATTCTGCTTGATGACAACAATCGCAAACCTATTTGTCGTATGTATTTCAATACAGCCACTAAGTATGTAGCCACTATTGATGAAAACAAGAAAGATGTGAAACATGTTATTGAAACCCTAGATGACATCTATAATTACGAGGATGATTTCTTCAAGACAATAGACATGTATGAGCACAAAGATTGATGTCAATTCGATTATAGCAAATATGAATCAAATAATTACCGAATGCTCATGTCAGTGGAAAACTCCAAACCATTGTTCCCTCACCCCTACCTGCAAAGGCTGGGGGTGTCGGTTCCTTGCCACTCCCATAGATAAGTTGCCGACCACCGACAAGGAGAAAGCAAAACTGTTCTCCAAGGTATACCGGGAAGCGAAAGAAAAGGGTGTACTGGAATGTCCGCACTATCGTTCGCTTTTCATCGACGAGGTTCTAGAGAACATTGAGAAAAGTAACGTTATACAACAAAACATGAGCTGATTTTTCCTATTTATTGTCGACATCAGATTTAAACCAGCCTATAAAGAAGTGATACACAGATTATAGCTATATTTTCAATACAATAAGTCTAGTTTAGTTTTTGTGTGAAGCACTTCCTCCGTAAGCGAACGTTGGAAGTGCTTTTTACATATCAACACTATTTAATCCACAAGCAGAAAAATTATCAAAGCAAATTTAAAAAACTATATATAACTACATATCAAACACCAACATAACATTCATTTTCTTATCTTTAATACAGAAACAAGTGGGCACGCATGTTTTATGATTTTACTAATCACATCTGTATAATGTTAGTTTCGCGACAACCATTATACGGTAATAATCTTGTAAATTATGGAAATCAAGAAAACATCCAAAGCAAGCCTGGAAAACAAGAAGTCAAGTTGGCTACTTGTAGGTTATGTAATTGTGCTGGTCTTCATGTTCGTTGCATTTGAATGGTCGAAGCGTGATGTTAGGATTGACATGAGCGGTGCTATTACCGAGAACGTATTTGAGCAGGAAATTGAAATTCCTATCACGAGCAACCCGAATTAGTAGCTCCGCCACCCCCTCAAGCTCCTGCAATTGCCGAGGTATTGACAATTGTGGATGATAATGACAATGTGAAAGAAACAGCCATTGCCTCTTCCGAAGAAATCGGTGAAGCTGTAATCATCAAACCCATATCTCCAACCGTAGATGAAGAGATTCCGGTAGAGGATGAGATTTTTGAAGTTGTAGAGAAGAATCCTGAGTTTTCTTATAATGGCATGAGTCTGATGCAATATCTGGGTAAGAGTATAAAATACCCGACTATTGCACAAGAGACCGGAACCCAGGGGCGCGTAATAGTACAATTCGTTGTCAACAAAGACGGCAGCATCGTAGATGTAAAAGTAGTAAGAGGCGTAGATCCCTATCTGGACAAAGAAGCTATCCGTGTGATTTCCACCATGCCCAAATGGAAACCCGGTGAGCAACGAGGCAAACCGGTCCGTTGTAAATTCACAGTTCCCGTAATGTTTAAATTACAATAGCAGACATGCCAGTGTCCACTTTCCACTTGTCTCCATAAGGTAATCTCCAATATCCGAGGGTGTGTCGAAACTGGTATTCACCACAGATTACACAGATTTGCACAGATAAGCATCTTTGATTATCAGTAGATTAAGCTCATTCTGTGTTAATCCGTGTAATCTGTGGTGAATTTTGACACACCCCCATTTTTTTAAGTATCAACACAGCCATTTCCTTCTTCCATATTTTTCTTTCCGCAGAAAAACAAAAACATTCAGCCCTCTCAGACTGTTACATAGAAAAACAATATATCACTCCTGATAAAACCACACGATAATGAAATCACAACTCTTTGACATCAGAAGAGAATATAAGAAAGGCAGGCTGACACCAGATAACCTCAACGACAATCCCTTTGAGCAATTCGACCATTGGCTGAACGATGCTATCCATAGTGATGAGTACGAGCCCACCGCCATGACGGTAGCTACAGTCTCGACAGACGGGCATCCTTCTACACGCACAGTGTTGCTGAAAGGGGTGGAAAATGGCCGTTTCATCTTCTTCACCAACTACGAAAGCAGAAAAGGCCGGCAACTGACTGCAAATCCGTATATATCCTTATCTTTCGTATGGCACAAACTGGAAAGGCAAATACACATTGAAGGAAAAGCTGAAAGATGCGCTCCTGCCGATTCTGACGCCTATTTTGCAAGCAGGCCTTACAAAAGTAAAATCGGGGCAAGGATTTCACCCCAAAGTCACGTCATCGGCAGCCGTATGGAGATAATGCGCGCGTTCGTCCGCGAAGCGGCAACATGGATAGGGCAAAGTATCAAACGTCCCGACAACTGGGGAGGTTTTGCCGTCACCCCTTTCCGTTTTGAATTCTGGCAAGGACGGGAAAGCAGGCTACACGACCGTTTCCTCTATTCCCAACAAGCGGATGGCAGCTGGAAAAAGGAGAGGCTAGCTCCCTAAATACGGACAGGGAAACACTTCTCATCACAAATAAATCTTAAAAGGAGGAACAAAGCCACAGAAACGCTGTTTGAAGGGGAAACTCTAAAAACAACAGTTATGAATTACGGTATCAGTATTCTTTTCAGGGCTATACCCTTGTTGATGGCCCTTTTCTGTTTCGGCTACGGAGCCTTTGTGCTCCACGAAGGACTGGATTCGGCAAAATTTGTGGCCGGTCCGGTAGTATTTTCCTTAGGGATGATTTGCATTGCCTTGTTCGCCACAGCGGCAACAATCATTAGACAAATCATTCATACCTACAATCCGATAGTCAGATACGCACTTCCGGTTATCGGTTACCTGGCAGCCGTACTCACAGTAATCTATGGTTGGAGTTACATGCACGAAGCTGCCACGGCAAGCAATTTCGTGGCAGGACACGTGATTTGCGGAGTCGGTTTCATCACAGCTTGTGTAGCTACCACAGCCACAGCCTCCACCCGCTTCACCCTCATTCCCGCCAACTCGGAACGTACCGACCAGCTACAACCTGCCGATGCATTCAATTCCTCCCAGGGATATATCCTGATAGCAGTTGCCACCCTTATGGCAGTAATGGCATGGATATGGGCCTTCTGGCTATTGTCAAAAAGCAGCGAGCACAATGCATATTATGTAGCAGGCCATGTCATGGCAGGACTTGCTTGTATCTGTTCCAGCTTTGGTGGCGCTGGTTGCAACCATCGTCCGCCAGATACGCAACAACTATACAAAGGCTGAACGGAAACGGTGGCCGGCCCTTGTTTTGATAATGGGCAGCATCAGCATTCTCTGGGGACTTCTGGTCTTGACCAACAGCAATCCGGCACTCTCCTCCACAGGATATATTATGATAGGCCTGGGACTGGTATGCTACAGCATTTCCAGCAAAGTCATCCTGCTTGCCGCCATCTGGCGGAACACTTTCAAGCTGGCCAACCGCATCCCGCTGATTCCGGTCTTCACGGCCCTGGCTTGTCTGTTTCTCTCCGCCTTTCTGTTTGAGATGGCAGGCCTGCACAATGCCTATTTTGTCCCTGCACGCGTACTGGCCGGTTTGGGAGGCATCTGCTTTACATTATTCTCCATCGTAAGCATTCTGGAGAGCGGTACATCTAAGTAGACATTTTCCCGCCATTGGCTGAGCATCGAGGAACAATTCCACACGCTCGGCATGGTGGGCCACATAAGCTGCCGGACCGGTATCCCCAGAATCAAGGATATCGCGGACCACATCCGCCTTATTCTTGCCGGTAACAAAGAAAATAAGATTCTTCGCAGCAAACAAAAGGCAGCCGGTCATGGCTATGCGTTTCTGCCCATTATAGGGATTGACACTCACCTCATAAGGATGAAAGGAAGAAAGCAGATATTCCTGCCCCGGAAAGATAGAGGAGGTATGCCCGTCGTCTCCAGCACCGAGCAAAACAACATCGAAGGCCGGGAAACCACCCCAAAGCGGAACCGTGCGGCAAACCAGCGTCGAATAGTTATTTGCTTCAATCTCCGGGCGGTTCACTCCATAAATAGGGTAAACGTATTCATCGGGCATGCCTACTTCGTCCAACAGCAAACGGCGCATGGTACCATAATTGCTCTCATAATCCTCTGCCGGCACACACCGTTCATCCACCCAATAAATCCGCATCCGCATCCAAGGAGTCACCTCCTTGTACTCGTTAGCCCAAATGTCAAACATCAACGAAGGAGTACTCCCCCCGCTGAATGCAAAATAAAAGGTCTTTTCCGGCTCACGCTCCATCATCGCAATCAAATGTTCAATCAACGCATGTGCCGTAGCTGTAGCCGAATGGTAAACATAACTTTTCATAACTCGCAATATTCATCTGTATTAGTCAAATTCTTACACGGATTGGTCCACTCAGCACCATGTTCGTGCATCATCGCTTCACTTTCCAAAGGTCCCCACGTACCTACGGGATACCCATATAAAGGAGCATCCGTATGCTCTTTCCAATAGCGCAACACGGGATCGAAAAAGCGCCATGAAGCCTCTACCGCGTCGCTGCGGGTAAAGAGTGTAGGGTCACCTTGTATGCAGTCCTCTATCAGACGGGCATAGGCATCGCCGGTAGGCAGCCCGCCCAACTGGTCATAACTGAAGTCCATCATCACCTGCTTCACGTCAAATCCCGGTCCGGGAGTCTTCATGCCGAATTTCAGCACAATGCCTTCATTGGGTTGCAGGCGGAGAATCAGCTTATTCGCGCGGGGACAATGTCCACCCTCGCAACGAAACATCTGATGGGGCGTCTCACGGAAATGTACAACAATCTCAGTCACCTTTGTCGGCATTTGTTTGCCGGTACGGATATAGAAAGGAACACCCTTCCACCGCCAGTTGTTAATACCGATTTTCATGGCAATATACGTTTCGGTACGCGAATCAGGTGCCACGTTCTTCTCTTCCCTATACCCGGCTTTCGAGCCCGAAGCCGTATATTGTCCGCGGACAATGTGTTCCTCCAAATCCTCCTCTGTCAAGGGGGCCAATGACTCATAGACCTTCACCACCTCGTTGCGGAAATTATCGGCATTGAAAACGGCAGGCGGTTCCAATGCAGTGAGCGCCACAAGCTGTATGAGGTGGTTTTGTACCATATCGCGCAGGCTCCGGCACCTTCATAGAATCCGCCACGTCCTTCGATACCCAGATTCTCTACGGCTGTAATCTCCACATAGTCTATATAATTACGGTTCCATAGCGGTTCGAAGATTCCGTTGGCAAAACGGAAGGCGAGAATGTTCTGCGCCGTTTCCTTACCCAGAAAATGGTCGATGCGGTAAATCTGATGCTCCTTGAAAACGGAAGCATAAATGCTATTCAGCTTTCTGGCTGACTCCAAATCGTAACCGAACGGCTTTTCAACGATGATACGCGTATCAGGACGGTTCAGACCGGCCGCCTTCAAGTGCAAGGGAATGACACCGTACAAGGAAGGTGGAGTAGCCAGATAGAACAGCAGGTTGTCCGGTTTCTGCTCACCGGTAAACTCTTGTAAACGTCCGTCCAGCAGATGATAGCCTTCAACCTCGGCGGGATCCAATGTCTGGTAATGCAGATGACTGCAAAAATCCCTCATTTTATCTTCCACCTGCTCTTTGGAAGCTACGAACTTACTCAATTCACTCATTATATATTCTTGGTAACGGGCATCCGTATACTCGGTGCGTCCTATCCCCAGAATGGAGAATCCTTCCGGCAACCGCCCGCCACTATATAAAGTATAGAGCGCCGGCATCAGTTTGCGCTTCGTCAAGTCACCCGAAGCGCCGAATATAACAATCACTAATTTATTCATCATCTTCTCCCCCTTTCTCACACATTGTACGTACCCGATTTCGTATCTCCTCCGTGTCCCGTCCAATTTTCATGGAAAACTGTCCACGCAACTCGTCTGTCCTTTCAAAGGTATGCGCACCAAAATAGTCACGTTGCGCCTGAATCATATTGGCAGGCAACTTGGCAGACACCAGCGAATAGAAATAATTCAAGGCGGACGAGAATGCAGGCACCGGAAGTTCCTCTTTCATGGATTGTGCCACCAGATGTTTCCAGCCGGAAAGCAACAGCTGCATTTCATTTTTGAAATAAGGAGCCAACAGCAGATGTTTGGGCTTGTCTTTTGCCTCGAAAGCCGTAGCTATGTCGTTCAGGAAAATACTACGGATGATGCAGCCGCCCCGCCACATGCGGGCGATGGATGCCAAATCGAGGTTCCAGGCAAAAGCGTCGGATGCACGCTGCAACACGGCGAATCCCTGAGCATATGACACTAATTTGGAAGCATAGAGTGCGGAATAGATATCCTTCACCATCTCCGACTTGTTGTACACCGCCTGCGAGCGTCGGCATACAAATTGCTTGGAAGCCGTTTCACGCAAGCCCTTCTGTGCCGACAAACTACGTTCGAACACAGCCGTAGCAATCAGCCCCAACGGCATGCCCAGCTCCATCGCATTGATAACGGACCACTTGCCCGTACCTTTCTGTCCGGCGGTATCCAATATCTTATCTATCAGGTAACCTCCTGATTTGTCCTTATGACGCAGTATGTTGGCGGTAATTTCAATGAGATAGCTACGCAACTTACCCTCATTCCAATCAGCAAAGATTCCGCCATCTGTCCATTGTCCAGACCAAGCAGATTCTTCATCACCCAATAAGCTTCGGCAATAAGCTGCATATCTCCATATTCGATACCGTTATGTATCATCTTGACGAAATGACCGGAACCGGCAGGACCAATCCACTGGCAGCACGGGGTACCGTCAGATGCTTTTGCCGCAATACTCTGCAGGATAGGCTTCACCTCAGCCAGGCACTTTCAGATCCTCCGGGCATGATAGACGCGCCGTTCAGCGCTCCTTCCTCTCCACCGGAAACTCCAGCTCCCACAAAACGGAAGCCTTTCTTTTCGGCCAATGCCACACGCCGGTTGGTGTCCTCATAATTGGAATTACCACCGTCAATCAGGATATCCCCTTCGGACAAATGGGGAAACAGCTGTTCCATCAGTTCATCCACCGCACTGCCGGCACGAACCATCATCATTATTTTGCGGGGTATGGCAATGGAAGTTACAAATTCGGCTATATCTGTATAGCTTCAATTTTTTTCCCTTTGGCGCGGCCGTTCACAAAACGTTCCACCACCCCTTCTTCCACTCCCGGAACCGTACGATTATATACCGAAACATTCCATCCCTTATCTGCCATATTGAGGGCCAAATTCTCGCCCATAACTGCCAGACCGATAAGTCCAATGTCTGTTTTATTTAAATTCTTCATATTCATGTAAATTTTGTCTTTATATGGAAACAAAATGCTAACAGCATTTGTTCGTATGAATTACGAAAATAAAATAGTACTTTTGTCAGCGAAAGCCTATTTTTCAACCAGACAGAAAACCAATGCTCATGAAGAACTTCCACATCGGACTATTGCCACGCATCATCATTGCCATTATCTTAGGTATACTTTTCGGAATTTCTACCGGCTTCGCTGGTACGGCTGTTCGTAACATTCAATGCCATTTTCAGTGAATTCCTGAACTTCTCCATCCCCCTCATCATTGTGGGACTGGTCACGATTGCCATTGCCGACATCGGCAAAGGAGCCGGACGGATGCTGGTCGTCACGGCGCTCATTGCTTACGGAGCTACCTTATTCTCCGGCTTTCTCTCCTATTTCACCGGTATGGCGGTATTTCCTTCCCTCATAGAAACCGGGGTGCCGTTAGAAGAAGTCAGTGAGTCTCAAGGCATTCTTCCCTATTTTTCCGTGGGTATCCCGCCCTTGATGAATGTTATGACCGCACTCGTACTTGCCTTCACACTGGGGCTGGGCCTGGCTCATCTGAAAAGTGAGGTACTGAAAAATGCGGCACGCGATTTTCAAGAGATTGTCATCCGCATGATCAGTGCAGTGATATTGCCGCTGCTTCCCATCTATATTTTCGGCATTTTCCTCAACATGACGCACAGTGGACAAGTATTCGGCATCCTGATGGTCTTTATTAAGATTATCGGTGTAATCTTCCTGCTTCACATCTTTCTCCTGGTATTCCAATACAGCATTGCGGCACTGTTTGTCCGCAAGAACCCTCTCAAACTACTGGGACGGATGATGCCTGCCTACTTCACGCTCTAGCACTCAATCCAGTGCCGCCACTATCCCCGTAACATTGGAGCAAAGTCGGAAGAACGGCGTCTCTGCCGATATTGCCGGATTCGTCATCCCACTTTGCGCCACCATCCATCTGTCGGGCAGCACATTGAAGATTGTGGCATGCGCCCTGGCACTGATGATAATGCAAGGCATGCCCCATGATTTCCCTCTATTTGCAGGATTCATCTTCATGCTGGGCATCACTATGGTAGCCGCTCCCGGGGTACCGGGAGGCGCCATCATGGCATCACTGGGCATCCTGCAATCCATGCTGGGCTTCGACGAGTCGGCACAAGCGCTGATGATTGCACTATACATAGCGATGGATAGCTTCGGTACTGCCTGCAATGTGACGGGCGACGGGGCAATCGCACTGATTATCGACAAAGTGATGGGAAAGAAATAGTTTATATTTTGCCATCTCGTGGAAAATAACGAATATTGCAGTCCGAAAAGACATAATAACAAGAAGCATACATTATGAAGAAAGCCCTTATCTCCGGCATTACCGGGCAGGACGCTCGTTCCTTGCCGAATTCCTCCTGCAGAAAGGATATGAAGTGCACGGTATCCTGCGTCGCTCTTCCTCTTTCAACACCGGCCGCATCGAACACCTCTACTTCGATGAGTGGGTACGCGACATGAAACAGAAACGTACCATTAACCTGCACTATGGAGACATGACAGACTCCAGCTCTCTCATCCGTATCATCCAGAGTGTGCAGCCGGACGAAATATATAACCTTGCCGCCCAAAGCCATGTCAAAGTATCCTTCGACGTGCCCGAATATACCGCCGAAACCGATGCCGTAGGCACCCTACGCATGCTCGAAGCCGTACGCATTCTCGGTATGGAAAAGAAGACACGCATCTACCAGGCTCCACTTCCGAGCTCTTCGGAAAAGTGCAGGAAGTGCCGCAAAGCGAAACGACCCCGTTCTATCCCCGCAGCCCCTATGGCGTAGCCAAACAGTATGGCTTTTGGATTACAAAGAACTACCGCGAAAGCTATGGCATGTTTGCTGTAAACGGCATACTCTTCAACCACGAGAGCGAACGCCGAGGTGAAACCTTCGTGACAAGAAAAATCACACTGGCGGCTGCCCGCATCGCCCAAGGCTTCCAGGACAAGCTGTATCTGGCAATCTGGATGCCCGGCGCGACTGGGGATATGCCAAAGACTACATCGAGTGCATGTGGCTCATCCTGCAGCACGACACCCCCGAAGACTTCGTCATTGCCACCGGAGAAATGCATACCGTACGCGAATTTGCGACACTGGCATTCCGGGAGGTAGGCATCACTCTGTGCTGGGAAGGCCAGGGAGTGGATGAGAAGGGTATCGACACACAGACCGGAAAAGTCCTCGTGGAAGTCGACCCCAAATATTTCCGGCCTGCCGAAGTGGAACAATTGCTGGGCGACCCCACCAAAGCAAAAACACTGCTGGGATGGAATCCGAGGCAGACCAGTTTTGAAGAGTTGGTACGCATCATGGCAGAGCACGACATGAAATTTGTGAAGAAACTGTATTTAAGAAGCAAAGAGCTTTGAATGAACTATTAAACTTTCAGACAACAATGTTAGACAAAAATGCCAAAATATATGTAGCAGGCCACCGGGGACTGGTAGGTTCTGCCATCTGGAAAAATCTTGAGGAGAAAGGATACACCAATCTCATCGGCAAGACCCACACAGAACTCGATCTGCTCGACGGAGTTGCCGTACGCCGCTTCTTCGACGAGGAACAGCCCGAATATGTATTCCTTGCCGCCGCCTTTGTGGGTGGCATCATGGCCAACAGTATCTACCGTGCCGACTTCATCTACAAGAACTTGCAGATACAGCAGAACGTCATCGGCGAAAGCTTCCGCCACGGAGTGAAAAAACTTCTCTTTCTGGGCAGCACCTGCATCTATCCCCGTGATGCCGAACAGCCGATGAAAGAAGACGCACTCCTCACTTCTCCGCTGGAATACACGAACGAACCCTATGCCATCGCCAAAATAGCCGGACTGAAAATGTGCGAAAGCTCAATCTTCAATACGGTACGAACTACATTGCCGTGATGCCCACCAACCTTTACGGTCCCAACGACAACTTCGACCTGGAACGCAGCCACGTGCTCCCTGCCATGATACGCAAGATACACCTCGCCCACTGCCTGAAACAAGGCGACTGGATGCCGTACGCCACGACATGAACCTGCGTCCGGTGGAAGGCATCAACGGCGACAGCAGCAAAGAGGACATTCTGAATATCCTCCGGAAATACGGCATCAGCGAAGAAGAAGTGAGATTATGGGGTACCGGCACCCCCTTGCGCGAATTCCTCTGGAGCGAGGAGATGGCAGATGCCAGCGTCTTCGTCATGGAACACGTCGACTTCAAAGATACCTTCAAGCCGGGCGACAAGGAAATCCGCAACTGTCACATCAATATCGGTACGGGCAAGGAAATCACTATCCGCCAGTTGGCAGAGCTGATTGTCAACACCGTAGGCTATCAGGCCGGTTGACCTTCGACACTTCCAAACCCGACGGCACCATGCGCAAACTGACCGATCCCGGTAAGTTACATGCATTGGGATGGCATCATAAGATTGATATCGAGGAAGGTGTGCAACGCATGTACCGATGGTACTTGGGAAAGTAATTAGTGACGTCTGATTAGCCATGAATGCCATACGGTACAATGTGGAAACTGTATTGTTTATATTGCTGATACTTTTATCAGGTATCAGCCCAACCATGAATGCCATGATAGCTCCCGTGACCTATTCCGTTCGCGGCAAAGTCATCGACAGACAGTCCAGACAACCCGTGGCCTACGCCAACGTTTTCGTTGCCGGCATCCCCGGGAAAGGGGCGTCCACCGATTCACTCGGCACATTCAAGATAGAGCAGGTACCTCCGGGCATCTATAGCCTTGAGGCATCCTGCATAGGATACCAGACTGTTTCCACCCCCGAATATATCGTTTCAGCCTCAACCCCGTTCATCGAGATAGAGATGGAAGAGGATGCCAATCTGCTGAACACAGTAGTGGTGGTGCCTTCCCCCTTCCGGCGAAATATCGAAAGCCCGGTCAGCATGCGTATCATCGGCTTGCAGGAAATAGAGAAAAGTCCCGGAGCCAACCGGGATGTTTCGCGCATCGTACGCTCCTATCCCGGCGTCTCTTTCTCTCCCATCGGCTATCGCAACGACTTGATTGTTCGGGGCGGTTCTCCTTCCGAAAACCGCTTTTATATGGATGGCATCGAAATTCCCAACATCAACCACTTTGCCACTCAAGGTGCATCCGGAGGACCGGTAAGCATTGTCAATGCCGACCTGATACGTGAGATTACATTTTATACGGGTGCCTTCCCCGCCAACCGCTCCGGAGCCTTGAGTTCCGTCCTCGACTTCCGCCTCAAGGACGGAAATCCGGACAAGCAGGCGTTCAAAGCACCATCGGCGCATCGGAAGTCTCGCTCAGCGGAGCAGGCCATCTGGGGCAGCGCACCACTTATCTGTTTTCCGCACGCCAGTCCTACCTGCAACTCTTGTTCAAAGCTTTGGGACTGCCCTTCCTGCCCAATTTCATAGACGGACAATTCAAAACAAAAACCCGTTTCAACGAGCACAGCGAGCTGACCCTGCTTGGTCTTGCAGGCATTGACAAGATGAAACTGAATACCGATGAAAAAGGAGAAGATGCCGAATATCTGCTCAGCTATCTCCCCACCATCCATCAGGAAACATTCACTCTCGGAGCCTCTTACAGACACTACAATGGAAGGCACGTGCAATCCCTCATACTGAGCCATAACTACCTGAACAACCGTAATCTGAAATACCGCAACAACGATGACTCTTCCGAAGATAACCTGACCCTGCGCCTACGCTCCACAGAGCAAAAGACCACCCTGCGTTTTGAAAACCAAACGCGCTTGGAGCATGGACCCTAAAGGAAGGAGCAGAACTGAACAACTCCATCTATGCAAACCACAGCCGGCAAAGACTATACGGCAGTCATTCGGGTACGCTCTCCATCTACGAAACCTCACTCAACATCTTCGGCTGGGGGGCTTTCTTCTCTTCCGACTATACCACCGCCGACAAGCGTCTGGCACTTTCTGCCGGTATCCGTATGGACGGCAACACTTACAACCGAAAGATGCGGCAGCTCTGGAAACAGTTCTCCCCACGCCTCTCTGCATCCTACAAACTCTCGGAACAATGGACCCTGAGCGGAAGTACCGGCCTCTACCACCAATCGCCTCCCTACACCGCTTTAGGATATAAAGACAATGAAGGGCAATATCTCAACAAAGGCCTGAAGTACATGCAGGTCTTTGAAAGCAGCTCGGTGTGGACTGGCACCTGCAAGACCGGCTCATGGTTTCTGCAGAAGGTTTCTTCAAGCGTTACAGCCGTATGCCACTTTCCCTCCAAGACAACATTCCGTTGGCATGCAAAGGAAACGATTACGGTGTCACCGGCAACGAAACACTCGTCCCTACAGCCAGCGGAAGGGCCTACGGACTGGAAACCATGTTCCGCTGGCAGGCATCCGGCAAGTTCAATCTCGTATCTTCCTTCACCTTATACCGCAGCGAATACCGCAACCGTCCAGATGGAGACTTCATTCCATCCGCCTGGGACAACCGTTTCATCCTCAACATGAGCGGTACATACAACCTGTCCCAGCGCTGGAGCATAGGAGGCAAGCTAAGCTATATAGGCGGCAGCCCTACACTCCCTATGATGAAGACAAATCATCACTCGTAGAAGCATGGGATGCCAAAGGACAGCCTTACTACGACTATGCGTACTACAATACCGGGCGGCTTCCCAAATTTGCCCAGTTAGACTTGCGTGTGGACAAGTCCTTCTACTTCCATCACTGCATGATAGGAATCTACCTGGACATACAGAATATCACCGGCAACAAACTGAAGCAACCGGATGTGATAATGAGTACGGGCATCATCGAAAATCCGTCCGCTCCCGTTGCCGAACAGCGCTATAAAATGAAATACCTCAAGCAGGAAAGCGGCACTATCCTGCCTACTTTAGGTATAACTGTCGAATTTTAACAAATAGCCACCATAAAAACTATTTTCCTTATAAAAGTTTGCTTTCTATATATAAACCCTTATATTTGCACAATTTTCAACCAAATGTGCAATTAAATATCATGGAACAAGTTTTATCGCCTATATAGAGAATAGCATAAAGGAAAATTGGGATTTAGACGCTTTGACCGATTACAAGGGAGCAACCCTACAATATAAGGACGTAGCCCGCAAAATAGAAAAGCTGCATATCATTTTCGAGGCAAGCGGCATCAAGAAAGGCGATAAGATTGCCGTCTGTGGCCGCAACAGTTCCCACTGGGGCGTAACGTTCCTCGCAACATTGACCTACGGTGCGGTAATCGTCCCCATCCTTCACGAGTTCAAGGCAGACAATGTACACAACATCGTGAACCATTCCGAAGCCAAACTGCTTTTCGTAGGCGACCAGGTTTGGGAAAACCTCAACGAAAGTGCTATGCCGTTGCTGGAGGGCATCATGATGATGGCAGACTTCTACATTCTTGTCTCCCGCAGCGAAAAGTTGGACTATGCCCGCGAACATCTCAACGAAATGTTCGGTAAGAAATACCCCAAGAACTTCCGCAAGGAACATGTCAGTTATCACAAGGACCAGCCCGACGAACTGGCGGTCATCAACTATACATCCGGCACCACCAGTTACTCCAAAGGAGTGATGCTGCCCTACCGCAGCCTTTGGTCAAACACTACTTTTGCTTTCGAAGTATTGCCGCTGAAAGCCGGTGACAAGATTGTCTCCATGCTGCCAATGCACATATGTACGGACTTGCATTCGAGTTTCTGTATGAATTCGCCGTAGGTTGCCACATATTCTTCCTCACTCGCATGCCCAGCCCCAAAATCATTTTCCAGGCTTTCACCGAAGTGAAGCCTAACCTGATTGTGGCTGTTCCGCTCATTATCGAAAAGATTATAAAGAAGAGCGTACTGCCCAAGCTGGAAACTCCCGCCATGAAGCTGTTGCTGAAAGTACCCATCATTAACGACAAGATAAAAGCAACCGTACGCGAACAAATGATTCAAGCCTTTGGCGGAAACTTTGCAGAAGTCATTGTAGGAGGAGCTGCCTTCAACCAGGAAGTGGAGCAGTTCTTAAAGATAATAGATTTCCCCTATACGGTAGGCTATGGAATGACGGAATGCGGCCCCATCATCTGTTACGAGGATTGGACCCGCTTCAAACCCGGTTCTTGCGGAAAAGCCGCACCGCGTATGGAGGTGAAAATCCTATCATCCGATCCCGAAAACATTCCGGGAGAGATTGTCTGCCGTGGTCCCAATGTCATGCTGGGTTACTACAAGAACGACGAGCCACCGTACAGGTACTCGACAAAGACGGCTGGCTGCACACCGGAGACCTTGCCCTGATGGATGCCGAAGGCAACGTAAGCATCAAGGGACGCAGCAAGAACATGCTCCTTGGTCCGAGCGGTCAGAATATCTACCCGGAAGAGATAGAAGACAAACTGAACAATATGCCGTATGTAGCCGAAAGCATCATCGTGCAGCAGAATGAGAAACTGGTAGGTCTGGTTTACCCCGACTTCGATGATGCCTTTGCCCATGGGCTGAACAATGACGACATCGAACGCGTCATGGAGGAAAACCGTGTGGCACTGAATGCAGAACTGCCCGCATACAGCCAGATATTCAAAATGAAAATCTATCCTGAAGAATTTGAAAAAAACGCCGAAGAAATCTATCAAACGCTTCTTGTATCAGGAGGCCAAAGGATAATGTAAAAAACAATTAAACTACAACCTATCTAACCCTTTCTAAATTATTATCTAAATGAGAAACGAATTATTATTATCCGCCATGCTTCCGATATGCGGAATGGCGGGAGAAGCGTATGGCATGCCGCCTGGGGATGCCGTACCTGCTCCAAAAGAGCAGCCAAACATCATTCTGTTCCTAGTGGATGACATGGGATGGCAAGACACGTCCCTCCCCTTTTGGACACAGCGTACCAAGTACAACGATACGTACCATACTCCCAACATGGAACGGATGGCTACACAAGGCAAAATGTTTACGCAGGCCTATGCATGCAGCATCAGTTCACCTACGCGTGTCAGCCTTTTACGGGAATGAATGCTGCCAGGCATCGAGTCACCAGTTGGACCCTCCGCAAGAACACTACCCATGAACAACCCGACTCGGTCATGATTTATCCGGAATGGAACGTTAACGGCATTTGTCAAGAGCCTGGCGTGGAACGGACCACACAAGTCACCTCCCTGGCCGAAGTGCTCAAAGACCATGGCTATCACACCATTCATTGCGGAAAAGCCCACTTTGGTGCTGAAGGCACTCCCGGAGCCGACCCGTTGAAAATGGGGTTTGAAGTGAACATAGCCGGACATGCTGCCGGTTCACCTGCCAGCTACTATGGCAAGGAGAATTTCGGTAACAAAACAGACGGTAAAAGCCCGCTGGCTGCCGTACCCGGTCTGGAGAAATATCATGGAACCGACACTTTCCTAAGTGAAGCCCTTACCATAGAGCCATGAAGGCCCTGGACGATGCACAGCAGACTGACAAGCCATTCTTTCTATACATGGCACACTATGCCATCATACCCCTATACAACCTGACATGCGTTTCTACCAGAAGTACCTGGACAAAGGCCTTCCTCCGGTAGAAGCCGCCTATGCTACTCTCATTGAGGGTATGGACAAAGTCTGGGAGACATCATGGATTATTTGGACAAGAACAACCTGACGGAAAACACTATCCTCATCTTCATGTCCGACAATGGCGGTTTGGCGGCCCATACCCGCGCCGGACAACTGCATGTCCAGAACTATCCGCTCAACAGTGGTAAAGGTTCCGCCTACGAAGGAGGCATACGTGAACCGATGATTGTCCGCTGGCCGGGCATCGTAGCGCCCCAAACCCAATGCGACCATTACCTGATGATAGAGGACTTCTTCCCCACTATCCTTGAGATGGCAGGCGTAGACAACTATACAACCGTACAGCAACGCGACGGCATCAGTTTCATGCCATTGCTCACCGGAAAAGGTAAAATGAAAGACCGTGATATCTACTGGCATTATCCAATAGCTGGGGTCCTTCCGGCCCGGGCATCGGAGCCACTTGCTCCATCCGTTCGGGCGAGTGGAAGCTGGTGTATTATTTCGGTGACGGTAGACGGGAACTTTTCAACATCCCCGCCGACATCAGTGAAAAACATGATATGGCCGAGAGAAGCCTGAAGTTGTCAAAGAGTTGTCACGGAAATTAAGTAATTACCTCCGGTCTGTGGATGCGCAGCGCCCTCTGTTGCGTGCCACCCGCCAACCAGCTCTCTGGCCGGACGAAATATAGAAAAAAGTATGAAACGAAACCTTTCCCTCCTCCTCGTGTCCCTGCTTTTTGCAGGGACAGCTCTTGCCCAAGAACATAATCCGGGCAGCGTACAGCCGGATACGATTCAGAAATCCTCCGAGAAATCTTTCCGGAAACAACGCTCTCCACGAACAGACCATGGCCCGGTAGGTATCAATATCTCCTTATGGAAAAACATCTCCACACAGCGGACTGATACCATAGGAAGCACCTGTTTCAATCTGGGTGTGTTCTCCTCCATGAACCGTCTGAATGGCCTCGGCATGAATATTCTTGGCAGTGTAACCGGCAGGGATGTGAACGGTGTACAGATGGCAGGTCTGTCAAATATGGTGGGGGGAAGCATGCGAGGCATGCAGATAGCAGGAATTACCAACATCAATGGCAACAACCTTATCGGAGTATCCGTTTCGGGACTGGTAGGTATCACCGGAAACCATGCGCAAGGCGTCATCATTTCCGGTCTGGCAAACATCAGTGGGGACTATAATCGTGGCGCTCCATAGGCGGCCTGTTGAATATCAGCGGAGAAGGTGCTTCCGGCATACACTTTGCCGGACTCGCCAATATTTCCGGTGGAAATTTCAAAGGATTTTCAGGGGCCGGCCTGCTAAGTGTAATCGGTGAAGACTTGAATGGCATGCAGATGTCCGCCCTTACCAACATCACCGCCGGAGATATGACCGGTGTTCAGGTTTCCGGCCTGGGCAATGTGGTGGGTGGTACAGCCCGAGGATTACAAATAGGCGCTGCCAATATGGCCATACGTGCCAAAGGGCTTCAAATAGGTCTATTCAACTACTACAAAGAAAAATTAGATGGTTTCCAGTTGGGATTAGTCAATGCCAATCCCCAAACAAAAGTTCAACTGATGTTTTTCGGTGGTAATGCCACCAAGCTGAATGTAGGTGCCCGTTTCAAGAACCGGCTCTTCTATACCATCCTCGGTGGCGGTACCCATTATCTGGATTTTGGCGATAAGTTTTCCGCTGCCCTCTTCTACCGTGCCGGTCTTGAATTACCGCTCTACAAACAGCTGTTCATCAGCGGAGATCTGGGATACCAACATATAGAAACCTTCAAGAACAAGGACTACGGCATTCCGGCACGTCTCTATGCCCTCCAGGCACGTGTCAATCTGGAATACCACCTGACCGAGCGCTTTGGCATATTCCTCACCGGCGGTTATGGCGGCAGCCGCTACTACACCCAAGGGAAAACCTATGACAAAGGCATCATTGTAGAGGGCGGGGTGACGATACTGAAATTATAAATTATTGTTTCTCCTTAATCAGCCCCGTCCTATACGCCACCAGCAGTTTCATCAAATCCTGAATCTGCGTAACGAGTTCACTTCCTTTATCCGTATCCTTCACCATCATACGCTGCGAATTGAATTCGACAACCAGGGTTGTAGACTTGATGTCTTGTCCTTCTTCAATGGCTTTCTGACGGCTCTGGAACGGCTCATGCTGCACCAACTGCAAGCCGTGGGAATGATATACCAGCGTATATCCCGCAATTCCCGTTTCCGGCTGATAGGCTTTTGAAAAACCACCGTCAATCACCAGCAGCTTACCATCCGCTTTGATAGGCTTCTCACCTTTAATGGTCTTTACCGGTACATGTCCGTTGATGATATGCGAATGTGGCCCCGGCTTCACGCCGAACTCTTCAAGAATGCGGTCACACACCTCAGCCTCGTTGCGCAAAGCATAGTAATGCCCTTTCGTCTCCTTATGCAATGTTTTGTCGGCCACAAAATAGCGTTCAAAAGTAGCCATCTTGTCTTTATCGAAGGAAGGGGCATCCGGTCCGCACCACATGTACCAGACATAATCCAGTGCAAACTGTTTCTCGTCCGAACCGTCCTCGTCAAAGTAAGCGGTACGTATCAGCTGGTCGGTCTTTTTCAGCAACTTACGTCCCCAGTATTCCTTTTGGCCGATGCGGACATGTTTAAAACTGCCGTCCGCATTCAGAGGCACGGAAGCATGATAAAGCAGGTTACTGTTGCACACCAGATACATGCCGCCATACGTAAACAAGCAGCGCATGTGCTTCTTCATCTTCTCGCTGTTCATGAAAGAAGAATGAATCCGGTGCATCAGTTCGCGCTCCTCGTCCGACAGACGATACGGGTCTGCCGGGTCTATGGTGGGGAAATTTACATCGCGCAACGGATATTCCTTGCCTTCGTATACAAACACACCACGCTCGAAATCCACCAGATGTAGCAGTCTCCGGTTTTCCATACCGAACTCAGGACGACGGCTGATGATTTCCGCTTCCAGTTTCAACTGGATAACCGTAATCGCCTTGTGCATCTGTGTAATCAGCCGTAAGGTCTTCTCATTGTATTCCGCATCGGCAAAGTTCATTTTCGGCGCAAAGATGGTGCAAGGGTCATCCGCATAGGTATCCATGGCAAACGTTGCAAGCGGCAACAGATTGATGCCATAACCATCCTCCAGCGTTGCTAAATTGGCATAGCGCATCGACATACGGATTACGTTGGCTATACAAGCATCATTACCCGATGCGGCACCCATCCACAGAATATCGTGGTTACCCCATTGGATGTCGAAATTATGATAATCACAGAGAGTATCCATGATAATATGCGCACCCGGTCCGCGGTCGTATATATCGCCCACGATATGCAGCGAGTCGATGGTCAAGCGCTGGATAAGGTTGCACATCGCCACAATAAAATCATCCGCACGCTTCGTAGAGATAATGGTACTGATTATGACATTGATATAGGCATGCTTGTTAGGTTCGATGCTCGATTCGTGCAACAGCTCTTGAATGATATACGAGAACTCTGCTGGAAGTGCCTTGCGTACTTTCGAACGGGTATATTTGGACGAAACGTTCTGGCATACTTTTACCAACTGGTTCAGTGTTATCAAATACCAGTCATCCAGGTCCGTTTCCTGCTCCTTGATAAGTTGCAGCTTCTCTTCCGGATAATAAATTAACGTACAGATTTCCTTCTTCTCACTTTCGCGCAGTGTATGCCCGAATATTTCGTTCACCTTACGTTTCACTGCCCCCGATGCATTCTTCAGCACATGCTGAAAAGCCTCATACTCACCATGAATATCCGTCAGAAAATGCTCTGTACCTTTCGGCAGATTCAGAATGGCCTCCAGATTGATGATTTCCGTACTGGCATCAGCAATGGTAGGAAAACTGCGTGATAATAATTGCAAATAACGCAAGTCATTGACAATACTTTCCGGAGTTATATTTCCCATAGTTATTTAATTGATAGTTGATAATTGACAGTTGATAATATCCCTCATTCTTCATTATCCATTAATGAAGAACATGAGCAGCACTTGGGCTATGATTACCCGTAGAAACATGCACAGCGGATAAACCGTAGCATAAGCTACAGACGGATTGTCTCCCGGAATGGTGTCGTTGGCGTAGTTCAGCGCCATGGGGTTTGCCATGCTTCCGCACAGCATACCCGCCATTGTTCCGAAATCTATCTTCAGCCACTTGAAGGTAACGATACCCATAATCAATACCGGAACCACAGTCAACGCAAAACCCGTAGCAATCCATAACAGCCCTTCCGGCCGGAATACCGTATCGAAGAAATGGGCACCTGCATCCAGTCCCAGGCAAGCCAGGTAAAGAGACAATCCCAATGCACGGAGCATCAGGTTCGCACTGCGCGTAGTATAAGTCACCATGTGCATCCTCGGACCGAATGTCCCGATAAGAATACCTACGATGATAGGGCCTCCTGCCAATCCGAGCCGCACGGGAGCGCTGATGCCGGGAATGGAAATAGGAATTGCTCCCAAAGCCAGACCGATGACAATGCCGATAAATACCGCCACCAAGTTCGGTTCCTTCAGGCTTTTCACAGCATTGCCCAGCACCTTCTCCACATTTTGTATAGCAGCGGCTTCGCCCACTACGGTCAGGCGGTCACCCAATTGCAAGGTCAGTTCCGCTGTGGCCAGCAGCTGCACGCCGCTACGATAAACCCGGCTGATATTGATACCGTAATGATTACGCAGATGGAGAGAACCCAGCTTCTTGCCGTTCAACTCCGGGCGCGTCACCACGATACGTTGCGAAATCAGCTGGCTGTCTATGGCATTCCAGTCTATATCTTCCTTGTTCCAATCAGTATGCTCCTGCTCGCCGAAAAGCACAGTCAGAGCCGGCGTATTTTTCTCCGAGGTAATCACCAGCAGGCGGTCACCTTCCTTTATAATCTTTTCCGAGGTAGGAATACTCACATTCCCATCCCGCCACAAGCGGGAAATCACGAACTTCGGATAGCTGTTCAGCCCGCCTATTTCCTTGATACTCTTGTTGAAGATGGCAGGATTGTGCACCTGGAACGCAACAATGTAAGGCTTGTTCACGTCATCCTTCTCTTTCAATTCCAGGTCTTCCTTATGCGCCAGCGTCTTACGGATGAACAGTACGGCCAGAATGACCCCTACCACCCCCAGCGGATATGCCACCGCACACCCCAAAGCAGGGGTACTGGACTCCAATCCCATCTGTTTCAATGTCTGCTGTGCCGCACCGAGTGCCGGTGTATTTGTCGTGGCACCGCAAAGTATGCCCACCATATCCGGCAGGGATACTCCCAATCCATAGCTGCCCACTACAGTCAGCAGGGTGCCGATGAGCACTACACCCGTGGCGAGCATATTCAGCTGTACCCCTCCTTTACGGAAAGAACTGAAAAAGCCCGGTCCCACCTGCAAGCCCAAGGCATACACAAATATCACCAGCGAAGCTTTCCGCATAATTCAGCATCTGCGGGTCTATGGACAACCCGAAATGCCCGGCAATGATGCCGGCAAAGAATACAAACGTCACTCCCAATGAAATGCCGCAAACATGTATCTTTCCCAATCCCAATCCGATAGCGGAAATCAACGAGAGTACCACAACCGCCTGCAAGGCGGAGTGTTCAACGAATAAACTATATAGCCAGTCCAATGTGCATTCTATTTTACAGTTTCAAGCTGCAAAGATAGTGCAAACCTCATGCAAAATAAAACGAACCCGTCTATTTTTTATGCGGCAGCACTTCTAAAAAAGAGATACGATACAATAAATCCCTGCTGCCAGCAAAGCACTGACGGGGATAGTCAGCACCCAGGCGGTCATCAGACTCTTCGTAACTCCCCAGCGTACGGCCGAAAGCCGCTTCGTGGCCCCTACCCCGATAATGGCTCCCGTAATGGTGTGTGTCGTACTCACCGGAATCTTCAGATACTCCGTCAGATAGAGTGTAAACGCACCGGCAGTTTCCGCAACCACCCCTTCCAGCGGCGTCACCTTCGTAATTTTGGTTCCCATGGTCTTCACAATCTTCCACCCACCGGACATGGTACCGAGTGAAATGGCCGTAAAACAAGAGAATGCCACCCAGTCCGGCAGGTCATCAATACTGTTTATCCCCATTCCCAGTCCTTCCGAATGCCCGGCTATCATGGCCGCAGCAATGATACCCATCACCTTCTGTGAATCATTCAGACCGTGCCCGATGCTGAACAAAGCCGAAGACACCAGCTGCAGTTTCTTGAACCACAACTCGGCCGTATGGGGATGCGCCCTGCGGCAAATGTACAAGACCAACAACGTAAAACCAAATGCCACCACCATACCAATCAAGGGAGCCAGAAAAATGAATGCCGCAATCTTCAGAATGATACTCAACTGGATGGCCTCAAAACCGTGTGCCATGATGGCAGCTCCGGCAAAACCTCCGATAAGCGTGTGCGAAGAAGAGGAAGGGATTCCCTTCCACCAAGTGAACAGATTCCAGCAATAGCCGCAATCACGCCGGCCAGAATGATAGGCAAAGTAATGTAAGGCTCCATCACCGTTTTCGATACGGTGTTGGCAATGCCGAAACCGCCGATGACACACTTGGCGATGAAAAAGGCCACAAAATTGAAGAAAGCCGCCCATATCACCGCCTGAAACGGTGTAAGCACTTTGGTAGACACAATGGTGGCAATAGAATTGGCCGCATCATGAAAACCGTTGATATAATCGAATATCAGAGCCAGTACAATGATAATCACTAATAGTTCCATGCGTCCGTTCGTTTATGCGTATTTCACAATCAGGCTCCTCAAAATCTTGCCCACGTGTTCGGCTGCGTCCGTCGTTTTTTCCAACTCATACATAATCTCCTTGATTTTGATGAGTTCAATGCAGTCCTTCTCTTCTTCAAAAAGCCTGGTGATGAAAAATTCATAAATATCATCTGCCCGGTTTTCTATGTCATGCAGCTGGTTGCAATATGCACGCAGCTTATCCGGACTCTTGCGGAATGCCTCCAGTTCATCCATGGCCTGGCCGATGAGGGCCGCTTCTTGTTGAACCATATGTCCCAGCTCTTTCCCCTTGTCCGAAATAGGATGCGGATTATAGATAGTGATACGCTTGGCACAGCTGTTTATTCCATCAATCACATCATCCATGCCCGAAGCCAGGTCGTGGATATCCTCCCGGTCAAAAGGAGTAATGAAAGTAGTGCCAGTTCATCCAGAATCAGATTGGTCAGCTTATCGCCCTCGCGCTCCAAATCTTTGATTCGTTTATAATCTTCCGCCCTCTTCTCAGGCGAGTCATGGCCCAATATTTCTATCAACAGAGCCGACGAGGACAATAAAATCTCAGACAATTGCTTCAGCAAAGGAAAGAATTTCGGTTCTTTCGGTGTGAACCGGCTAAAAAAAGAATTCTTCATAATGGATAAATGTACTAAGTATATTAATTTATTTTTGTTTTCGTTGTTTCAGTCTTGCACGCAGCACTTCTACCACGGCCGGCAGTATGGAAACCACAATAATGGCCACAATCAGCAGTTTGAGGTTCTCTTGTACAAACGGAAGGTCACCGAAGAAATAACCCGCATAACAGAAGATGGCAATCCAGCAGGTGCCCCCAATCAGGTTGTACAGCATGAAGTAATAGTAATGCATCTTACCCATCCCCGCCACGAATGGCGCAAACGTACGGACGATAGGCACAAAACGGGCTATGACAATTGTCTTGCCTCCATACTTCTTATAGACTCATGGGTCTTGTCGAGATGGTTTTGCTTGAATATTCTGGAATCGGGATTATTGAAGAGCCTTCGCCCGAAGAAATGCCCTATCATGTAGTTGCAAGAGTCGCCCAATACCGCGGCAACAAACAATATCAAAGCCAGCACATTGACCTCGAGAGGCATGTCGGGCAGTGCGGCAATAGCTCCCGCCACAAAAAGCAGGGAATCGCCCGGCAGGAAAGGTGTGACCACCAGCCCCGTTTCGCAGAAAATAATCAGAAACAATATGGCATACGCCACATATGATATTCCTGCACTATATCAATCATATACTGATCGATATGGAGAATAAAATCTAATAGAAAATCCATTATATATTGATTATCAGTACTTAAAAAATAGAGAAAAACTCGGCATGGGGAGACGGGCAATCTCTCTGGCTCCCGAAAGAGAGGAAGGGAAAGTACTAAATAAGAATACGCCTCAGCGTATATACATAATATCTATATGAAATCTTATGGGGATGGAAAGTAAAGGGGAAAGAAGTTGTCTTTTCTTCCGGGAGCAGAGTTTTCAGGGTTCTCGCAACCTTGGCGGCAATGAAGTCCGGATTAAGCCTCAACAATTTCGAGCAAGAGGCATGCCGTAATGAGAAGGTATTTCCTATGCAACCGGCATCTGCCAGGCAATTATAATTCGCGTCCTCCCCTTTTTCCTGGCATTGTCTGCCATCTGCCCCCGACAAGCTGTGCTGGGCTCCGGAGAAATAATGCACATCCGCAGTAGGGAGTGTCTTACATCCCTCCATATCATCAGAAACGGAAGTGAACTTCGATATGAGGAACAACCCTAACAAGATATAGAATATACATTTCGCCATAGCGGGTGCAAATATAGAAACTATTTTCGGATTACAACAGAAAAATGAAAAACAAAAAGCGGTTAACCGTTTCATCAGTCAACCGCTTTCTTGTTTTAGTAGTGGGTACGAGAATCGAACTCGTATACCATGCGTGAGAGGCATGTATCCTAACCGTTAGATGAACCCACCCTCGCATTTGTCTTGTACACCCTCAGGGATTCGAACCCTGGACCCACTGATTAAGAGTCAGTTGCTCTACCAACTGAGCTAAGAGTGCATCTGGCGGAAGCTGGGGGATTCGAACCCCCGGTACGGTTACCCGTACGTCAGTTTAGCAAACTGGTGGTTTCAGCCACTCACCCAAACTTCCTTTTTTATAACCAGCATTCTTTTCAAATGCGGTGCAAATGTAGGGCAAACTTTTGGACTGTGCAAATCTTTCCTACATATTTTTTCACCGTTTTCATACAATTTGAGATAACACGTTAACACTCAAACCCTAAAACAAGAAAAAAAATTTGATACATATCAAACCGTCCTTTTCAACCTTTCCTTATCTTTGCGCGATTTTTAAAGTATAGTGCACATACACGGACAATGATACAACAAGAAAGCCTGAAAAAGCGGCTTGCCAAGCTGGCCGCCCCCATTTTATAGAGACACTTCTCATCATGATGCTCGGTGCGGTGGACACCATCATGCTGAGCCGCCACTCGGACAACAGTGTTGCCGCCGTAGGGGTAGTCAACCAAATTATCATGCTCACTTTCCTCGTTTTCGAAGTCATCAACCTCGGAACGTCCGTTCTGTGTTCCCAGTATCTCGGTGCGAAACTACACAAGAAAGTAGTGCAAGTAGTCGGCGTATCCATCCTCGTCAACCTGGCGGTAGGTATCACGGTCAGCCTGGTACTGTTCTCCTGCGCCCATCCCATCCTCCGGCTGATGGGGCTCACCGCTGAACTGATGCAGGACGGCATGGACTATATGCGTATCGTAGGCGCTTTCGCCTTCTTCCAGGCACTATCCCTCACCCTCTCCGCCTCCCTGCGCAGTGCCAACAAGGCCATCTACCCGATGATGGTCACCGTCGTAGTCAATATCCTAAATATCATCGGCAACTACTCCCTCATCTTCGGTCGCTTCGGCTTTCCGGAACTGGGCGTGAAGGCGCCGCCATCTCCACAGCTTCAGCGGGGTGTCTCCATGATTATACTGTTCGTCATACTGTTCCGCAAGCACATCCACCGTTTCCCACCGGCATACTTCCGCCCTTTTCCGTGGATAGAACTAAAGAACCTGATGAAGGTAGGCCTGCCCTCCGCCGGCGAACAATTGTCGTACAGCTCGTCGCAAGTCGTCATCACCTACTTCATCAACATGCTGGGAGTGGAAGCGCTCGCCACCCGTACCTATTGTGTCAACATCATCATGTTCGCTTATCTGTTCAGCATCTCCATGGCACAAGGCGGAGCCATCTGTATCGGGCATCTGATAGGCGAGAAGAAACCTCACGCAGCCTTCCTTATGGGAAAATACGTCATGAAGAAATCCGTCATGATTACCGTCATGCTGTCCTGCATCCTCGCTCTTTCGGGGCATGCCATCTTTGGCTGGCTCACGTCCAACCCCGACATCATACGTATGGGTGCCACCATCCTTATCATAGATGTACTCCTCGAAATAGGCCGCCCCATCAACATCTTCGCCACCAACGCCCTTCGTGCGGCAGGAGATGTCAACTACCCTTCTACGTAGTTGGTGGTGCAGTGGAGTGTAGCTGTAGGTGTGGGATACCTTTTCGGCTTCCCCTTCGGCTGGGGTATCTGCGGCATGTGGGTAGCCTTCCTGTTGGACGAGAATATCCGCGGCTTCATTTTCGTCCGCCGCTGGTATGGCATGAAATGGGTAAACAAAAGTTTCATACGGAGCTGATTTTTTCTCGTAAAAACCTTATCTTTGCCCCTCGAACAAACAAATTATGGCTTTATGGATGCACTATTGAAAGAAACCGTAGATGCCGCTATCAACTCCCGCTATCCAGGCATGCTCCGAGAAGAAGTTGATAGAGGAAATCCTCATTCGCAAGGAAGTAGAAAAGGGCGCATTATTACTCAATGAAGGCAGATAAGCCATAATATCGTATTTGTAGGAAAAGGCATGTTGCGCCAATTCTATTATAAAAACGGTAAAGACGTCACCGAACACTTTTCCTATGAAGGCTGCATCATCATCTGCATAGAAAGTACCTTGAAGCAGGAACCACCCACCTCATGATTGAGGCACTCGAACCGAGTGTCGTATACCTGCTGCCATACAACAAGCTGCTGACACTTACCGAAATCTCATGGGAAATAAACATGTTCTATCGGAAGATTCTGGAATATTCCCTGATTGTTTCACAGATAAAGGCTGACTCCTGGCGGTTTGAGACTGCACGCGAGCGCTATAACCAGCTCATGGAACATCAGCCGAAGTCATCAAGCGGGCTCCTTTGTCGCACATTGCGTCCTATCTGCTGATGACCCCCGAAACACTGAGTCGGGTACGTTCGGGCATACTGTAACCCTCCTCCTGTCTGCCCGGAGAATACATATCTGAATTTATATAGAAATTTTACCATTTCTCCCCTAAGCGTGCATTGATTGCCATACAATCATTTCATGCTCAAGGTTGTTTTATATGTATTTAAAATATTAAAATTCAGATTATGAATACTATACATAATTTTTCCGCTTCCCTGATACAGCGGACAAAACAAGCCGGACGATACAGTACATCCGGTATATATACCAGTACAGTGAACAGCTTTTTCCGCTTCATCGGCCACCGTTCCATCACTTTTGCAGATCTCACCCCCAGCCTCATCAAGCAATACGAAGACCGGCTGCTCGGCGAAGGGCGGCGCCATAATACCATATCCACCTATATGCGTATGCTCCGTTCCATCTCTCACCAAGCTGCCGAACAAGGCATTCCATTCACACACAGTATAGACGATTTGTTCGCCTATGTATTCACTGGCTATGAGCTACCGCCAAACGGGCCATCTCTCCTTTACTAATCCGGCGCTTGGTAAATCTTGATTTGGAGAAGAAACCCGCCTTGCGTTTCAGCCGCGACATGTTTCTGTTAAGTTTTTACTTACGAGGCATTCCGTTCGTAGACCTTGTACATCTCCGCAAAACGGATGTCAAGCACAATACCATTTATTATTACCGCCATAAGACCCGTCAGCAATTGTCCGTACATATAGAGTCGTATGCCGCACAGATTATAAATAGGTATAAAAACGAAGCCGCCTCTTCCCCCTATTTGCTACCGATATTATCACTGACCGGGGAAGATGGTTACAGACAATACAAAAGTGCTTTACGGCTCTACAACCAACATTTACACACACTTTCGAAGATGTTACGGTTAAGCATTCCATTAACATCTTATGTAGCCCGCCATAGCTGGGCCACCACTGCCAAAGACGAAGGAGTGGCCATTTCTGTGATTAGTGAAAGCTTAGGACATACTTCTGAAAAGGTAACTCATGTTTACCTTGCTTCTTTTGACAACAATGCGATGAGTAGAGCAAATAAAAAAGTGATTGCAACAATCCATCCAAACAAAAAGAAAAAGCCCTAAAAACTAGAATTTGTAAAAGTATTCCTATTTGTATAGGAGTACTTTTATTATCCAATTTTATTCTCTTACTTACAAGGTAAGAGAATATGTTTTGTGGCTGCAAAGATATGAAAAAGATTACTACAATCGCAAAAAAAATAGATTTATTTTTTTAATTCATATTTATCTCATATATAGATATAAGACACATTGCAGCCACTTGTATTTCAGTCTTATATATTTACATAAAAGCCCCCATTTTGAATTCAAAAATTAAATTTAATTATGAGATAAAATATCGTTTTACATTTTAATTACATATATAGTCTTTTAATGTAAAATACCTTTTAATGGCTGGTTTATAAGATTATTCTCCAAATAAAATACCACCTCTTACCTTGTAAGTAAGAGAGTATTGGTATCCATTACCTTGTAAGTAAGAGAATTATTAAACAAACAAGAATGAACAGTTTTTTCTCTTTCAATACCATTGAGAAAGAAAAAAAGCTATTGAATTAGTGTGAATTATGAAACAAGTTCTCCATTTCAATAAAGTGATTAAGTTCGTCATTATCTTTGGTGACTTATGCTTACTGAACATCATTTTCATCTCGCTATATCACATTTTTGACTACCAAACACTGGGCAATGAATTTACACATTCATTGTCCCAGCTATTGGTATTATTGAATCTAGTCTATCTACTTTGCAATTACTCCAATGGCGTCGTACTGCATGAACGTATTGTACGTCCGGAACGCATTGTACGTCGGGCTCTCCGTAATACAACTTTTCACGCCACGCTGTTCATCAGCTTGGCTACTTTAGCAGATATCGGTACCAGTTCACTCCGTTTTTTTACATGCTTTTATAGTATTTTCTTTATCTGCCTCGCTATATATCGCCTTCTTTTCCGGTATTTACTGAAAAAATATCGAGAACATGGAGCAACTCACGTACCATCATTTAATCGGCAGTAACAAAAACATGACAGAACTCTATCAAGAAATGACCGGAGATCCCACCACGGGCTTCCGCATTACCGGCTATTTCTGTGATGTACCTTCTGATGATTTTCCCGAAGATGTCCCCTATTTAGGGCAGCCTAAAGAAGTTGTCACTTATTTACAGCAACACCATATAGAACAAGTCTATTGCTGCTTGCCTTCTGCACGTAGCCATGAAATACTTCCAATCATCAATTATTGCGAAAATCACTTGATTCGTTTCTATAGTGTACCTAATATTCGCAATTACCTGCATCGTCGCATGCACTTCGAGATGTTTGGCAATATCCCCGTACTCACTATCCGCGAGGAACCTTTGGCACAAATGGAAAATCGCCTGCTGAAAAGAGCCTTCGACCTCTTTTTCTCCCTCGTTTTTCTGTGTACAGTATTCCCCTTCGTCTACATCATCATAGGTACCGCTATCAAGCTATCCTCCCCCGGTCCTATCTTCTTCAAACAAAAACGAAGCGGAGAGAATGGAAATGAATTTTGGTGTTACAAATTCCGTTCGATGCGTGTCAACATAGACAGTGACGAACTACAAGCCACCGCCAATGACCCGCGCAAAACAAAAATCGGAGATTTCATCCGTAAAGCCAGCATTGACGAACTTCCCCAATTTATCAATGTGTTACTGGGGCAAATGTCCGTTGTAGGGCCACGCCCCCATATGCTGAAACACACAGAAGAATATTCACGCCTTATCGACAAATATATGGTCAGACATCTGGTAAAGCCCGGCATCACCGGTTGGGCCCAAGTCACCGGCTACCGTGGTGAAACCAAAGAACTCTGGCAGATGGAGGGACGTGTACAGCGCGATGTATGGTATCTGGAACACTGGACTTTTCTATTGGATTTATACATTATATACAAGACAATCAGAAACGCCATTCAAGGCGAGAAAGAAGCGTATTGAGAATTAAAATTGAAAATCAAAAATTAAAAGGAGCAGTAATGAAAAACAAGAAAAGTATAGCCATCTTGATGGCGGCAATTACATTGGCAAGCTGCCAATCTTACAAAAAAGTACCTTATCTACAAAGTTACGAATCACTTACAGATAAGAGTTATAAGGAAATCGTCATCAATGAAGTCAATCAGCAGGATACCCTCTACGATGCGCGTATCCAACCTAAAGACTTGCTGAATATCACCATAAACACCACTGATCCGCAAGCTGCCGCACCGTTCAACCTGACCATGCAGACCTATAATAACATAGCACAATCCAATGCCAGCACTACATCGCAACCAGCCCTGCAACAATATCTCGTAGACAATGCAGGTGAGATAGACTTCCCCGTGATAGGCAGACTGCAAGTAGGCGGCTTAACTAAAAATGCAGCCGAGAACCTTATCCGTGAACAGCTTCGTCCTTATCTCAAAGAAATACCTATTGTCACTGTACGTATGTCCAACTACAAAATTTCTGTCCTCGGTGAAGTGAACAGTCCCGGAACTTTCACTATCAATAATGAGAAAGTGAATATTTTCGAGGCGCTTGCCATGGCAGGCGACATGACCATTTACGGTATACGAAACAACGTCAAGCTCATCCGCGAAGACTGTAACGGCCAGCGAAATGTCATCAGCCTAAACTTGAACGAGCAGAATATTCTTCATTCTCCCTACTACTACATGCAGCAGAATGATATCCTTTATATAGCTCCAAATAAAACCAAGGCAAAGAGTGCAAGCGTCAGTAACAGTACCACTATCTGGGTTTCTGTGATTACTTCCCTTGTTTCACTCGCAAGTCTGATTGTCAACATTGTAAGATAATTTTAATCCTCAAAAAATGAAAGAAGATTTATACGATGACCTTTTAAACGAAAAAGAGGAAAAAACAGATTTCCAAGCCCTCTTTTTCAAATACATCATTCATTGGCCCTGGTTTGTGGCAAGCGTATTGATATGCACTGGCCTGGCCTTTGCTTATCTCCGTTACCAAATACCTGTCTACGAAGTGTCATCTTCTATCCTAATTAAAGAAGACGACAAGAAAAGTACCAACAATGCACTGTCTGCCATGCAGGATTTTGGTATGCTTTCCATGACCAGCAACTTTGACAATGAGCTGGAAATTCTGAAATCAAGGACACTCATCAAGAAGTCGTGTCACGTCTGAACCTTTATACCAACATCGCCATCGAACAATCTTTCGGCTACGATGTTCCACTTTACAAAAACTCCCCTCTTGATGTGTTCATGACCGCCGAGGAAGCTGACAAACTGGAAGGGAACATTCGGCTGGAACTGATATACTCCCCTACCGGCCAACTGACTGTCACAGCCTTTTATATACAAAACGGAGACAAGCAAGAAACGACCAAATCTTTCGACGAACTACCTGCCATTCTACCACTCCCGGTAGGTGTCATCACCATTTCGCACAATGATTCATTGCCTGCTCCGCAAGAGCCCGTCAATCTGAAGGCTATCATCAGTACCCCCACTGCCGTAGCAGCAGGCTATAGGCAGGTCTGACCGTAGCCCCTATATCCAATACCAGTACCATTGCCACCATCAGTGTACAAAACACCCATATACAACGAGCCTCCGATTTCACCCAAGAACTGATAATACTCTATAATCAGGACACCAACACCGAAAAGAAATGAAGTGGCCCAGAAAAGCGCCGACTTCATCGAGGAACGTATCAGCATCATCAACCACGAACTGGGCACCACAGAAACCGAACTGGCGGAATTCAAGCAACGCGCCGGACTGACCGACATCAGCAGCGACGCGCAGCTTGCCCTTCAGGAAAGTTCCAAGTATGAACAGCAATATGCAGAGAACGCCACCCAAATCAACCTCGTGAACTATCTGCGCGACTACATCAACAATCCTGCAAACAACGACGAGATCATCCCTGCCAACGTAGGACTGAGCGACATGAACCTGACCTCCGCCATAGACAAGTACAACAATCTCATCGTGGAGCGTAAGCGCTGCTACGTACCTCCTCCGAAAGCAATCCCGCCATCATCAATCTGAACACGGGGATCGAGCCATGCGCCACAATGTGAAAACCACCGTAAACAGTGTTTTGAAAGGCCTGCAAATCACCCGGAGCAACATCGACCGACAGTCGCGCAAGTACGAAAGCCGCATCAGCAACGCCCCCAAGCAGGAGCAGGAGTTCATGAGTATCGCACGCCAGCAGGAAATCAAGGCCACCCTCTACATCATGCTGCTGCAGAAACGCGAGGAAAACGCCATCACACTGGCTGCAACCGCTAACAATGGACGCATTATCGAAGAGCCCATGCCTGCCGGCATCGTTTCTCCCCAAGGCAAAAAAATCTATATGATTGCCTTTGTCATCGGCATCGGCATTCCCTTGGGCATCATTTTCCTATTGAACCTGCTCCGTTTCCGCATTGAAGGGCATACCGATGTGGAAAAGCTCACAAAGGTTCCCATTATCGGCGACATCCCCCTTACCGGCTCAAGCAAGCACGAAGAGTCTGCCATTGCCGTACGCGAAAACGACAACGACATCATGACGGAAACCTTCCGCAGCCTGCGCACCAACCTGCTCTTCATGATGGGCGATCCGGATAAGAAGTCGTCCTGATCACCTCCACCATAAGCGGTGAAGGCAAGACTTTCATAGCTTCCAACCTCGCCCTCAGTCTGGCGCTGCTCGGCAAAAAGGTCATTCTGGTAGGATTGGATATACGCAAACCGGGATTGAACAAGTTGTTCCATCTTTCACACAAAGAAAAAGGAATCACCCAATACCTTGCCGCCCCCAAATCCACAGACCTTCATGCGCTGATACACCTTCCGGCATAACTTCCAACCTCGACCTGCTATTGGGCGGTCCCATCCCACCCAATCCTACGGAACTACTGGCACGCCAGTCACTGGAAGACACCATCAGTACATTACGCAAAGAATATGACTATATCGTACTGGATACAGCCCCTATCGGCATGGTGACCGACACGCTCATCCTTTCGCGCGTAGCGGACGCCAGCATCTACGTCTGTCGTGCAGATTATACGCATAAGACCGATTACCAGCTCATCAACGAGCTTCAGGAGCATCATCGTCTCCCCAACTTATGCACAGTAGTCAACGGAATCGATATGAAGAAGAAAAAATACGGTTATTACTACGGCTATGGTAAATACGGAAAGTATTACGGCTACGGGTAAGAAATAACGGATACAGTTGAGTTAGCGACTAGCTATTAAGAGTTGAGAGTAAATAATCGAGTGTCTAATTTTTAATTTCTAATTTCTAATTTTTAATTAACCCGCCCCTCCAATGTGACAGGCGACCGCGTAGCGCGCCCGAACCTCAACTATTTATGAACCATAGAAATACACCTTTAAAGGATTTTACATGAACCATACTGATATCACCCCTCATATTATTCCTCGTCGCCAATGGCTGGTGGCATACGTGCAGTCTTGTCTGGAAAAGAAGACTGCCGAACGGCTGAAAGCTATGGGAGTGGAATATTACTTACCCATACAAAGCGAAATACGCCAATGGAGCGACCGGCGCAAGAGAGTGGACCGCCTGGTCATCCCGATGATGATTTTCGTGCATGTCACTCCGCAGGAACGCCCCCTGCCGCTTACCTTACAAGCTATCAGTCGATACATGGTATTGCGCGGTGAAAGCCGTCCCGCCGTCATTCCCGAGGAACAGATGGAACGTTTCCGCTTTATGCTGGATTATAGCCCGGAGGCTGTAGAGATTTGCAGTACACCTCTGGCAGCAGGTGATGCCGTGAAAGTAATAAAAGGCCCCCTTGCCGGATTGGAGGGAGAACTGGTCATGATAGGAGGAAAAAGCAAAGTGGCAGTCCGGCTGGATATGCTGGCTGCGCACATGTGACATGCCGATAGGATACGTGGAGAGAATTAATTTTTAATTGTCTCGTATTCGCTTTTGGCGTCAAAACAAGGACAAGCCTTATGGATAGAGGAACTGAGTTGCCGATGCCCTGAAATACGGGCATTGGGATAGTCGGTCTTCAGCTGCCGGAGCAAGTCGAGCAAAGAGCATTTCTGCGCATAGGTACGTGTATCGGCAGGGACACCATTCTCGTCGAGCCCGCCTCATAGCAGATGCCGATGCTCTTGTCGTTCCAGCCGGTGGCATGGGCTCCAATCTGATGAACCGGACGGCAGATATGCACCTCGCCGTCACGGGTGATGTAGAATGATAACCGATATCGGCAAAGCCCCGTGCCAGATGACTGCGGCGAAGCGCCTCCACCGAGAAGTGACGGTCACAGCGCGTAGCGCTGCAATGAACTACCAGGAGGGTTACCTCCCGATAGTTCTGATAGAAACTGCCTGCTTTCATCCGGCTAACGGTTGATGCAGGAAGTCAAGCCAAACACTCCGGCCAATGTAGTGGCCACGGTAATAATCACTTTAAGGACAATGCCCCATACAGATTTTGATTTTGTTTTCTCACTCATAACAATTTGCAATTAAGGAATTAAAATACTATGGTTAGCTGCATTTTTTAGACAGAAGAACATATTTATTTTCTCTCTTTTGTCTTTTCGTTTCATCCTAACGGATTTTCCCCCTGGTCTCCGTCCGAACCGCCTCCCGGGTTGCTGCCTCCACCGGCATCTTCACCCCCGCCAGTGGCTCCGGTCAGGTCTACGGTAGTCTTTCCGGCCTTCAGGCTTTCACCACGGCACGGGCTGCACTTCGGGTTGCCACCAGATTGAATTCCGCCTCCTCCAGCAGCTCTCCAAAACGCTGGCCGCAGGTCCAGTTCACATTCAGCCTACGGATATGGATGGCAGGATTGAACTCCTTGGCAGAAGCCGCGCCGATACTGTTGATGCTGATGTAGAAACTCCCCAGGTCGCCCAACTGGATTTTTTGTCCGGCCAGCAACTGCTCCCGCATGCAATCCACGGACATGGTGAGGATGGCAACGATATCCGAACGCTTGTACACGCAGCCATGACTGGCTATATGCTCGGCAAAGCGGTTGATGTCCATCACTTCCGAATACTGCGCACTTGCGTACGCTTTTTTGGCAACCGTCTTATCGGTAGGATTGCCACGCATCACGATACTGTAGTTAATCATAAATTAAAAATTATAAGTTAAAAATTAAAAGATAGGGAGACGATACTAATCCCAGGGGCTTACGATCACTAATCTTCGCGCGTCACGATTACTAATCTTCACCCTTCATCGTCTGACAGAACAAAGATACGACGTACCTCCGGGCAGAATAAGAGATGCGGTGAGTGATATGAAGGGATGTGGGAAAATGTGAGATTAGGTAAGATTATACCGGGTTCCGGCAATGGGTATACAGAAAAAATTCCGTACATTTACAGTGTAATAACCAGTTAAAGCATTGTTTATGAAGTACGTTGAAGACTACGAAAATATCCCCGGCAAAGAGTGGCCCGTCCGCCCCTATTACAAACGTGAACTGGCAGAGGCATACGCCCCCACCATTTCACCGGCATCCGCACTCAACCGCTTGTCCAAATGGATGAAGCTGAATTTGGAACTGGACGAAGCCCTGCGGCATACCGGCTACAAAGGCTCCCAGAAAATATTCACCTCCCTACAGGTGGAACTTATATTCAGGTATTTAGGAAAACCATGAAAGAATCAATCCCCCACATAGCGCGCCATGGCGCATTGGTTGCGGTAGATTTCATCCCCTTTCAGCTCGACCACCCGATAACCACGGCGGCCACCGGAACGGACAGCCTCATAGCCCTCCTGCTTCATCACCAGACCGAGGCGCGTGGGACTCAAGGGTTGCCGGATACCTATGTTGATATGTCCCAGTATCTGGGCATTGGTCAAGAACATACACTCCTCGCCCGGTATGGGGCGGCGATAGTACACCTGAACGAGCTCACGCTCCAGGCAGGGCACCTCAAAATAACGGTTATGAAGATTCACGGCATCAATCTCCTCCTGCTCAAACCAGTAGTGGAAGCCGCTCTTCCAGAGGGCATAGCCTTGCGCATACACTCCGGCATAATCTATGGGATAATCGAAAGGACTGTCTATGGAATCCACCTCGAAGGGAAGCCAACGGCGGTTGCCACTGAGGTCGTTGAGGAAGGTGACGTTATTGCTCGTGCCGCAGAAGCTGGCAATATGCGGACGGCTCTCCTTGAAGTGTCCGTAGGCGGCACGCTCGTTCACGTCTGTCATGCCGGTGATGGCCTTCAACTGGCTGACTGGGCAGAGGTCATCTCCTCCAGCTCTTCAAGGCATACCAGTGCAAACTCGGTCAGCGTAAAAAGGTCGTCCTTGCTGACGCGCCGGCTGTTGCTTTTCACATAAAAATAACGCTGAAGTTCGACAGGAAGCAGACGCTGCATCCAGGTAGTCTTGTAGATGCCCTGCTTACCGATGAAGACCAGAATCTCATGATTCACCACCTTGGTATCGAGCAGCGAAGCATGGTGGCCACCAGCCACTTCTTGAAATAGATGCCGAAAAGCTTCTGGTCGTCCTTCACATGTACGCCGGCAGCCAGACGGGCAATAGGGTCAGTAGTACCGTCCCAAGCAGGCAGCCCCTCCAGATAGGCTACAAAGGGATTGAAAAGCGGCGTGTACTCCGAATCGAGCACGGAACGTATGTCCGCAATGCGGGCAAGCATCCCTGCCTTGTTCATGCGGCTCCACAACGTGTTGACGTAGCGGTCGGTCAGCTCCGCATACTCCTCTCCGCAGTCGGCCATCAGGACTTCGAACTTGCCGCTCACCGTATTTTGCGGAACTTCGCCTGTTCGGAAAGGAACTGCTCGATATCTGCCACCGTGGCAAACTTTTCATCGCCCTCTCCCCTGCGGACAAGGGAGCGGGTGCCATGCTCCCCGGTATTCGCGTAGCAGGAGCCGATGACAGCTGCCACATCCCCGTCATAGTCGGGAAAGTGCTCCGCTGCCCAAGCGGCGGCTGTCTTCCGAGCCACTCCGTACTGGTTGAGCAGATAACCCATGCGCATCACATATTCGTTATGATGATGTTCACAATAACTCACTCCCTCCTCTTCCAGCAGGCGTTCGGCAGCTTTCACCACCTTCTCCAAACGTTTGTTGCGCTTTGTCGGCACAGCTTCGGAAGCGCTATCCTGCGGTTGGGGAGCAATCGGACTATCTTGCAAAACAAAAGAAGCGGCACTGGGATTGTAATATACATGAGGGTCGGAAGCCAGTCCACTGATACGGGTAGCATTCTTGCACTGCCCGTCGCTTTCGAAGCCCACCAGACAGGAATAGTAGTCGTTGACTTGATTGAAATACTTGGCGTATTGCCGGAAGGCTTTTCCCTTTTCCGCTCCGTTCAGGTCATCGATGCGGCAGATGATACGGATGCCATGACCGCTGATGGTGGTGTAGGCCATCAATGTATACTTGTCGGCACAAATCAATGTCAGTGTGGCAGCCATCCGCTCGGGAGCGATATGGTCCAGGTCGACCAAGGTATAGCCGGTCCAGGCACAGATATGTTCGCGGGTCTTCCCACCTTCAAAGCAGACGGCAACAGCGAAGCAGGGACAGCCGGACTTCTCGCGGTCGGCATCCCTACGCAGGTCTTGCTGCAAGTAGTAGCGATGTTTCTCGGTGCGGTCTCGCAGGGCAGCGTCGCATTTAATGATGTTGACTATTTCTTCAAGAGAAGTTTCTACTGATTCTGTGTCCGAATAGCCTCTGAAAAGGCTGATATTGCGGTGTTCCATAATTTACTGATTTTTGTTTATGTTTAAAATTACGACGCGAAGGAACGCATAAGTGCCCAGATACACAAGCCCGGTCGTTTCCACTACATGGAAATGATTTCGCTTGTTTTTATTATTGTTTAACAATTAAAAGAGTCAACATGACAAAGAAAGAGCCGGTCGCACCGGCATTCGGAGCTTTTCTCTGCAAACTCCAGAGTGAGCAGTTGGTTAACGGCAGACGTCTGACCAACGCAACCATCGCCCAAGAGACGATGATGAGTACCAAAACTTATAACCTTTTAAAAAAGGGCTGAGTAACAACATCAACCAGATACATGCCATAACGCATTTCTGGAGGTCTTTTCAGAAAACAAATTCGGAAAGGGAAAGGTTCGAGCAAGAAGTAGCCGATTGCCTGGAAAGTGATTTGAGGCATTACAGAATCCATACGGGAGTCTTGAAACCTTAACTTCACCCGAAGCGATGACACTTGTGGCACCCTTTTTCCAATACTTTCTATAGGCTGATATTTATCACACACAAACAATACAAGTTTGTGCATATTGATAATTTGCCTCGCGCGCGTAACATGTATTTATGTTTAAGGGGTGACACAGGTGTCAACTTGACTTTGAAACAACGGTACGGAAATTAGGAAAATACGCAACGACGGCTATGTCTACATAGACAAGACGGCCCTTATTCACAAGTTAGTGAACAGTGGCAGTTACTACTTCCTGAGCCGCCCGCGCCGCTTCGGCAAGAGCCTGCTCATATCTACCTGGAAGCCTACTTCCAAGGCAAGCGGGAGCTTTTCGAAGGACTGGCAATGGAAAAGCTGGAGAAAAACTGGGTGAAACGCCCCGTGCTGCACCTGGACCTGAACATTGGAAAATATGACACGCCGGACAGTCTGGACAAGATTCTGGACAATGCCCTCTCGCAATGGGAAGCAATCTACGGCACGGGGATAGCGGAAACCACCTTGGCGCTACGCTTCAAAGGCATCCTTGAACGCGCTTACAAGCAAACGAGCGAGCGAGCTGGAACGGCACTACCAGAACGTGCTCTTCATTGTCTTCAAACTGGTAGGTTTCTATACCCAGGCAGAATATCATACGTCCGAAGGACGGATTGACCTCGTGGTAAAAACTACGGACTACATCTACGTGATGGAGTTCAAACTGGAAGGCACTGCCGAAGAGGCCATCGCCCAGATAGAAGAAAAGCATTACGCCCACCCCTTCGAGACGGATTCACGGAAGTTGTTCAAGATTGGAATCAATTTCAGCAATAAGATGAGGAACATAGAGAGGTGGATCGTCAAAAACAACTAAATATTTACACAAAAACAATAATGTTTGCATATTCCAAAATATAATCACCATTTTTGTGAATATCATTATATAAATGTTGCAAACAAAAAAGTCATAATGTAACATTATGCTTTGCGCTATTTGCAAAAGTTCAAAGTATATGCAAAACATGTCGATTCAATCACAAAATAACAAACGATTAGCCAAAAACACATTGATTCTATATGCCCGCATGCTGTTCACTGTAGGCATCAGTTTCTATTCTACCCGTTTGATACTCGCCAATTTGGGAGTATCAGATTATGGTGTCTATAATGTTATAGGAGCTTTGTGTCCATGTTTTATATGGTGACAGCCACCATGACACAGGCAGTGAGCCGTTTCCTTACATTTGAATTAGGCAGGAATGATCCGAAAAAGTTGCAGCAAACATTCTCCACATCCCTAAATATTCTTCTCCTTCTTGCTCTGTTAGTAGTGCTGTTGAGCGAGACCATAGGCTTATGGTTTGTCAATACAAAGCTGAATATCGAACCAGACCGTATGACTGTTGCAAATTGGATTTATCAGTTCTCCCTTCTCTCTTTTGTTCTTGAGATGATTAGCGTGCCTTATAGTGCTTCGGTTATCTCGCACGAGAAAATGGGAGCATTTGCTTTCGTTACCATAGCCAAGGTCTTTTTGACGTTTGGCATAGCCCTATCGCTTGCTGCCAGCCCCATTGACAAACTGGTGTTCTATGGGATTCTTGTACTTGCTGTATCTGTCTCCATTCAATTGATGTACTGGATATATTGTAAGAAGAATTTCCCCGAATGCCAATACTCTACACATATTGACAAAGTCTTGTTCAAAGACATGTTCGGTTTTGCAGGATGGAACTTTCTGACAACCTGCACTTCCATGCTAAGCAGTCAAGGAGTGGGCATCATGCTTAACATGCACTTTGGTACGGCAATCAATGCAGCCCGTGGTATAGCTTCTCAAATCAATGGGACAGTAGGTGCTTTCTCTCGAAATTTCACTACAGCATTAAATCCACAGATAACAAAATCGTATGCAACCGGAGATATAGCATATACAACAAAACTGGTTTGCAGAGGAGCAAAATTCTCATACCTGCTATTTCTCTTCATCGCACTTCCATGCATGTTCGAAGTTGATTTTTTTCTTTCCAAATGGCTGACAGAAGTGCCTACTTACGCTGGTATTTTTGTCCAGTTGACATTTCTCAACACCTTAGTTGAAACACTACTAAACTCAAATGAGACGTTAAACAGAGCTTCCGGAAAAATCCGCAAATTCCAGATTATCATCAGTGTGGCCCAACTGCTAATTCTCATTGTTTCCTACATAGTACTTGAGATAACAGGCAATTCCATTTTGACTGTAGCAGTTACAAATGTCATTTATCTGTTGATTTTCATTCCACGCATTACAGTAAACAAACCCTTTATCGGAATAACATTCGGATATTTTTTCAAACATACGTTAAGAGGAGTCTTGATTGTAACCTGTATCTCAACTCTTGTATGCTTTGCATTCCTATCCGGTATGGAACAAGGTTGGATTCGTTTGTTCGGGACAAGTATCGTATCCACCCTAACAATAGCGATTACTTCATGGTTTTTTGCCTTAACGAAAGGTGAGAGAGAGAAAACAAGCGCTTTTATCAGAAAGAAAATTTACGCCATAAAACAAAACTAATGTTCAGAAATAAAACTACATTAATGTGCCTCTCTATCCTGGGCGTCATTTGCTATCATCTGTGCCTACGTGGCATACACATCGGTCGGTTGAATGTAGGATATGCTGGAACAGATGTCTTCATGTTGCTGAGCGGATATGGCATTGCCAAGTCGCTTGCCCACAATTCCATAAAACAATTCTATATACATAGGCTCCGGCGAATCCTTCCATTGTGAATTGTCATGATAAGCTCTGTATGTATAATAAATTTAATATTAGGAGTGGGAAATCTTGGTTTAGATATATTCCTGCTCAATATCACATCACTTTCATTCTATTACAACCCTGACTTGCTGCCCGAATGGTATCTTTCCACCTTGCTCCTATTCTATGCTGTCAGCCCGTTACTAAAAATACTTTTGGAAAAAGGTAGTTGGGGGTTAGTGATACTCATCAGTTTGGTTGTTGTCTTGGAAGAGGAATTTTTAGGAACCGGAAGATAGCAGTATGATAATGCGGTCGCCCGTTTCCCTCTTTATCTGCTGGGTATGCAGTGTGCCCTCAGTAACAAAGAGGATTTGCCTTATAAGGTCACCATTCCTTTGTTTCTATTAAGTGTTGCTTTCTTTTTTCAGGGACATCACTACCTATTTTCCGCATGTGCTGTGCTCCTCGCCATCCAAATAGCAAATATACTCATTGATAAATGGGGAGTCTTAAAGAACAAACTATTCAATTGGATTGGTACACACACTTTGGATATATATGTTGGCAATACTATAGCAGCGGTAATAGCCGAGCTGATTTTCTCTCCCGAAATGAATGTGTTTGACAAAATTTCCATCGACATAATGATGACTATAGGCCTGTCCCTATTGCTTTGGAAACTTAATTCACAACTACAAGATTTATGGTAAGAAAATATTTTCATTATCTCACAGACACTATTACATGTAGATTCAACCGGCAGTTTTCTCTAAAAAAAAGCAATATGAAATGGATAACCTACAATATAGGAGATCCGCAAGACAACAACTGCATCAAAGTTGAAAACAGTACCGTCACTCACACATCTATTAATATTACGGGTAAAAACAACCGCATCATCGTGCGCAACGGGGCAAAGATGTTCTTCGGAGGGATAAAGATTATAGGAAATGACAATGAGGTAGTGTATGATGGTTGTAAAGCTATGATTAATGTATTTATGAAGGGAAATGGATGCAAAATTACAGTCGGAAGAGGCTCTCTGATAGAGAGAGCACAAGTATAGTACTAATGGGACAGGGCAACCGTGTGGAAATCGGTGAAGAGTGTATGTTTGCAGAGAAGGTTGAGATTTGGGCATCAGATACCCACCTTATCACAGACCTGCAAGGCAATCCGTTAAACCCCTCGAAACCAGTCGTCATAGGCAAACATGTATGGCTCGGCAAAGGGGTAAACGTGATGAAAGGCGTAACAATAGGAGAACATACAACCGTAGGCTTAGGAAGCATCGTAACAAAAGACCTCCCACCTCATTGCATCGCGGCAGGTAGTCCGGCAAAGGTGGTAAGGACCGGAACAGACTGGCATTTAGGACATACTAATATATAAAAAATGATACTACATCTGATACTTTCTTTGATACTAAGCATAGAAACCATCATCATCATTGATTTTGCCATGGTGTTAAAGGGCATACATTTCAAATTAAGCTATATGGTATATCATTGCTATCACAATTCATACTATTAGCATTTTGTTCGGATACTCCCAACATATTACTTTTTACATTAGCTGCCACACTGTTCCTTATTCCTTGGGTAATGTATCTTCTGTGGCTTCCATTCGCAAAAACCTCACACGATTTTGAAGATGTTGATAATGGGAAAACAGCATGTTATGGCAACAAAAAAGTATTGCTGATAGTACCCCATCAAGACGATGAAATCAATGTGCTGGGCGGTATTTTTGAAGAGTTTATCAAATATGGTAGCACTGTACACATCGTATATGCCATAACAAACGGAACAATACAAGGTTTTAGATATACTGAAGCATTAAATTTGTGCAAACACATTGGCATTCCGGACTCTAATGTCACATTCCTTGGATATGGATTTATACATAGTAAAAAGGCGAACATACCTACCGTAACTAAAGGTACACAGAATGTTCCTGCATATAAAGAAGGTCAAGCCTTAACAAGAGAAAATATGGTGAACGACCTAAAAGAGATTATATTGCTGCAAAAACCAGATATTATTTTTGGTAGTGATTACGATTACCATGAAGAACATCATCTTGTAACTATTGCCATTGATGAGGCTTTGGGAAAAGTGCTAAAATCAAAGTCAAAGTATCGTCCTATGGTGATGAAGAGCTATGCTTACCGAACTACATGGGAATCTTATCCAGATTATTACAAAAATAATATCCGTTCTACACTTTACAAGAAAGCTACGGTGGAAACCTATCCGTGGGAAGAACGGTTGCGTCTGCCCATAGCAGCACACCTATTGAACAGAAGTCTACTCCGTTCAGATATTTTCCGGCAATATAAAACCTTCAAGTCACAGGGAGCTGCAATGCGAGCTATCAATTTCAATGCCGATAAAGTGGCATGGCAACGCCGTTCAGACTCTTTACTACTACAGGCTACATTCAGTTTCATCCGGCAAGGGAAGCAAATTGAACGACTTCTTACTCTATGATAAAAGTGAGACCTTTATGTTGAATCGTGACAGCTTCCCCACCGAGGGAGCATGGATACCGGAAGAAACGGATAAAGAAAAGAAAAGTTACTTTTACCTTGGCAAATCCATCACGTATTGAATATCTTCTGCTTTATCAGAATACTTGGAACAGCAATGTGGTGGAGAAAGTATCTATCTCATTTAACAATGAGAAACCTACCCAATATTCTTTAAGGACAGACGGTTATCCAACACGCATACATGTAAGAAAAGAAGATGTGGATTTTTTCACCATACGCATTATAAACAGCAGGGGCGCAAATGCCGGCCTCACAGAAGTGGAAGCATTTGAATGTAAAGAAGAGCAACCATTCAGCCTGATTAAATTGATGAATACATCGGAAGATTTCGTTTACGATTATTGGATAAATACATCGGGAGAGGAATCTTTCTTACTTTATGCCAAGGGTGATGCCTTGCTTCTTTCCGCAGCAGATTATTCCATTAGTGTGGACAATCCCAAATGCAAAGCTTTTATTATAGGGGCTGAAATAAAAGTTTACTGTCCTAAAGGTGAACAGACTCGCTTGATAGTAACATCCGTAAACTCACTGTATTCAGACACCGTCATACTTTCCAATCCCAACAAGATGAAACGCCTCCGCTGTGCTATTGGACAAAAAACGGAAGCTATATATTACGGTATTTTCATCGGAGATACACACAGAAAAGCAACTTCTCTCTCCATCTTGTCGATGATAAAGAGTCACCTATGTTTTATTCAAAAATAGGTCAAGATTACACTCTATTAATCTACATTATGCACGTGTCAGTAATATTTTTCATCACACGATTGATAAAAGACAATACATTCATAAACCCAATTTATGACTATTGTGGAGCAATCATTGTGTTTATTATCACACTACTATCATATAGTATCAAAGAAGGAACTTTTCTGTTTACAAAAAGTAAAAAAATCAACGAATGAATAGCTACAAATTATACGCAGTAAACTACGCTGATCCAGCATACGAATTCCGTCGCAAAGTAAATACCGATTCACTCAAAAAATTTGGAAAAGTGGATGAAGTGTTTGAATATGGTTCAGCAAGCATCCCCGAATTCATTGAAGCTCATCCTGATTTGTTTAAATACAAATTCGGAGCAGGCATGCATTCTTGGAAGCCTTATATCATTTTAAAGGCACTTGACAATATCAAAGACGGTGATTGGCTGTTTTATTGTGACTGCGGTGCAGAGATTATAGACGATGTACATAAGTTGACAGACCATGCAATAACAGATGGTGAAGACTTTATGGTGTTCCAACTGCTTTGGGCTACCACACGAGAGTACACAAAAGCGGAAGTCATTAGGTGGCTTTATGTGGAGAATCCCGATTTGCCGCAGGTGTTAAGTGGATTCATCTTTATGAAAAAGAATACCAAAACCGTCGCCTTGATTCAAGAATGGCTTAACTTATGTATAGTGGAAAAGTACATTGCATGTGAACGTTTTGATGAGACAATACCTAATGACCCGATTTTTAAAGTGCATCGTGACGATCAGTCGTTACTTGACATCGTTGTTCGCAAACACGGCATACGCCCCTATCGCGACCCGTCGGACTACGGTCTGCGCAGCTATTTCTGGCAACCCTTGGGGAAAGACGAGCGGCGGAGCGATTATCCCGTAGTGGTGCTGTCGTTCCGGCGAGCCGATGCAGCAGAATACAAGAAGACATATTTCCAACGCTATCGCCTATGGCAATTATGCTTAGGACATTATGGTATCTACCGCAGGATCAAGAAACTCTTGATAAAAGCCGGAATATTGAGACGCGAACCTTCTGGTTAGGTATATGACACCAGTACACTGCAACCTACGCTCACTTAACTTGCCGAAGAAGATCGGGTGTATACTACAGATTGTAGAATGGTAGGTTCACATCATACCTTTGTAGCATTTCGGATTAAATTATAAAAGGACATTTAAAATTCAAGGAATTCATGAAACTTAGACTTTTTGGACCAGGTGGTCGTGTATGGCGATTGGCTTTCCGAATAAAACATACCGCTAAATCATTAAAGTACAGACAATTATACAATATAAGGGGGGGGTAAAAACAAGAACCTGTATTTCTATGTAATCGGTATTACGATGAAAAACGAAGGCTTCTTCAGTATGGTAAACAAAACAAGAGCACATATAATATATGCACTTGACAATGGCCTGACACCAGTTGTCAATTGGAGGGATTTCCCGAATCCATACTTGCGCAACGATGGCACAAACCCATGGGAATACTTTTTGAGCAACCCTGCGGGTATACGCTAAATGACGTGTACGGCTCAAAACATGCAAAATTCAGCATAGACAGTCCTTTCCCTAATCGCAAATATACGATATGGGACGTTTCATCTGCCGACAAAGCCACAAAAGAAAAACTAAAATCCGTTACAACGGAATATATCCGGCCCCAAAAAACATTAAAGGAGTATTTTTTGAAAGGGATGCCTGATGCTTTTAACGGAAACAACCACATTGTTGCATGTATATGCCGTGGAACGGACTATTTTGACACACCTTTGATTGGAATTGAGAAACAACCCACTCCACAAATGGCAATCGAGCAAGTAAGATGCATGATGAAGAAACATAACTGCAACATGGTTTATTGCGCTACGGAAGACGAACGCATATACCGGATGTTCGAAAAAGAGTTTGGCGAGAAACTGATACCCAATACCCAGGAAAAATACGGGGACAACCATGGCAAGCTGTTGATGCAAATAAATAGAGAAGAGAAACGTGACATCCTTGAAATCACAAAGCAATATTATCGCTCCATGTATATTGTTTCACAATGTGACTGTCTTGTCGCCGGAGTTGTGAGCGGCACAAACGCCGTGTTGTGTATGCCCAACAAGTTTAAAGACACTTATATCTTTAAACTCGGCTGTGTCACGGAAGAAGATGTAAAAGAATACAGAACATTATGGGATTAACATATATCAAAAGCAGATTTCTTCATCCGGTAAAAATGAAGTGGTATGACCTCCAGATAGAAATTATCGGAGCATGGAAGTTTTTCTTGAAACGGCAACGTAGCGGTGAGCGCAAACTGACGAAAATTCATTACCAATCAACGGACAAAATCTGCGGAAACAAGCGGTCTACTGTCATTTATATGGCCAACGGATACACTTGGCATGGCGGACTGGCTGACAGGTTAAAAGGCATTGTGTCGCTTTACGCCTGGTGTAGCGACCACTCCAAACCATTCAAGATAAATTTCTGCCATCCGTTCCGGTTACATAACTACCTGATACCCAACGAATACGATTGGCAGATTGCCGATGAGGATATTTCGTATAATCTTGTGAGGTAGCTGTCAAACAATGCCTCATAGCTCCTGTCTTGCAGTACCTACGGTACAGCCAAGATTACCGGAACTGCTTGGCGAGTGGCTGGATGAGCATTTAGTACAAACAAATGCCCAGTTGCACGTATATACCAATATGCGATATGGCAACAGCCGATTTGCAGAACTATTCGGCAAGTTGTTCAAACCAGCTCCTCGTTTACAGAATTTGATAGATTACCACAAGGAACAGATAGGAGGGAAATATATTTCCATCTCATTTCGTTTTACCACTTTATTGGGAGATTTTACTGATTGTACGGGAGCGGCACTTCCGGTAGCCGAGCGTCAGCCACTGATTGAAAAATGCCTGCATGCCATTTCACAAATAGCGAAAACCGCACCTTCGCATGACAGAATCTTGGTAACGGCGGACAGTTCCACTTTTTTAGCGCAAGCTGCCGCTTTGTCTCATGTATATGTGATTCCCGGTAAGGTGGGGCATATTGATTACGATAATGATGATGACGTCAATATGAAGACATTCCTCGACTTTCTGCTTATCGCGGATGCGGAAGCCGTGTATCTGTGTAAAAGCGGCAAGATGTATAAAAGCGCTTTCGCGCAAACTGCCGCCATGGTACACAATAAACCTTTTGAAGTGAAAGAATGCTGAAAAGATGAAGAAACATTTGTGTGCTGCCCCAGAATGTACAGGCTGTTTGGCATGTTTGAATGTTTGTCCCAAACATGCCATTGGTGTGACCGAAGGATTCTTGGGTGAGATTTTACCTACAATTGACGAAGACAAGTGTGTCGATTGCGGACTTTGTGACAAGATATGTCCATCGTTGAATCCGTCGCCGATGCATCTGCCTATGGATTGCTATGCCGCATGGACGAAAAATGAGGTGGATTATGTGTCTGCTACCAGTGGAGGGATGGCCACCGCCATAAGTAAATCCGTCATCAGTAAAGGTGGTGTTGTATATGGATGCGCAGCCCATGGACTTCAGGTGAAACATATGCGCTGTGCCACTATGAAGGACGTGGAGAAACTGAAAGGCTCCAAATATGTGCAAAGCGAGATGGGAGACCTTTATCAAGCGTTAAAGAAAGATGTTCTTGAAGGTCTGACAGTGCTCTTTATCGGGACTCCCTGCCAAGTAGCCGGCGTAAAAAATTATTTAAGGCAAGAATATGACAACTTGTTGACTGTTGATTTGATATGCCATGGCGTTCCCTCACAGCAAAGTTTGCACGCATCTCTGCGTCATGCCATACGTGATATAGAGCCTACCAAGGTAACTTATTTGTCTTTTCGTAATCATGCAAAAGGAGATTTTTGTTTAGAATGTCGAGGCTTTAAAAAAGATGGCAAGCCTTTCATCTTTGAACGAGGAATAGATTATTCCAATTCCTATTATCCAGCTTTCTTTTTTGGAAATTCTTATCGTAACAGTTGCTATCAATGCCGCTATGCCTATCGGCAGCGCATATCGGATATATCTATCGGCGACTTTTGGGGATTGAAAGATGAAAAAGTACATCGTGAGGCCGATAACGGCATTTCGGTCGTTTTGGTGAATACGGACAAAGGAACGGCATTTTATGCGTTGATGCAAGCAGACGTGCATAGCCATCGGCAACCAGTAGAAGATGCCATCGCGGGCAATGCGCAACTCAACGCGCCCACTCGCCGTACGGGACGAACCCGTTGCTTCAGGTTCTTAGCCGGTATTGCTCTTTTGAAGCAGCCTTTCGCATCACATGGATGGACAGAATTCTGAAAAGTAAAATGAAGTATTGCATCAAAAAAATAATCAGAAAATAATGAAAGGTACAGTAGGAATAGTGGATTTTCATGCCGCGACCAATTACGGTTCCGCCCTATTGGCTTATGCCTTGCAACGGGTGGTAAGCGATATGGGATATGATTGCAGCATCATCAATTACCAGCCGCAAAAGCAGGTAGATGGCTATCGCTTGCCGATTTTGGTAAGCCGTCATCCGGTGAAACGTTGGATAGAATCACTTTGTTGGCTTCCATACAATAAACAGATGAAGCGAAAGGTGGACAAATTTAAGTCGTTTGCGCACGACTATATGCGCCTGACACCCTATTGTTGCGACCCATCTAAAATCAATGAAGAATGTGCACTTCGATCTATTATATACGAGCGACGAGACATTGGAATTGACCGGATGCTTTGAGTTTGAATGGTATTATTACCTCGATTTTGTACGGAACGGAAAGAAGATCGCTTATGCTCCAGCATGGGACCGAACGGACGGAAAACCATACCGGCACATCTTGCCGAGCGTGTGCGAAGAGAAGTGAAAACCTATCAGGCTGTGGCAGTGAGAGACAGTGGAACGGCGGCTTTCTTTGATTCAATCTGCCCGTGGTTCTCGACCCGACTATGCTGCTTGATGTAGAAGAATGGAATAAACTTGCGGGTGACTCGCTTGATCAAAGGCGAGTATGTATTCTATTACGATCCGTTTGACCATGAAGTTGGTAAGAATGACGGCTCGGGAATATGCCGTGGAGCATGGTTACCGTATCGTGTCGAGTAACATCTATATGATTTTCCAAAAAGATACCCGAACATTCGATTACCGTTTGGATGCAGGGCCTTTGGAATTTCTGAATTTTGTGAAATATGCTAAATATTGCATAGGCAGATCGTTCCATCTTTGCGTGTTTTCTTTATTATTCCGAAAGGAATTCCAAATGGCGGACGGTTTAATTGACGCACGTAACCGTGAATTGGCGGAATCCTTATGGGGAGATGTGGAACGTTTGAGCAAAGCAGGTGATAACGATATGATTGTGTCGGCTACCGATTATACGGCAGAGGTTGAGACACGTTTTCGTGATTTGCGTGAATCGTCGTTGTTGTTTTTAAATAAGGCTTTAAATTCATAGTAAATGATGAATACTCCTAAGATTTCCATATTGGTTCCCGTTTATAACGTGGAAAAATATCTCCAACGTTGCGTGGACTCCGTACTTGCGCAGGACTTCACGAATTGGGAAATGATACTTGTTGACGACGGCAGCCCTGACCGTTGTCCGCAGATGTGCGATGCGTTTACGGCAAAGGACACACGGATAAAAGTGATACATCAAGAAAATAGAGGGGCACATGCGGCACGAAAGGCCGGATTTGAACATGCCAAAGGGGAATATTTGGTGTTTTTGGATCCAGATGATTATCTCTTACCTAAAGCCTTAAGTTCATTATATGCCAAAGCTATAGAAAGTAAATACGATATAGTAAAAGGGGCTAACCTGAGAGTGCGGAATAATGGTACATCAAGTAATTGAAACACCAATCTTGTCAGGAAAAGAAATCGTTGGGGAGGAGAACTATCTGTTTGCTCTGTTGTCTTATCACATATTGCCTTATTTATGGGGGGGCATTTACAGAAAGACATTATTTTCTGAAGAAATATTCAAGTCTGCGACAAACATATCCATCGGAGAAGACTGGATAACCAACCAGTCCATTTGGCGTGGCGTTAAAAGATACGCAGCTATAGACAATGTTGTATGCGCATACTATATTAATAGCAGTTCAATGATGCAGACACGAGTCCTTTCACATGAGTATCATGAATCTTTCGGAAAAATGATGCTGCAAATTGCAACGGGAGCATCTTCAAAAATCATGCAGACCATTGAACGTAACAGAATAATGGTGCATATAAAATGTTTCTTTACACCGGAAATAGGTTGGGATAACACTTGGTATAACGTCATTTATGAATATGTGAAGAATGACAATAATTTAAAAGCACTACTGCAAAACAATGATAAAAAATTCCTTGAATTCATAAGAAGCAGAACCATCTTCAGACTATACACTTTCGTTTATAGAATATTGTTTCAAGGTATAAAATTACACGGCCGCAAAAGAAGTGTGCTTTATAATTTTTCCACCACATAATAAGCAAAATACAAGAAGTAATCATTCATCATATTGGTAAATGAACAGTTTAAAGCAACTCTACAAAGACATTAAAACAAGCTGGGGGAAAAAGTTCCGTTGGATAACGGCTTTCTTCCTATTGTGGATATATAGGACCATATTTATGCCAGCAGGAGATGGAGGCTTTGCACAAGCCTTGCAAATAATATCCCTTTTCAGTATGTTATTTATTGTATATTCTCATTGGCAAAGGAAAGTTGTGGGAATATTCAGAATATCGAATCCACCGATACGCACATTGCTACTATTATATTTCTATGCGTTGTTGAGTGCCACATGGGCGTTCATGCCTGCATTCTCCGCATTCTTGAGCATACAGAATTTTATACTAATGGCTTTGACTTTGGCTGCTAAGCATGCCAAAAACATTTGACGGTGTGGAAAAGAGTTTGGTATATCTCATTATGGCAATGGCCTTTTTCAGTGCTATCGGTGGAAGATACAATGTAGGATGGCCTATCTTCATTCATTTGCTGCAAACGGGTACTTGTTCTGCCATGTGTTTTGCCTATTGCTTTGCAGAATGGATAAAGGAAAAAAAAGACAAGAAACGCCTGAGGTTTTTCAGAACGGTCATGCTGATAAGTTTCGTATTGCTTGTTACGAGTACATCAAGCGGTGCCAATGCATCTTGTGTCGCCGGCATAGGCACAGCCATGCTGTTCAGCGGTCATGCCATGTGGGGAGCTTTAATGGCATGTATTGCATTTTTGCATTTATCTACCAAGACCAACTTATGGACTTATTGTTGCTCATCATGCCAGGTAAAACAAAAGCAACTATTGAAAGTGCCACTGGCGCGACCGATTGTGGGAACAGATATTGTATTTTGCAGCCCAAAAACCCATGTTCGGATGGGGCTTTGCTTGTGCCGAACGCGTGGTATCGGTCAAAGGCACCGTGCTTTCACCCGATGCTCATAACAACTACATAGGTTTCTACGGCAGCTTAGGGTATGCGGGTTGCGTACTGGCAGCTCTGCATTTCGTGACCTCGCTTTTTTCATTTTTCAAAAACAGCTTGAAGCGCGGCTACTTGGGACTTATGTGTGCCATGGTGGTGGCTTTGGTCAACGGATATTCCTACGGTTTCCTTTCGGGCAAGGCATGCGTCATCACAATTGCTTACTTTGCCATAATAGTTGCCGGTTATCATTTTAAAAGAGCGCAACGTCTTGAACAATTGATACGAAGATGAATAAAGATTTAAGTGTAAAAATCAGCATTGCGGGTTTTATCTGTACTCTAATGGTAGTATATAGGCATTCACTCAACTACCTTGCATTCTTCCATTCGTGGAGTCCACAAGGATTGAACGGAATAGTGGAAGACTCTTGCATGCGTCTTACTCAAATAGCAGTTCCTTATTTTTTTATGGTATCCGGTTTTTTCTTTTTAGGAAAGAACTATTATGAACCGCAAAGCTATAGACAAATGATCATCAAAAAATACATACGTTGTTCATTCCATTCGTAATTTGGAATGTAACAGGAGCCTTGTGCTTATTGCCTTTTGACAAAAAAGCCGTTGGCACGGATATATTCTCGGTGATTCAGAATCTGTTCAACAGCCATTGGTACGGTCCGTTGTGGTATGTCAGGGATTTGATGGTTGTGATGATGTTATATCCTATATATGGATGGCTGTTCCGCATAAAATCATCGTTGCCGATATGGATAACTGTGACCGTATTGTTCTATCTATGGAAACCTATAGATTGCTCAGTCTTGTCCTCTGAATGTTTAGTATTTTTTGTATTGGGAGGATTGATAGGCAAACACCCGGAAATGCTATCTGTCAGGATGCGCCTTGCACCAACTCTTGCCATCTCAGCCATCTGGTTTGCAGCCTGCTTTACCGGCTTTATGACTTTCAACGAATGGATACACAAGCTGACAGATATGACAGGCATAGTAGCGTTCTGGCAACTGCTGAACCATATACCGGAAACGTGGCGGCAGAAAATGCTGCATCTTTCGACTTTCTCATTTCTCATCTATGTGATGCATTTCTATCCTATGAAATTATTCAAACAAGGCATCGCACACATCTTCTATGGCAACGATATCATCGCAACGATCACATACATATTACTGCCAATTATGATTTCGTACTTAATAATACTTATAGGACAAGGCTGGATTAAATTGTCCCCAAAAACTTATTCTTTAGCAATAGGAAACAGGATATGAAAGAAACGATATATCTTACTCGCGATGAGAGCAATATAATAAAGGGGATTCTTATCCTGCTAATAGTATTGGGACATAATCACTTTCTTATGGATGGAGAATATGTGAGACTACAAATCCAATTATACAAATTCCACGTAATCGAATTCTTCATATTGCCATTCTTCTATAAAATGAAAGCTGACACGAGTTGGGAGCACCTGAGAGATATCATTGTCAGGAACTGGGTGCTTATTTATGGATTTTGTCAGCTTGTTACCTTACAAGTTGCATTTATTTCCATAAAATCGGGCTGGAATGGGGACACATATCAGCCATTCTTTTGGGTACACAGACACATTTGAGCAAATACTACAATTTTGTATTCCCTTGGTTTCTGCCCACCTATTGTTCGTTCTTTATCTTGTACCTTCTGTCGTTGAAACACAAGTGGCTCTATGGGATAATGATAATATTGTCTGTTGTCACATGGGGATGTACTTGGGAAGAATTTTATTGGTTCAAGAATACAATGCCCTTAGGCATCGGACTGGCAATAGGATATTTTGCATACGGCTGGATGGCATCTGCTTTAAACAGCCTATCTGCCTATATGAAATATGCAGGAGCTGTTGTGTTTGTTGTAATAAACATATTACAGATTATGGATATACGTGTACCTATGGGAAGCACCTTGCTTGTGCCGACATTCTTTCTGCTTCTATTGGCATTGTTGCCACACCTTAATTTCAAGTGGTTAAAAACAATAGGAGAAAATTCCCTGGGAATATATTTGTTCAATATGTTCATCATAAACATCTTATGTGCGCTCTTACCCAACAACTTGATTACCGGTGTATTTATATTTATTGTATCTGTCTGTTTATCGCTATTTATTTCTATATGTATCAATAAAAGAATGTTCTTAAAACGAATTCTGTTTCCAAGTAGCATTAAGGATATAAAAACTGCTTTAACACAAAATAGTATGAAAGTATTATATTGCAACCCGATATTTCTGGATTATAGACTACCCTTTTATAAAAGACTGAACGAATTGTTTGACGGCAATTTCTATGTCATGTATTCCACAACACGTTATAAAATGCGCCATAATGAACATTTGCTCAAACAAATTCCTGAAGTTTTGGGTAGAAATGCCTTGCCTTTTGAAAATGAAAAACTCTTCAATACTTATGAAATGTCTTTCAAAAGATATAATGGTGAAAAGGGAAAACGAATTCCTATCACAAAAGGATTGTACCGAAGCATTAAAAATATAAAACCGGATGTGTTGATAACAGAGGGATTTTTCCAATGGACACCATTACTAGTCCTATATTCTTTTATCCATCGAACTCCTATATTCATGGGCTATGAGCGCACTTGCCATACAGAGCGTAATACAAAGTGGATAATGAATCTATACCGAAAAATCATAAATCTGTTTGTAACCGGATATCTTGTAAATGGAAACGAAACAAAACGCTATTTACTGCAACTCGGCATCAAAGAAGAAAATATATTCATTACCGGCATGAGTGCCGACAGCACATTACTGAAAGCAGGTATCGCATCAATGACTGATGATGAAAAAGAATCATTGAACTGCAAATTCGGAAAATGTATAAAATATTTGTTTGTAGGCCAACTTGTAGAGAGAAAAGGAGCCAAATATCTGTTACAAGCATGGCGCCAACATATAAAGAAACACCCAGATGACTCCTTAATTTTATTAGGAGACGGTCCACTAGCTCCTGCCTTAAAAGATTCTTTCGGAGATATGAGGTCTGTTCATTTCTTAGGAAAGATTCCTTATCAAGAAGTATATAAATATTATGGTATCGCAGATGTTTTCGTATTACCGACTTTAGAAGACAACTGGAGCCTGGTTGTACCCGAAGCGATGTCTTGCGGATTACCCGTTGCAACTCTATCTACAACGGATGCCATCCTGAACTCGTGAAGAGGGATGCTAACGGAATAACTTTCGACACGTATGACATCCAATCTATTGCAGATGCTTTGGAATATTTCCACCATCATGATTTAAAAACCATGGGACAAGCTTCTATTGAACTTGAAAAACCATTCAATACGGAAAATTGTGCACAACGCGAATACGATGCTATTATTCGTAGTTTAGATAAAAAAACTGGTAAATGAACAATATCAACAATGTACACAATTGTGTTGGATGTCTATCGTGCGTTGACAGATGCCCGAAACATTGCATTCATATATCCAATGATTCTTTGGGACATATACATACGCATGCAGAAGAGACACAGTGCATCAACTGTGGCTTGTGTGTAAAAAGTTGCCCCGCTATACAGAAACCCGATTATAGAAAACCAAATAAGGCGTATGCTTTGTGGAGAAAGGACGATAGCTAAGGCGGCAGAGTTCTTCAGGTGGATTGGCTGCGGTATTGTCCGAACGGATGATAGCAGAAGGAGGTATCGTTTACGGATGCGCTTTCGAGAAACCTTTTTCTATAAAGCATATCCGTTGCTCATCTGCGGATGAATTGGAAAAGCTGAAAAGCTCAAAATATGTACAGAGTAACTTGGCAGGTATCCACTCGCAAATAGCAAATGATTTGAAGAATGGGAAAAAAGTATTATTCATCGGTACACCATGTCAAGTAGCCACAGTGGCTCTGTATACTAAAAAGTTTGGAACCAATCTGTTTACTGTGGACGTAATTTGCCACGGAGTTCCATCCATACAACTGTTCAAATCAAGTTTGCCTACTGATATCGTAGAATGCAACATTGACAAATTAACTTTCCGTGACGACACTGCTTACAGATTAAAAATATATAAGTCTGGAAAAATAATTTATAAAAGAGAATTACATATCGACTTATACATGAAGGGATTTTTTAAAGCTATTTTTTGCAGAGACAGTTGCCACGAATGCAAATATACCCGAAGTGAGAGAGTCAGTGACCTGACCATCGGGGATTTCTGGGGAGTGGACAAATCCCAAATACATACGAATACTGACTACGGATTATCACTTGCGTTAGTCAACTCAGAGAAAGGTCATGCCATGCTCCGGAATATAGTTTCAGAGGTGAACATGGTGGAAAGACCGATGGAGGAAGCCATTGCCGGCAACAAGCAACTGAGATTCCCTATGAAGAAGACATGGCGATCTAAAATATTTAAGACATTGTATCCTATTTGTGGGTTCAAATGCTCAGCTGTTTGTTCTATGCCTGACATTGTTCTCAAGAATATGATTATAAGAAAATAACCTATATGAAAATACTTACCCTTACTACATACAATGTTTATAACTACGGTGCAGCACTACAGGCATACGCCTTGCAGACCTATCTACAATGTATGGGACACGATGCGGTGCTAATAAACTACCAACCGGAATATCTGACACGAAGTATGACTACCGATGGGTGAACCCGGAATCGAAACTGAGCCGGTATGCCGTGACACGCATAGCATATCGCGTGATGAAGTACCTGCAACGGCAAACCACCATGGGCCGCAAACGGCAGTTCGACCGTTTCATCGACTCGTATCTGAAGCAGACACGAGAATACCGCACGCTCGAAAAGCTGTGCCAGAATCCACCGGAAGCCGACCTCTACGTGGTAGGGAGCGACCAAATATGGAACGTGTTTTACGAAGCGGGACGCGATCCGGCTTTCTATCTCGAATTCGTAACAAAGGGCAGAAAAGCATCATACGCTGCCAGCTTCTCTTACGTGGATATTCCCCAGAAGGAGAAAAAAAAATTGCCGAATGCCTGCGGACATTTGATGCTGTGTCTGTAAGGGAGAGTCATGGATTGCAGTTGCTCAGGGAGATGAACATTCCGGGGGAATGGGTGCTCGACCCCGTATTCTTACTCCCTATAGAACAATGGAAACAATTGATGGTAACAAACATCTCCAAAGAAGATTATCTGTTGATTTACGACTTTGAAGGAAATAAAGAGTTGAAACGTTTTGCCAAGGAGTATGCACGCCGTCATCACTTGAAGATTTATGTCATAGCAGATACTTACCCGTTGCTTTATGCCGACAGAAACTTCATGAAAGCAGGTCCTCGTGAGTTTGTTTCGATGATTTATCACTGCAAAGCATTTATATCCAATTCGTTTCATGGCACGGCATTCTCCATTATGTTCAACAAACCTGTCTTCGTATTTAACAGACATCGACATAAAGTGAATTCACGTATGGAAAGCTTGATGACCCTCTTCGGAATAAACCAATGTATATTGGACAACCCCGAAAAATGGGAAAAAGCTTATTATTACCCTTTCAATTACGAACAGATCAATCACACCAAGCAACGCGAATTGATTAAGTCGAAAGCCTACTTGGATAATTTGTTAAACATATGTACACATCCATAAAATGCTATGATAGATTTATCTGTAATCATACCGGTTTATAATGCCGCCCCATCCATTAACCGCACATTAGATTCTATTTTCAACCAGCAAACATCTTACGCTATAGAGGTTATTCTCATTGATGATGGGAGCAAAGATAACTCCATAGAGATTATCAAAACCCGAAAAGAAGCCAACATCACATTATTACGACAAAAACGAAGGACCTTCTGCTGCCCGTAACAATGGGATTAAGACAGCACAAGGTCGCTATTGCGCTTATTTGGATGCAGACGATTAATTGGAACAAGGTTTATCGAAAAAACTGTTTCATTTTTGGACAACCATCCTGATTGTGTGGCAGTAATGTTGCGCAACGTCACCTCACTGTCTCCGGTTCATTTGAAATCCCCAGTTGCTACCAAGAGTATAAAGAAGCTTTCATCTTAGAAGATTTTTTCACTTTCTGGGCAAAGCACATGCATGTCTGTACAGGAAGTGTCTTAATCCGCAAAGAAGTGATTAATATAATTGGAGGACAACGTAAAGACCTTCGCATCACTGAAGATTTGGAGTTTTGGGCTATGGTATCTACCTATGGACAATGGGGATTTATCCCGGAAATTCTTTTTGTAAGCGATGGTGGAGACGTGACCCGTAGTCAAGGCTGGTTAAACAAAATGATGATACGCTGGAACAGCGCGCCCAGTATTGCTGATTGGGAAAAGCGCATTGTTACACGCCTGCCCAATGAACTACCTGCAGGTTATTTAAAAGCCCGTGGTCGTATTTCACGCAACCTCACTTATTGCCAACTTCTCTCCGGTCGTTTGACATTGAGCCGTCAAGAGGCTTTGAAATATGGCAGATATTTTGTGAAGGACTCCATTGGTAAACTCATGAATATGACGAAACATACTCCTATTACTTGGTGGATGTTGGCGAAGTTGCTGCAATACAGGGAGTATCACCGGAAGTAGTAAAGTTCACATAAACAATAGGTACATCATCAATATATGCCACGAGAAAGGTATCAAACTGATAATGGTAACCTCGCCATAGCACACTGGTTGAAGTCTATACTTTGAATTTGATTAAACGAAACATGAAACCAAGAGTTCTTTTTATAATGCACATGCCCCCACCCGTACACGGTGCATCCATGATGGGGGAATATATCCATGACAGCAAAGTGATAAACGAAGCTTTTGACTGCCATTATCTTAACTTAACTCTTGCCAAAGATATCAATGACATAGGAAAAGGAGGAATAAGGAAACTTATTGTTTACTTAAAAAAACAGATACAAATAGCAAAAACCGTTAAGAGAATAAAGTCACAATTATGCTATTTGACTCCCAATACCAAAGGTGGGGCTTTCTACAAAGATTTTTGTACCCTATTCCTGCTAAAATGTTTGGGACAGAAAATCATAATACATTTTCATAACAAAGGTGTGAAATCAAGAGAAGGACGATGGCCGGACAAATGGTTATACAAAGCCTTTTTCAAGAATATACAGATAATACTGCTGGCTCCCCCACTCTACAATGATATCCAAAAATTTGTAAAACCAGAACAGGTGGTATACTGTCCCAATGGCATTCCACAAAACGTAACCTATGATTTTTCCAAGAAAAGAAACAACCCTTTCAAATTATTATTCCTCAGCAACATGTTAAGGGAAAAGGGGGTATGGGATTTGATAGATGCACTAAATATCGTAAAGAACGATGGTTATTCATTTCATTGTGATTACATTGGAAAATGGAGTGACATTGCGGAAAGTGAATTCAACCAAAAGGTAAAACACAAAAATCTAGACAAGTATATACAGCACACGGAGCCAAATATAGAGAAGAAAAAGAATTGTTTCTTAAACAAGCAGACTTATTTATATTTCCCACTTATTATCATAATGAATGTTTCCCATTAGTACTTCTTGAGGCTATGGAACAGGGACTACCCTGCATCAGTACGAATGAGGGAGGAATACCCGGTATCATAGAGGAAGGCAAAACCGGATTTATCGTGGAAAAACATAGTCCGCAACAGCTGGCAGAAAAGATAGAATATTTAATAGACCATCCCATGATATGTGCTAAAATGGGTAAAGCCGGTAAAGAAAAATTTCAAAGGGAATTCACTTTGGAAAAGTTTGAGAACCGGATGAAAGATATTTTAAAAGAATGTATAGCTTCATACAAGAAGTAAATAGAAAAAATTAATTTTATAACTAGGGTATTAGTCATGTTAGAAAAAAATGCAAAGATTTTTATAGCGGGGCATCGTGGTTTAGTAGGTTCCGCCATCTGGAACAACCTGCGACAAAGAGGTTATACAAACTTAGTAGGACGCTCACACAAAGAACTGGATTTGCTGGACGGAACCGCCGTAAAGAAATTTTTCGATGAAGAACGACCGGAAGCGGTGGTACTGGCTGCCGCCCATGTGGGTGGCATTATGGCAAACCTGCAATACCGGGCGGACTTATCTATCAGAATCTGCAAATCCAGCAGAACGTAATCGGCGAGAGTTTCCGTCACGGAGTAAAGAAGCTGCTCTTCTTGGGAAGCACCTGCATCTACCGCGTGAAGCTCCGCAGCCCATGAAGGAAGAAGTGCTGCTGACCTCTCCGCTGGAATACACCAACGAGCCGTATGCCATAGCCAAAATAGCTGGGCTGAAGATGTGTGAAAGCTTCAACCTGCAATACGGAACCAATTACATAGCCGTGATGCCTACCAACCTATATGGACCGAACGACAACTTCCACCTGGAAAACAGCCATGTACTGCCTGCCATGATCCGCAAGATTTACCTTGCCAAATGCCTCAACGAAGGGGATTGGGATGCTGTACGCAAAGACATCAACCTGCGTCCAGTGAAAGGGGTAAACGGCAGCTATAGCAACGAGGAGATTCTGGCAGAGCTTGCCAACTTCGGAATAACCCCGGAAGCGGTCACCTTGTGGGGAACCGGCAAACCGTTGCGTGAATTCCTATGGAGCGAAGAAATGGCAGATGCCAGTGTACATGTACTGCTGAATGTAGACTTTAAAGACACATATGCTCCGGACAGTAAAGAAATACGCAACTGCCACATCAATGTGGGCACAGGAAAGGAACTCAGCATAAAGGAAGTGGCTGAAAAGATTATAGCCGAAATAGGATTCAAAGGTGAGCTGCGATGGGATGCCTCGAAACCGGATGGCACACTGCGTAAACTGACGGATGTGACCAAACTGCATAACCTGGGATGGCATCATAAAATAGAAATAGACGAAGGAATACACCGTTTGTACGAATGGTATCTGAAAGGTATCTGCATCAATCATCAGACCAACTAAATTACATTTTTCACATTCCTCTTGTATATTACACACATAATCTTTACATTTGCGCAGTTTTCATACATGATTACATCGTTCTGTTCAAAATACCTTTCCATGTGACAGGCGATAGCGTAGCGTACTCTGCGGAAAATTATCATTCCTTTTATACATGTTGAAGTTAAAGACAATTTCGCTTCTGGGACACAGAAGTGAGCTTGACGCATTGCCCGAAGGCAAACTGCTGATTAACACCATCAATGCGCACTCGTATAACACAGCATTGAAAGATCCTGCCTTTGCAGAAGCTTTGCTGAGGGGAGACGCATTGATTCCGGACGGAGCAAGCATTGTACTGGCATTCAAACTCCTGAGACATGAGAAGATAGAGCGCACAGCGGGATGGGACTTGTTTCTGTACGAAATGGATAAGCTGAACCGGAAAGGAGGAACCTGCTTCTTTCTGGGAAGTAGCGAAGACACCTTGAGGAAAATAAAGGTAAAAGCTGTCCGGTTATATCCCAATATCCGGGTAGAAACTATTCCCCACCCTACAAGCCGGAATTCACCCAAGAAGACAATCAACCATGATAGCCGCCGTAAACCGGGCACAGCCGGATTTGCTCTGGGTGGGCATGACCGCTCCCAAACAAGAGAAATGGACTTATACACACCTGAAAGAACTGGAGGTAAACGGTCCCATCGGTACTATTGGCGCTGTGTTCGACTTCTTTGCCGAAAACGTGCAACGTGCTCCCGTATGGTGGCAGGAACACGGGTTGGAATGGCTGTACCGGCTGATAAAGGAACCCAAAAGAATGTGGAGAAGATATATCATCGGGAACTGCTTATTCTTATGGAATATCACAAAAGAGAAATTTACATCATAACATAAATAAAAACTGATTTTAAAACCCGAATCATGGATAAGAAAATAGCATTGATTTCAGGCATCACCGGTCAGGATGGATCGTTCCTAGCCGAGTTCTTAATTGAAAAAGGATATGAAGTACACGGCATTCTGCGCCGTTCGTCATCGTTCAACACCGGACGCATAGAACATCTCTATCTGGATGAATGGGTACGGGACATGAAGAAGAACCGTCTCGTAAACCTGCACTACGGGGACATGACGGACAGCAGCTCGCTTATCCGCATCATACAGCAGGTACAGCCGGACGAAATCTACAATCTGGCGGCACAAAGCCATGTGAAAGTATCATTCGATGTGCCGGAGTATACTGCGGAAGCAGATGCCGTAGGCACCTGCGTATGCTGGAAGCAGTACGTATCCTGGGACTGGAGAAAAAAACGAAAATCTATCAGGCTTCGACTTCCGAACTGTTCGGTCTGGTGCAGGAGGTACCACAGAAAGAGACAACCCCGTTCTACCCACGCAGTCCATATGGTGTGGCCAAGCAATATGGCTTCTGGATTACGAAGAATTACCGGGAAAGCTACGGCATGTTCGCCGTAAACGGCATTCTCTTCAACCACGAAAGCGAACGGCGCGGAGAAACCTTCGTGACACGCAAAATTACACTGGCAGCTGCACGTATAGCCCAAGGGTATCAGGACAAGTTATATCTGGGTAACTTGAATTCGCTGCGCGACTGGGGATATGCCAAAGATTACGTGGAGTGCATGTGGCTGATTCTGCAGCACGACACTCCGGAGGATTTTGTCATAGCTACCGGAGAATATCATACCGTACGTGATTTCACTACACTTGCCTTCAATGAAACCGGTGTGGAACTACGTTGGGAAGGAGAAGGCGTGAATGAAAAGGGCATTGATACCAAAACCGGTAAAGTGCTGGTGGAAGTGGATCCCAAATACTTCCGTCCTGCCGAAGTGGAACAACTGCTGGGTGACCCGACCAAAGCCAAGACACTGCTGGGTTGGAATCCACGCAAGACTTCTTTTGAAGAACTGGTGAAAATCATGGTGACACATGACATGGCATTTGTGAAGAAGCTCTATATGAGGGCACAAATGGATGGTGAAAACACTTCCCAGACATGCTGAAAACGAAAATGAGAAAATGGTGCCTGCTCCTACTACTGCTTGGTTGCAGCATGGGAGTGCAGGCCCAATATTCCATGGGCAACACCGGACTGCTGAACATCCCGACAGCAGATATGCAGGAGACCGGTACTTTTATGGGGGGCGGCAATTATCTTCCGAACGGCATGACACCGTTTAACTTCAACACTGGAAATTATTTCGTTAACATCACATTCTTATCCTTCCTGGAATTGAGTTATCGGTGTACGCTACAAAAAGCTAAACGTTACGATGGGAAAGAAGGATATTTCCATCAGGATCGATCTATGACTGCACGTGTACGTCCACTTAAAGAAGGTAAATTTCATCCAAGCTTATTACTTGGTGTAGATGATCCTTTCAAAAATACGGGAATAAACTATTTTGCTACTGTATATGGTGCATTAACTAAAGGGTTCTCTATTGCAAAAGGAGATAGGCTTGCACTGACTGCCGGTTACTATTTCCCACTGAACGACCATAGCATAAAGGATGGTCCCTTCGGAGGCATCAGCTACTCCCCTGCTTTCTGCCGGGAAATGACTGTCATGGCCGAATATGATTCGGAAGGTTTCAATGTGGGAGCCGCCGCCAGATTATGGAGGCATCTCTCCATCCATGTGTTTACCAGAGAATTCAACAGCATATCGGGAGGAATACGGTATGAATGCAGGTTGTTGCACTAAGAGAGAGATAAGGATGAAGGATTAGGGATTGGAGAGTAGGATGAAAACAAGAGAAAAAGCGGTTTGAAGTGGATACTGGCAGTATGGTTCTGTAGTATTTCTGCAACGGTGGATGCCCAAGTGACAGAGAGCTTGAAAGCTATCGGAATGGAAAACATCCGATGTGCACAGACACCGGGAATGACCACTGTAAGTTTTGAGAACAACGTATATAGAAGTACCTACACCGGAGTGGGCAAAGCCATAGATGCCTGCTTGGGAAGCAAGACGAAGGGCGATTTGCAATTGGTGGTACTGGAAAACCGGATTCCCAGGCTTTGCATCAATCTGCCGGATACATTGACGGAAGCATACAGAAACGGGGAAATCAACCTGACACAAGTATATCAGCAAATGGGGATTACAGTAGATACGGATCCTGCCATGAAGGCATTGAAAAATGCCGGTCAGGAAGAAGTGCCGTCTGCCTGGAAGATGGATTTGGTGATATACCCCGATTTGTTTTTGGAGAACAATACGTTTGACGAACTGTATACATATGCCATCAACCTGAATCCGGCAGTGGAAATGGCTCTATGGAAAGGTGGGAAAATGACCGCACAAGTGATACTGCCCGTAGCCACCAATCTGAGTGGAGAGATGAAACGGATAAGACCGGGAATCATAGCTCTATCGCAGGATGTAGCTTCAGGCACAACATCTTCGGGAAATGACGGTGGGTAACTTCACCAACAACAGATATGGTGCACAACTGGAAATAAAATACCGCACCAACAACGGACGTTGGGAACTGGGCGGAACGGCAGGCTCCACCGGTTTCTCCGCCATCACCCGGGAAGACGGCTGGTATATAGGCAGAAAACAGCGTATCAATGCCTCACTGAATGCTTCGTACTACGAACCACGCCTCAACTTGCAGTTCGACTTGAAAGCAGGAAGATATATTTACGGTGATTATGGAGTGAGAGGAGACTGTACGCGGCACTTCGGAGAGTATGCCATCGGCTTGTATGCCCTTTGTACAGACGGAGAGATAAACGGAGGATTTCATTTTGCCATCCCCCTGCCGGGAAAAAAATGGAGTAGAAAAGGATTCTTCAGAGTAAAACCGGCTGACTACTTTGCATGGGCATACGGCATGGTGGCAGATGGAGAGTACATAGAAAAACAACTGGGAAAAAGTTACAGTACACGCCCTAACGAAAACCGAAGCAGCAACTTCTACCAGCCGGACTATATACGCTATTTCCTTATAAAGGAACTGCAAAAAGAAAAATCGAAATAAGTATAATTTAAACAGATTAGTTTTATCAAATGACGAAAATTATGAAAAAGAAAAGTTTATTTTTAGGAGGTGCATTGATGTTTGCAATGACCTTCAGCACAACAGTCCTTACATCTTGCCACGATGACGACAAGAAGTATGAAGAAGTGGAAGACCCGCTGAGAAGTCAAACAGCCTACTACATTGCAGGTACCATTACCGATGCCAACGGTCCATTGGCAGGAGCCACCGTAAAAAGCGGCGAATACTCTGCCACAACCGATGCAAAAGGCGTATACTCACTGACTGTGAACAAAACCGGCATCTACACGCTCACCGTAACAGCTGAAGGACATGATGACTACGAGGCCACAGCAGAATTTACAGACGGAACAGCCAACCACAGCCTGATGGTGGTAAATGTAAAAATGTCAACAACCATAGAATTCGGCGAAATGCAGGAGGCTGACGGAAGCACCATTGAGGCTCCGAAAATAGAAAATCCGGAAAAGGAGAATGCCGCCACCATCAACATACCCACCGGAGGTACGGAAGAAAACACCAAGATTGCAGCCGTCGTGTTTGAAGAGGCACGTGAGGCCAATCCGGCAACTTCCACACAACCGGAAGCATCAAAGGCTTCTGTAAATAACGTAGCCATCAAGACAGAGCCGGCTGACGCTGTTGCCAAGGAAGATATCATCATTGCCATTCCCAATCCGTCGACTGATGCCAACCTGGGCTATTTTGATCCGGAAAACATGGAAGTGGAATCCAGCGAGGCGCCTGCAACCAGAGCCGCTGCTAAAACCGTAGGATTCAACAATAACAATTACATCATTACCATTCCGCAAGGCGAGAAGATAGCCGGCAAATATTCACCTAGAGTGAATTTACCAAACAAGCTGCCGCCAGTGTAGCAGACGGCTACAACGAAGTGAATGGAAAAGCCGAGGTAATCAAGATTGAGAACAGAGATTACGATGCACTGGAAAACATCATCCTGACCCTTAAAATCAAGAACGGATGGGACTATACCGTTTCTCCGGCTGAAGCGCTGAAAGCTGCAGGAGCATCCGATGCACTGGCCACATACATCAACAACTACATTGAAACTGAAGAGGGAGGTACGAACGGTTCTTATGAAATTGAACAAAAGCTGACTGCAAGTGTCAGTGGCAACCATGTACTGCTGTATGGCAGCAAGCGTATGGTACGCGTGAAAACATATACCTTTAAAGTAGTGGTAGGCAACCAGAGCAAAGACGTAAAAGTAGAGCTGAAAAGCTACACGGGACATCAGGAAGAATATTCAAACAATCCGGTCAGCCAGCACTCTGGCGGCACCACAGGCGGTCAAGGATAATTTTCTCCGCAGTCTGAAACCAATAAAAACTATTCATTTATGACCATAGCCGTTGATTTTGACGGTACCATTGTAGAACACCGCTATCCCCAGATAGGAGAAGAAATTCCCTTTGCCACCGCTACGCTGAAGATGCTGATAAACGAGCGTCACCGGCTGATTTTATGGTCGGTACGTGAAGGGAAGCTCCTGGAGGAAGCTGTGGAATGGTGCAGGGAACGGGGTGTGGAATTCTATGCCGTCAACCGGGACTATCCGGAAGAAGACATCGCACACACCGGTTTTTCACGCAAAGTAAAAGCCGATCTCTTTATCGATGACCGCAACTAGGTGGACTGCCTGACTGGGGAAGCATCTACCGCATGATACATGACGGAGTGACCTACGAAGAACTGTTCCGCGAAAACAGTGAACCGGTCCGGCAGAAAAAGAAGGGCTTTTGGGCACGTTTGAAAAAATAATATCCGAATGAGATTTTTGACTTATGTCAATTCATAACCCGCAAAAACCTTCTAATTTTGTACTCGAAATAGAGAAAGATTAGTTTTTATAAGAGTAAAGAGATTAGTTTTTAGGGTGCACTAAAAATAGGCAATATCCACAATGGTTATTGCCTATTTTTATATATAGCCGGAAGCCAAGTACATCAATACAGACTTCCTTGACCGACTTCCGTAAAGAGCTTCGACAACTTCTCCACCACCGGTTTCATATAACGTTCTCCTTTCTCGGCAGAAGCTTTTTGGGGTTCCCTACCCCGCTGTCGACTGTAGCCTTATTCCAATGGCGGGGAGCCCAGCCCACCTTTTCATTCAGGGAAGGAATAGCAAACGGTTGGGATTCTCCGTCACCGGCCTCAGCCAGATTCACCAGCTCGGATGGTAATGCATCATAACGGAAGTCTCAGACTCGCCGGCATGGTCGTCGACAACAGCCTCAAAGTAGTCTTTGGGAGGGACGATGCTGAACCAGTCGACAGCGATAATCAGAAAATCGGGATACACAAACGCCAGGTCACGAATCATTCCCTTGAAGTTGTTGCCGCCATGACCGCTGAGAATAATCAGCTTGCGCATACCTTGTGCATAGAGGGAGGCAACTATGTCTTCCAAAATGGCCTGCTGGGTGGAGTAGCGCGTATGAATGCAGAACGGAAGTTCGCGCTGCCCCGGATTGTGTGCACCGAAAGGTACGGGAGGCATCACCATGCAGCGTACACCGGAATTCTGCAAAGCCAGCGCAGCCGCGTCTACAGCAATGTCATGCGGCAAAATACAATCAGTGAGATAAGGCAGATGCAGATTATGGGGCTCCGTAGCTCCCCACGGCAAGATGACAACGTCATACTTCACTCCTTTCACCTTTCCATAGCAGGAAACAGTAAGGTCAATTTCTCTTTTTTCCATGATAGTTTATTTTGGGGGTAAATCTTTACCGCAAAAATAAACATTATTCCGTCACATTGAACCTATTGCCGGCGATATTCTTTAGGTGACATACCGGTGTGATGCTTGAAATACTTACCAAAGAAGGACTGGTTGGCAAAATGCAGCTCGTCTGCAATTTCCTGAATGCTCAGCTCGGAAGACTTCAACAAGGCTTTGGCTTCCAAAACGACGAGACTGTCAATCCATTCGCCTGCCGTCTTTCCGCTGATTTCCTTCACTACGGTGGAAAGGTGCTTGGCGGTGAGGAACATCTTATCGGCATAATAGGACACACTTCGCTCTTCCTTATAGGACTCTGAAACGGCACGGATAAAGCGTTCGAACAAGTCTTCCTTCCTGCTTTTGGGTATGCGCTCCTGAACGGCATGCCCTTGATAGATGTTGTATATCTCATAGAACAGTGCCAGCAGCAATCCCTGGGTGATTTCCTTACGGAAAGGATTGTCCTTCAGCTTCACCTTGCTCCAGAGGAAAGAGTGATACTCCTGGAATGATTGGGATCCTCCGGAGTGATGTGGACGAAAGGCCGTTCCTTAATCATGAAGAACATGGGGAAAAGCTGTTGCATGGTGGGTATCACCATATCCATAAAATCTTTTGAGACGGCAATGAAAAGTCCGGCAAAGTCATCGGAGCGTTCTCCTTGCAGAACAATCTGGTCGGGAAGGATAATACCCAACATACCTTCCCGCATTTCACATTGCTGCAAGTTGAGTTCCAGTTTGCACCACCCTTTCAGGCAGACAGTCAGGCAAGCAGCATTCAAACGGGTGGGATAAGAGCTCAAAGACATGTCCTTGATGTCATCAAAATAGCAAATCATTGCCGATGAAATCGATCATCGGCAAATGATGTATCTGGGAAATATCTACATTTCGTATTCTCTTAGTATCCATGGTTTTTGTGCTTTGGCGACAAATGTAGGACTATTTTGCGGAATTTAGCTCTAAAAATCCTTAAATGGAAACTTTTAGTTCATTATCTTGAAGCCGACAAAGAAGGTTCTCGGCTGCGTAGGTCCGTAGAAATAGCCCGCATCGCGGAATTCCCCTTTATCCAGGTCTTTCTGGAAACTGTTGAAGATATTCTGTACACCCGTATTCAACTGAAGCTTGATATGGTCTGAAGCACAAAGGTGTAGTTCAGCTTCACATTCAGGTCCAGGAATTGGGGGGTATGCTCCATGCGGTCCGAGGTGATATTGCAGAAGGCACCCTCGGGAGCATCTTCCGGTGCGTAGTGCGGCACAATCATCTTTCCCGTATAAGTGCCGGAAAGGGAGAAATCGAAATTCTTCACCGGTGCCGAGGAGAAAGTGAAGTACCCGTAATAGTCCGGTGTACGGGGCATGCGCTTGGTGGTAAGGTCTTTGCCGTCCACCTTTGTCCAGACTTCTTCATGGGTGTAGCGGCTGCGCTGCGCCGTGAAGCCGAGCTGGAACTGCGCCTCCTTGCCGTGGGCAATCTTCGCATCCAGATTGGCACCGTATACGCGTGCGCCGTTTCCGTTGCGGCGCTCCTTGATGACATCCCCTACTTCGTTCTTGCCGATATCTTCGAGCACAAAGACGTGGCGCAGGTCTGTATAGAAACCCTCCACCAGGATGTTTGCCTGCCAGTGTCCCAGATGGGCAGTCCAGTCCACCGAACCGCTGTAACTGTTGGAGCGTTCTTCACTCAGGTTATCGGCGAGTTTGATTTGGACTCCCTTGCCGCCTACTGCCGTCACGTGCAAGTCCTCATCGTATGCCTGCGGAGCGCGGAAACCGGTAGAGTAAGTCAAGCGTGCCTGAAAATCATCTGCCGGCTTGTAGAGCAGGTTGACGCGGGGGCTGAAAATAAGCTTGTCTATCAGGTTGTGCTTGTCCAGGCGGGCGCCGACCAGCATGGTCAGTACGTTCATCTTCCACTCATTCTGCACGAAGGCGCTGGCAATGCGGACATCCTGCTCCATGTCACGATGATAGCCGGTCATGATGTCGTGCAGGGAGTTGTTCTGATATTCCAGTCCGCCGGTGAAGGTGGCGGGGGCAAAGAAGCAGTTGTCCATATTGCCCACATACATGCCGCCGGCAACCCAGGTCAGGTCTTTCGTCTTGCCGTAAGCATTCATGTTCTTTTGGGCACCATAGTAGCTGTTGCGGTCGGTGTGCTGTATGGAGGTGTAAGCCGAAATCTTATGCTTGTACTCCTTCCAGAACAAATCGTAGCTCACGCCTCCGCTATTGATGATATGCTTGGTCTGCTCGGTGATGTCCGTCTCGTGCGGCTGCAAATCGAATTTGTTGCCTCCGCGACGAAGTTCGTTGGTGGTATGGTATTCCAGATTGATGCGGCTGAAATGCGTAGGACGGTAATAGCGCGGAAGCCGAAGTATTCATGTTCAGCTTGCCCAGCTCGGAAAAGCCATCGCCATCGCGGTCGTAGGGGTTGCGGTTGCGGTAACTCTCATAAAAGGCAATGCCGTAAGAGTTATCTTTGGCAACCAGCGACACATTGCCACCCATATATTGCTCCCAGGACTTGCCGTCCATATTGGAGAACATGCTCGATACCTGAAAGGAATTGTTGATGGGGTCTTTGGTTATAATATTGATAGTTCCTCCCACAGCATTGGCGCCAAACAAGGCAGAGCCTCCGCCACGCACCACTTCTACCCGTTCAATCATGTTCACGGGGATTTGCTCCAATCCGTACACACCGCTCAATGCACTGATGATGGGACGGCTGTTTATCAATATCTGCGAATACGGACCTTCCAAGCCATTGATGCGCACCTGGGGGAAACCACAGTTCTGGCAGTTGTTCTCCACACGCAAGCCCGATTGGTAGTTCAGTGTCTTGGCAAGGTCGGTGGAGTTGACCATCTCGAACAATTTGGTACTCATCACATTTACAACTACCGGAGCTGCCTTGCGGCTTACCTCGTTGCGGTTGGCGGATACCACCACTTCATCGGTCATGAAACTCTCCTCTTCCATCGGGAAATGTATGACGCAGTAAAGTCCTTGCTCACCGTCACCTCCTTCTCTTGGGTCTTGTAACCCACTGCCGACACACGGAGCTTGTATTTTCCCGCCGGAAGCTTGCGGAACTCAAATTGTCCTTCTTCATTGGAAACCGTTCCCTGACCACTGCCGATAATCAAAACCGTGGCATACGGTATATTTTCCTCCGTACCTTTCACTATCACATGGCCGGAAATCATATTGCCTTCTTTTATAGGATTTACGGCAAAAGCTACGCTGGCACTTACCACTGCAAGTACCAAACGCCAAAATGTATTGTTTCATCAAATTAGCGCTCTAAATAAAAAAAATAATTCAAGTCTGAAAAAAGATAATCATCCGAGATGCCGCACTTCGTTCACTGAAATGCCGGACTTCGAGACTAAAATGCCTGGTATCTACATACAAAAAATCCAGGCGTTTTTAAACCTAATGACTATGAAAAAAGAGCGGGAGGAGCGCGAAGGGAAAGGGTACGTATCACTTCCCCCTTAACAGTAGGTGTTGCCGGTTTGGCTCTGAGCATGGCCAGCAAAGGACGCATCGGGTGCTGAACCTCATACACATCCACTCCGGAAGAGTAGAATGCCGACAAATGCCCGATAACCAAAAGGGAAGTCTGAGAGTGAGAGTGTGTGCCATGAAAAGGGTGCGAGTGCGTTATCATCACCCCATTCACATAATGGACGTGAGTGAACGCAGTGATACTTGCCTGGTACATGATAAACAGTACCAGCAAGCTCAATGCACCTATAATTTTTTTCTTCTGCTTCACGTCCAAAAACTTATACTATAGATTTTGAGCCGCAAAGATAGTGAATTATTCTTTAACTTTGCCAAACAAGAACTCATAATCACGCTTGGAAGCCGGAGCCGCCCACTCTTCGGGAATAAACTTCCACTGATTCAGCGTACGCGGTTCAATCACCTTCTTCTGCTCAATGTACTGCATCAGATAATAGCGTAAGTCCTTATCCGTAGAGTGGATGATGCGTTCCTTCAATTCATCCTGCGAGATGCCGGCCCCCTTTGTCAGCAATTCGCCGCCACCGTTTCCGCGATAAGAATTCACCGCTACCTTATACATTTTATCCATATCGAACGGAGTACCGTCTGCCATACTGAGAATGGCTACCTTCTCGCCATCCGGCTTGGTCACATCCACCGTGTAGATAATACCCGCCGCAGAATCGAAGTTGAAGCTGAAATTCTTGAATGAGGCCCTATCCGTAGCACCTTCGCGGCGCTTCTCACGGAAGAGAAGGATATGGTCGTCCGGAGACTTCATCCGATTGGTCCACAATCATACGACATCTCCAAGGCATCGCGTATCTCCTTCCCCGTCAGACGCATGGTGTAAAGCATATTTTCGTACTTATACAGATTGAACATATCGTTCACAAAAATGTCTCCTTTACGGATTTCCGTATCATAGGACAAAGGAGCCGCAAAAGAAATATCCGCTCCGCTGATTGCCAACTGCAATTCGTGGATAAGGTCTATAAAAGCGGAAGAACCGAAATAGGCAGGACGTGTGGAGATAGTCTCGGTAAAGGAACCAATTTTCTTGGAAACAAAATTCTGCACAGCTTCATTTTCGGGGGCAAAGCGTTGCATGAACTCTTCGCTGACGCCGTAGTCTTGCGTATCGGACAGTATGCCGTCTATCTTCTTGTCTATAACTTTACCATCACGCAGTTTCAAGGTATATCCACATTACTCACAACAACACCGTTGCTGGCAGGTCCATCACCAGTACCGAGTCACCGGCTATGTTGCACACCCTCTTGCATTCGCGCGCATGGTCGTGCCCCATCAGGACAATATCGAATCCCGGCACGTTGCACGCCACTTCCACCGAAGCGTTTTCGCGATACTTGCCTCCCATCAGCTGGGCATCCTGGCCGGCATGGAACATACCGATAACCAAATCAGGCTTTTCCTGCTCACGGATAATCTTCATCCATTTGCGGGCAGTCTCCTCCATATCGTCGAAACGCAGCCCTTTCCACAGATTCTCTGAAAGCCATACGGGGATGGCAGGAGTTATCATACCGAGAACCACAATTTTCACTCCGTCACGTTCCAGCACCTCATAGGGTTTGAAATGGGTTTCTCCGGTAGCAGTATCCACAATATTGGCACCCAATATCGGAAAACGGCAGTCACCTGCCCAACGGTCGAAAACGGTACGGCCGGTCTCTACGTCATGGTTACCCATATTGCCGGCATTATACCCCATGAAATTCATCATCTCCGCTGCCAGATGAGGGGCAACGGTATCTATGTAATTATAATAATAGGCTGTGGGCTGTCCCTGCAGAATGTCACCATTGTCCAAGAGAATCAGATTTTTGCCATAAGCCTCACGTTCTTTTTGCACCAAAGCATGCACACGTGCCAGACTGCCGGTTGCTCCCGGCGGCGTATAAAGTCGTAGGGATAGTAGTTGCCGTGTATATCACTGGTCTGTACGACTTTCAGTTTCACCTCTCTTTCCTGCGCAGGCAGTATGCTTGTCAGGACAAAAATCCAGATAAAAAAACAACTAAATCTTTTCATTATATTTCCTTATTTCTTGTCGGTTCTTATAAGTTCATAGGATGGGTAAACATAAACCGCGCTCCATCCGTATAGGCAGGATCTATCCAAATCTCGCCGCCCCACTTCTCAACGGTCAGCTTACAGATGGACAAGCCCAAGCCGGTTCCCTGCACATATTCGTTCAGCTTCTCGAAACGTTCGAACACCCGTTTCTGTTTGTCCAATGGAATGCCGCAACCAGTGTCAGTCACCGAGAATACTGCAACATTCCTCGCCGTATCCGGCTCCAGCTTCAAGGTTATCGTACCTTCTTTTGTAAACTTGTCCGCATTGGAAAGCAGATTTATCACAACCTGCTGTAAACGCTGCACATCCGTCCGCATCTCCACTACCTCACGTTCACACTCAAATAAGAATTGATTGGTCGACCTGCGTGCCTGGGCCACGGAAGCTACTACCTGCTGGCATATCTGCACTACATTGCAGCTCTCCAAAGAAAGGATGACGCGGTCGGCCTCCAAACGGGACACATCCAATATGTCATTAATCAACCGAAGCAGCAAATCAGAGTTGGTCCTAATAATCTCGAAATAGCCACGCTGTTCTTCTTCCGAGGCTCCTCCGGCAGACAGCACGTCCGAGAAGCCCACAATCGCATTCAATGGAGTACGGATTTCGTGGCTCATATTGGCAAGGAAAGCACTCTTCAGACGGCTGGATTCTTCGGCACGGTCTTTTGCTTCGCGCAAGGCACCCTCGGATACCTCCAGTTCATCCTTCAACTTCTTTGTATGATAATAAAAGTAAAGGGAAACGAACAAACCGCCCAACAGCACCAACAGAACAGCACCGACAGACCAGATATGATACTTGTACTGTTCGTAGAAAGAAGGGGTTACGTTCAGCATCTTTACCGGCTGCGGAAGGCCGGTGATATTCAGTTTCTTTTCCTTCACAAGTTTACCGTCCAGTATGGTCTCATTCGGAATGATTTCCATATGGGTCTCACTATCCTGGGAGGTGGTCAGCAGGCGGTAAGACTGTCTTGCCATCTCCTTGCCCAAAGCACGGTAGGCAGGAACGACACCTGCCACAGCCCAATATCCCAAGCCTACGGAACTGAGCGAGAAAGTGGGCAAAGTGGAGCTGCTTCCATCATGGCGTAGGTTGCATTCCGCATGAAGTAACCATCGTTCATGTCCACACGCCATGTCCCCATCAATATAGCTGTATTTTCCGGTAACTCATGCAATCTGTCACAAATGGTATATATGGTATTGACGCGTCCGTCCAGCAGAATCAGGTTTAGTTCCGGGAACTTCTGCATCTCCTTCACTACATAGGCCTGCATGGCAACGCCGCCATAACTGTTGTCTGAGACAAAAGCGATATTCTTGGTGCCGGGATACATCTGCTTTATCATATTGATGTTGGCCTCCACATCATACTCATAAACGAAGCCAGCCTTGATAGGCGAACTGGGGAAATCCGTGAAGAAGTCGACGGATTCGGGCATCCAGGTCTTCAGGTCAACGGTATCACCCGGCAGCAATATGGCGTTCCGGCTGGACAGTGCACTCACTACCGGAGTATTGCCGCATATGGAGTCTTCCAGAGAAAGATAGCAGCCCAGGCTTCCTGCCCTATAAGTACAATCAGCGCCGGACTTTTATCACCTTGATATTTAGCCAACAGCTCAGCCATTCTCCTCTCCCAAAGAGGGGATTCGGAAAAACTCTTGCAGTTCATGTTCTCCAATGCGATGGTGTTTGTCCCGCCCAGGCGTTGGAACTCCTCCATAAAGTCGGAGATGTTGCCGGAAGTACGGCCGCATCCGGATTATAGGAACTGATAATCAGTACCGGATGCTCTCCCGTAATAGAAAAAGCGGGCAAAAGGCAACAGAAAAGCGCTACCATGCATGGTAATATTGTACGATATATGTGTTTCAATTGATTGATTCGTTTAATTGCTCCATAGCTTTGACAAATATAGATAAAAGTTGGAACCTAAAGAAAAAACAACAATTGTTTTTTTGTACTTTTGGCACCTATTATAAAATGAGATACAAAATGATACAAGATTTTCATCGAATGATATCTGCCGCTCTCGGCATATCAGAAAGACAAATAAGCCAGACCCTCGGCCTGCTGGAAGACGGAGCGACAATCCCTTTCATCAGCGTTACCGCAAGGAAGCAACGGGAGGACTGGACGAAGTGCAGATTGAAGCTATCCAGACGCAATATGAGAAACTGAGCGAAACCGCCAAACGTAAAGAAACCATCCTGAACACCATACAGGAACAAGGTAAACTGACCGCCGAACTTCAGAAGCGCATCGAGGAGACTTGGGACAATACCCTACTGGAGGACATCTACCTCCCCTACAAGCCCAAACGGAAAACACGTGCCGAAGCAGCCCGTCAAAAAGGACTGGAACCCCTCGCCACCCTGCTGATGCTGCAACGTGATCCTCATCCGGAGGAACGCGCCGCCAATTACGTGAAAGGAGACGTGAAGAACGTGGAAGATGCACTGAAAGGTGCCCGTGACATCATAGCCGAGCATGTTAGCGAAGACGAACGTGCCCGAAACAGCGTGCGCAACGCATTTGCCCGCCAAGGCATACTGACCGCCAAAGTAGTGAAAGGCAAAGAAGAGGAAGCGACCAAATACCGTGACTACTTCGACTGCTCCGAATCGTTGAAGCGATGCAACTCCCACCGCCTGCTCGCCATCCGGCGTGCCGAAGCGGAAGGCCTGCTGAAAGTCAGCATCAGCCGGACGATGAGGAGTGCGTGGAACGCTGGAACGCCAATTCGTGCGGAGCAACAACCCCTGCGGACAGCAAGTGGCAGAAGCCGTGCAGGATTCCTACAAACGCCTATTGAAGCCATCCATAGAGACGGAATTTGCCACGCAAAGTAAGGAACGTGCTGATGAGGAAGCCATCAAGGTATTTGCCGAAAACCTCCGTCAGTTGTTGCTGGCTTCACCACTGGGGCAAAAGCGTGTGATGGGTATAGACCCCGGATTTCGTACGGGTTGTAAAGTTGTGTGCCTCGATGCACAAGGAAATCTGCTCCACAATGAGAACATCTACCCCCACCCTCCGGTCAGCAAGCAGAAAGAGGCATTTGCCAAGCTGCAAATGATGATAGAGTCTTATAAGATAGATGCCGTTGCCATAGGTAACGGAACTGCCAGCCGCGAGACGGAGGAGTTCTTGAAACATCAGCGCTTCAACCGCGACATACAGATATTCATCGTCAGCGAGCAGGGAGCTCCATCTATTCGGCCTCTAAAATTGCACGGGACGAGTTTCCCGACTACGACGTCACCGTACGCGGTGCTGTGTCCATAGGCAGACGACTGATGGACCCGCTGGCAGAGTTGGTAAAGATTGACCCGAAATCTATTGGTGTGGGGCAATACCAGCATGATGTGGACCAAACCAAGCTGAAAAAATCACTGGACCAGACCGTAGAAAACTGTGTAAACCTGGTAGGTGTCAACCTGAACACCGCAAGCAGCCATCTGCTGACCTACATCTCGGGATTGGGTCCGCAGCTGGCACAGAACATTGTGAACTATCGTACCGAAAACGGTGCCTTCACCTCGCGCAAGGAACTGATGAAAGTACCTCGTATGGGTGCCAAGCGTTTGAGCAATGTGCCGGCTTCCTACGCATTCCGCAGGCAAAGAATCCGCTGGACAATACTGCCGTACACCCGGAAAGCTATTGCATCGTAGAACAGATGGCAAAGGACTTGGATTGCAGCGTAGCCGAGCTGATAGCCAGCCGGGAGCTGCGTCTGAAGATTAATCCGGAACGCTACCTCTCCCCCACCGTGGGCATGCCGACACTGAAAGACATCCTGCAAGAGCTGGACAAGCCCGGACGTGACCCACGCGGACCGATAAAAATATTTGAATTTGATAAGAACGTGCGCACCATCAGCGACCTGCGCGAAGGCATGGAATTGCCCGGCATCGTAGGAAACATCACCAACTTCGGCGCATTTGTCGATATAGGCATCAAGGAAAACGGACTGGTACACCTCTCCCAACTCGCCGACAGATTCATATCAGACCCTAATGAAGTAGTGTCCATTCATCAACATATACGCGTAAAGGTACTCAGCATAGATATGGACCGGAAACGCATACAGCTGACAATGAAAGGAGTGGAACAGAATTAGTGATTAGGATTAATGATTAATGGTTAGTGGTTAATGGTTTCTGTATTAATCATTAATCCCTAATCACTAATCCCTTATAATAGTGTCTTAAGATAATTACTGTACCAAGCACTAAAAGTAGTGAACACAGAATAGAGCCTTCGAACCCGAAAGTTCCTCCATTTATCAGATTTTCTTCCGGAAAGTGAAGAATCAGCAGATTCTCATTGCTAAATTCATTTCCACTGACTTTATATCCCAAAACAGAACCTTGAATCCAGTTCCAGAACCAATGCAAGGCAATGGGGAAACAGAGGTTACGCGTGTATATATAGGAAGCTCCCAAGAAACAACCCGCCAGCATGATATTCAAAAACGGGACGAAGGCAAAGCTGGGATTGAAAAGATGCATCAACGAAAATAACACCGCAGAGATAAGCAATGCCACAAACTTATTGACGCCTCCATCCAGCATACGCCCTAAAATGAAACCGCGTCCAATAACTTCTTCCGTAACTGCCACTAAAAAATAAAGCAAAAGACTCGACAACAACGAAATGGGAGAAAACAAGACCCCTGCCACTTCCACAGCCCCCAACAATAAAGACAAGCCAAAACCAACTGCATACAAGAACACGACAAACAAAGCTCCGTTCAGCAGGCTTCTACCCCATCCTTCAAAGACAAGCCCAAGCCCGAAAAAGGAAGCTTCCTGAAGCCCAGCACCATACAAGCGGCAATAAGCCACTAGCCAACATCAAGGCTTCATTCAACATCATTAAATAGACGCTCATCCCACCAGCTTGTGTCTTCAACTCAGGGAAAGCAATCGCAAAAGGTATGGCAAACAAAAACAGAAAAATCACAAAAAGTACAGTAAACAGTACTATATCAACGAATGCCAGCCAAATACGTTTTGTTTTACTCACAGCAACACACTCTTCCTTCACCGTTTCTTCCGTCTCCATTTGTATCTCATTTTGATTAATATCCGACAAAATAATAATAAAAGAAAAGAGAGCTAACTGACTAATCAAAAT